>JAEEGI010014968.1_pt1 | contig 16223 bp, 8 predicted proteins | sample 8958751 | NCBI WGS metagenome assembly JAEEGI01 (sample SAMN16246545, study PRJNA631951) | gut metagenome | biome: gut microbiome; feature: rumen; material: KS-attached | host: Bos | place: Iran: Karaj | collected 2018-10
CGTGACGGCAGTCCACGATGTCTATACCATCGTTATTCCAATAGTTCTTGCTGTCCATGTCTATCCCGCTGATAGTCAGATGCTCGCATTGGTCGCATACGAGAGTCCACTCTCCGGCGTCCTTGAGCTTGACCCCATCGATCAGGATACGGTCGCACTCCCTGAGATAGAACAACTTCGGGCGGCGTGAAGTCCTGTCGTGCCTGAGGGCATCTTCGCGCACGCCCATATGCACCTGGATTACGAAATTGGTCGCAAGAGCGAATCCTTGCCCGTCGATTGTCCCCTTACCCGTCACGGCGATATCCTTCTGGTCCTTGGAGAGGATGAAACCATAGTCGGTTCCCACGCACTCATAGTCATAAGGGTTCGTAGATCCCAGCAGGACAGCTCCTTCGAGAAGCCTGACCTCAACTCCGGTTTTCAGGAATATGCTGCCGGACAGATACTTCCCCGCAGGAAATTCCAAGACACCTCCGCCTCGGGAACTGATCAGGTCGATCGCTCTCTGGATGGACCTGGTATTCAGGGTGATGCCGTCCGGTTTTATTCCGAACCCTAACGCATCATACACCTTCGCCCCGGCATTCAGAGACAGAAGCGCCAGTGCCATGACAATCAAGAATGATCTTTTCATATACCGAAATGATTAATTACTGGGTTTCACCTGCGTCTCTTCAGTGCTCCTGATTACATCCGTCAAGTTCCTCTTTGAGAAACCGACCCTCGACACCGTGAACGCAGGCAGGTTGTAAGACTCCATCAGCCTCTTGTAATACCGAACCGGATCCCGCTGCGGGAGCAGGAACGGCTTCGTGGCATTGCCTGAGGAATCTATATGGCAGAAATATGGTTTGGTGTAAAGCCCGTCGTCCCTGCGGCTGCTGAACACAAGCCAGCGGCCGTCGGAACTCCAGGTATGGAAGCTCTCCACATCGTCGGAATTGACCCCTTCCACAAGGCTGACCGAACCATCGGAAAGATCGACCATCCAGAGGTCGGCATCCTTGTGCCAGATGGAGAAATTCCCGAATCCGTGACGGGTGAAACAGAGGAAACGACCGTCTGGGGATATCCTCGGGAATGACACGCTGGCGCCTTCGGCAGGTGCATCGTACACACATTCCAGGGAGTCACCGAAGGTGCAGTCTTCCGGATTGAATGCGATCCTGTACAGTCCGTAACGAGCCTCCCTGTGCTTGTCCGGCATAGGAGAGACGGCTTCCGCGGAGCAGAAATACAACCATTTCCCATCCGGAGAGAAGGTCGGGAAAGTCTCGAAGCGGTCCGAGGCTTTGGTCAGCGGCGACCAGGCTATCTCGTGGGTTCGGACATCATAGACTACAACGTCGGAAGCCTCGTCATAAACCTCGATACGGTTCGGATCGTGATTGTAGAATGCCTGGAGGGTCTTGTTGACCGAGAAGGCTATGTAGTCCCCCGAAGGATGCCAATATGGATATACCAAGGCGCTTATCGTAGAATCAGTCTTGGTATTCAGTTTCTCCAAAGCATCTCCGTCCGCGATGATGGTACCTCCGAATATGGCCCTGGAATGGAATACCATCTTGGACGGATCGTAGTTGCAGTAAGTGTGGCAATTCATGCAGTTCCCGCCGGTGAGGTCATTCGTAATGATTGCTTTCTGCGAATATGATGTCAGGTCCCGCTGGTATATGCCCATCTTCTGCCAGCCCTGGTATCCAGGAGGAATCAGGCGGTAGGATATCCACGGGTCTATCCGGTCGGAACTTACATTTATATTAAAAGTATTGTAGGACTGCCATTCCCCACCCTTTTTGGCAAATACGGTCATGGCTATCGAACCATCTTCCGGACAGTTCGACAGAAGCTTTTTCCATCCACGGCTGCCAAAACGGAAGACTCCCCTTTTCGACCGGACGACCTTGTTTCCTGCAAGCAGGATGGCCTTTCCATCGCCCAAATAAGAGAAATTCATGGGCGCGATGTTTACCGGGATGGTAACTTCCTTGTAATCAGGGAATATGGGAGCTTCCTCGCCCGACAGGGCAGCTTCCCCCGGTACACCGGAGCACGAAACCACCGATGCCAGGACAGCTATGGCCATGAAAACCAATAAAAGATTCTTCGTCATATTCGTTCCTCCCTCAGATTTCAGTGTGGACCAGATAATACCAATATGTTCCGCGGAAGCGCTTCAGCGATTCGGGACCTGCCATCGCGGCTCTCTGGTATTCTTCGAAATGTTTCACAGTCTCCGGTTCTACGCCGTGTTCGTAACACCAATCCAGGTCGAAAGGCTCGATTCCTTCCATATTCCTGGAATACTCACTGTAGAACACCATCGCTTCCTGAGCGATCCGAGGAAGCGCCGGTGAATCAGGCGAACTGTAGTAATCGGTTATGAAATGCTTGACGGAGTTAAGGTCCTTGGCCAGCAACAGGTAGCACAATCCATATTCAAGAGCTCTTTTATCATTAGGATTGGCATCCAGAATCGGGAACAGTTCCGCCATTGGGTTGGTGTACATGACGAAAGCATTCTTGGCGGTAAGGTTCCTGCGGCCGTTCCCCAGCAGAGGGTCAGCCTCTACGGCTTCATCATCATAAAGGAATCTCCTGTATTCCTTCGCCCATTTGCGATAATGGAGAGTTTTCTCCAATAAAGATATATACTTGTCAGCAACTCCGTAAGAGCCGCGCATCAGCTCCACTTGGGCATTGAGCTTGACCATGGCAGGACAATAACCATGAACAGATGCCAGAGAATTGAATGACACATCCTGGGAAGCTGCGACGTTGCCCATTGTAAACATGATATGGGCCTGGGCGACGTCCACTGCACGATCCTCTGATATCATAACCAATGCCTGGGTGCCCCTTTGGTCATAATCCAGAAGGTGCTCGGCAAGTTCTCCCTTCCAGGCAAGGGCCATATTCAGATAATTGGCAGTACGAGGAAGCCACGGAGCCTTTTTGCAGGCCTCAATCAGGCCATCCCAGTCCTCTTTGTTTGTATAATACTCAAAAATACAGGCAAGGTTAGGAAGATCCTTCCCGATAGTTTTGGAGAATTTACCGGCAGGGATCAGAGTGAGCACCGCAAGGATAAGTCCGGAAACAAATACGATCAGTTTTTTCAAGTTAAGTTTACTCGCGGCGACACACAGCAGCACGATCAAAGGAAGAGAGACCCAGCATGTCCAGTGGAATGCCGGCATCTTTGCGTCAAGGGCGTAATGGAAAGCAGGGGTAAATGCTTCCCTGAATGATGGAACGGCTGATATGAAATAAGCCGCCAAAGCGCAGATCACGGCAACCAGAGGGAGCAGAAGCACCCTTGCTTTCACCTTGTCATAGGAGAAGATTACAGCAGCGACTGCGAAAAGGATCGCCGCCGGACCGGCGGTGAAATAAAGGATGACGGTCAGCAGCATGCCCCAGAACAGGCGACGCGAACGGATATCCTTGAATAGGATAAGTCCCGCTTGCACCAGCAGGATGGAAATGAAATAATCGAAATGGAGACCGTTGTCGGACAGGGATGAATAAAGGAACAGGGCAGGAATGATACAGAGAGGAATAATCTTCCAGTCCTTGCGCGATTCACGAGCAACCACCCATAGCATATAAGCAGACAAGGCGAGCAACACCATCGTTATGGCCATCGCCACTTTCGGATTCCAGAAAAACTGCTCTATGAAGCGGGCAAGCAGGGTTGCCAGCCCACCGACCTCGAACAAAGTACCGCAAAGATAGGTTTTGTCGTAAATAAACAGCTGCTGCTGTTCCCTGTATGCAAGCGCAAAACGGTTCACCATAAGTCTTCCGGGTTAATCGGGCTTGCCACTCCGGCATAATAGACATAGAGGTCGTTCCCCTTTTCGCGGCAGGATTCTTTGAGCGTCTTGAGCTCTTTACGATTCATCTCCTGGCATCCAGTCACCATCTCCAAGTATACTTGATGCCCTTTGGCCGCGCTCAAAAAGACATCGTGGAGGAGGACATAACGTACAGGAAAACTGAATTCCTTTCCGGAAGGGTCCTTCGCTGCCGCCTGGAACTGGATCATGCACAGGCTGTCGCATACATAGATAGTTTCCAGGGATTGTATTTTTGCTCCGCCTTTCAATGACATTTGGTCCTCCATGGCCTTTTCCAAGGCTTTCGGCAACCGTTCCATGGCCATCCCTTCAAGACCTTTCCTGGATGAACAGGAAGCCGCGATAAACAGGGTCGCGATGAAGAGTGGGAAAAGGATATTTCTGATTTTCATTCTATTCTGCATGACTCTTACAAATATAGCGATTATAATGCAGAATATGTGATGATAATAAAAAAAGATCGGTCTCCCGAAGGAGACCGACCCTTTGATTAAAACTCCGAACTACTAGTATCCAGGGTTCTGAGGGATCTTCACGTCCTTGTTGGACTGGATGATCTGCGTAGGAATAGGCAATACATAGTTGTAAGGCTTGATGTTCGGAATATGACGGGTCATGCCCATCTTGTCGACATAAGTCTCACGCCCACGGTTATCGTTCTCATAACCGTATCCATACTTGCGGGTACGCTCGTACAGCACGTTGGATGTCGTTCCGTCGTTGACGGGATAGCAATCCGAAATGTACTTGTCAGCCTCCTTGTTGTTGGAAAGACGGCTGAGAGTAATCCAGCGCTGTTCCTCACCAAAGAGTTCTCGGATACGCTCGTCGAGTATATAGTCGATGTCCACCTTCGAGGCGGCAACAGGAGCTGCGCCTGCACGGGAACGAAGGACATTGATATCGGCGGCAGCACCGGATTTGTTGTTCTGGGCCAGACGAGCCTCTGCACGGAGCAGATAGGTCTCTGCTATACGGATCAGATACCAGTCTGTATCATTGAACAGGTTAGCTGCGCCGGCCGCATGAGGGTGCTTGTCATCGGAGAACTTCCAGTAACGTGGAGTAATATTCACGGTATCCGAAGCAGTCACATCATACAGACCAGCGGCAACACGTGCCTTGACCTCAGCCTTAACCTCTGACCACTTCTTTCCGGAAGGAGTGTAGTAGTCTCTCTGAATCATGATTTCGCTGCCACGGAAGTCATTGGGATCATCCCAAACGGAACCGTTGATGTCGCCGTAAGGGCGGGCGACATACTCTGTTGCATAGAGCCCCAGACCAATACCACCACCATTACTTGCAATAGCACGGCAAGCAAGAGAGTCCATTCTGGTGGAGAAAGAATAGGCTAGTTTACGCCCTTTAGCTTCTTCGATAGATGCAGCAGGATTGCCGGCACCCTTAATTTGCTGCCAACGCTCATACTGAGGATCATTCTTGTCTTCAGTAGGAGTAACATACTCGAAGCAAACCGCATCTGCGGTAAAGATATAATATGTCTTACCGTCAGAGCCTTTACGTGTGCCATTCTTTCCTCCCATAGGAACCCAAGGAGCCCAAGTGCACTCAAGCACTGGGAAGTGAGTACGAAACCAGGAGTCACCGGATGCTCCGAGGGGATAGCCATCGACACCGGGGTCGTAGTTTAGCTGTGCAACCCAGATAGCTTCCCTATTATCAGGATCGTTAGGATTGGCATCTTTTGCCGTGGTACCGTCTGTTTTTGCGGAGCTGCGGAAAAGATCCCAGTAAGCACCTTGAGGAGCGGCGAGGGAATTGCCATAGCGGTCCTTTTCCTGGTCCGCACGGTTACCGAAGCGGGTGACCATGAGATTATATGCACCGTCTGTGCCGTTTATAACGCGGGTAGCGGCATCTTCCGCCTTCTTGAATTCACCAAGGGCAAGATAAGTCTCAGCAAGATAGTGCGCAGCTGCTGCCTTGGTGACGGTACCCTGTAAACGAGGAGTAGTTGGAAGATTCTGCTCTGCCCATTCGAAATCGGCAGCAACCTTCTTCCACGCTTCCTCACGGCTGATCATCTCGTAGTCATAACGGGCCTCGGTAGTGGAGTGCTCCGAATAGACGATATTGCCGAACATTCCTGCAAGGATACGGTATGCATATGCACGAAGGAAAACACCTTCTGCACGAAGTTCGTTCTTCCTGGTATCTGTGGAGTAGATGATTTCGGGATGCCCATCAATATTGTCTACTACGGTGTTTGCTCGATTGGCAAGCTTGTACATGTAGTCACCCCAGTGACGAGCATAGCCGCTGTCCGGGGTAAGGCTAGGCCAGTTGGAGAAATGATTGTTAGCATTGGTCATGGCAAAACTGTCCAGACCCATTCCATTCACCATCCAGTTGTGATCTGAACCGCCACGCTGGTTGCCGAATACCATATACTGTACGTTTGAATAGGCAGCGGCAAGGCCTATTTCCATTGCACGTTCTGACTGGTAGAAACCATCGGCGTCATTCTTGTAAGAATGCTCCTCGAGGAATTCCTTGTCATTGCAAGCGGTGAACACGAAAGCACCGAGTGCAAATACTGCAAATAATCTATTGATTCTCATAATTCCTTCATTTATATTAGAAAGTCAGGTTGATACCGCAGGTAACGGTCTTGTATGCACCGCTGCTGCCGTAACGACTTGAAGATGCGCCTGCCGCGATTGTGCCGGCGTTCTCGGGATCGATACCGGACCAGTTGGTAATCGTGAAGAGGTCCGTGGCGGCAACATATACGCGTGCTGCGCTGAGGCCGACCTTCCTGATGAGTTTCTGGTCGATATTATAAGAGAAGACAAGGTCTTTAAGCTTCAAGAACGAGCGCTGGTTCCAGAACTGGTAATCCCAGGCCTTGTCGTTATTGACATATCCATAGCGAGGGAATACGGTCGAATGATTCTCTTCGGTCCAAGGCTTCACGCGCGCAAGCTGTGCGCCACTACCCATGTTGGTTCCGAATGCATAAGGGTCAAGCCAGATGAAATGGGTCTTGTCGCCCTGTGCCCAACGGAAGTTGAAGTACAGACTGAAATTCTTGTAGCTGAGGGTATTGCCGAAGTTCACAGTGAAGAGAGGATCTGGAGAACCGATATAATGGCGGTCACCGGCATCGAGTTTGCCGTCATTATTCCAGTCTTCAACCTTAAGATCGCCGGGCTCTGCCTTGGGCTGATACTGAACGCCTTCCGCATTCACATAATTTTTAATTTCATCCTCGCTCTGGAAGATGCTCACGCTGTAGTCGTAGGCGGCGCCAATAGGATAACCGACAAGCAAGGCGTAATTACCTTCACGTCCATATGCAACCGCATTTGCTACATCATCTGCCTCGTTTCCATCATAATCGGGTCCGAAAAGGGAGACGAGTTTGTTGGCATTACTGTCAAACACGAAATTGCTTTCCCAACGGAAGTTGTCCTTGCCGTTGCCGTTTACATTGACGGTGTTCAGCACGATTTCAATACCCTTGTTGGTAACCTTTCCCACGTTGTCGTAAACGTTGGTGTAGCCGGAGAAATAAGGAGCTGAACGGCTGACAAGCATATCCTTGGTAGCACCGGTATAAACATCCACACTACCGTTGATACGGTTCTCCATAACAGAGAAATCGATACCGAAGTTGAATTTCTCGACAGTTGCCCAGGTGAGATTCGGATTAGGCACATTGGACATCGCCATACCGAGGTTGGAGGCATTGCCGAGCCATGTCATGGTGTTGTTACCATTGTTGCTGGTGAGCTTCTCAACTGAAGGCAGGGTTGCGCCAGCAGTGACGGAACGGGAACCGTTCTGACCCCATGAGAGACGCAGTTTCAGGAAGTCGAATGCACTATCCTTCATGAAATCCTCGTTGGAGATGACCCACGCTGCAGATGCTCCGTAGAAGTTGCCCCACTTGTTGTCTGCGCTGAAAGCAGAGAAACCGTCACGGCGGAAGTTGAATGTAGCATAGTACTTGTTCGCAAAGTTGTAGTTTGCACGGAACAGGTAACCCACAGCCTGAGAATCGACACGACGGCGATATGCTCCTGCATACGAATTTGCGGTCTCGAGGTTGTACTGCTTGAGTGTCGTAGGAGTATCGAATCCGGAGAAAGGAAGGTACAGCGAGTTGCTGACAGTCTTTTCACGGGTGTAACCGAATGTAAAGTCAAAATGGTTCTGGTCGATGTCCTTGGTGTAGGTGAGAATCTGGTCAATGTTCCAAGCGAAGTAGTTGGATGAAGAGGAACTGCCGGTAACTCTATTGTTGAACTGTCCTGGATTCTTCATCTGGCTCACATCTTCAGTATTGACATACATCTCAGGATTGTTAAACACGTCTCCGTAACCTGAGTTGCGTTGTCCCTGGAAGGTTACCCTATAGCTGAGTCCCTTTACAAAAGGGAAGTCTATCTGAGCATAAGCAACACCGTTCAGATTAATGCTCTTGCTGCTACGGTCGGTATAAGCATAGGAGTCATCCTTCTGTGCACCGAGATAAGGGCTTCCTACACTGTTGTCAGGGGTAGAATTGTACCAATCGGTGAAGCCATCCTGCCTTGCATAAACATAGGAAAGAGGAGTATACCACATGGCGTAGCGGATGCTTGCTGGCTGTCCCCAGTTGTTGGATGTAAGGAGATTTCCCTTGAAACCAACTGTGAGCCAGTCAGTAAGGTTGAAGTCAAGTTTTGCCATAGCGCCGAACTTCTCATAGTCATCGCCTTTGAGAATACCCTGCTGACGGGTATAGTCGCTGGAAACATAGTAGCTGACTTTGCTTTCTCGCCCGGAAATGGAGACATCATACTTCTGGCCAACACCCTTACGGGAAATCTCATCGAGCCAGTTGACCCAAATGTTGTCGTTCCACGCTTCAAGTTCACGAGCGGACAGAATGTTGCTATCGTTTGCTGCAGCTTCGAGGTCTACGTAATCGCTCCACTCTTTGTCCTTGAAAGAGGCATTGCCTGCACCCTTCTTAGAATAGAAGCGGTTCTTCAAGAAGGTCTCCTTGTCGGACACCATCTCAGGCATGCGGCTCCAATAGGAACGGCTCCAACTTGAGCTGAAGTTAACAGTAGGTTTCGCGCTCATACCACGCTTGGTGGTGATGATTATAACACCGTTAGCAGCACGGGATCCGTAAATAGCGGCAGCAGAAGCATCCTTCAACACATCGATGCTCTGGATGTCGGCGGTGTTGATCGAGTTGATCGAGCCATAGGAAAGGACACCGTCAATGACAAGCAGAGGCTGGTTGACCGCCTGGGCGGAGTTAGAAATGGAACCGCCGGTAGGAATGGCGTTCTTTCCACGGATGGTCATGGTCTGGGTGTTGTCACCTGCAGCGGATGTCGTAGGAGCATAGCTGAGACCAGCGACCTTGCTGGAGAGGGCTGCGAGAGCGTTAGGGTTAGGAAGTGCGGCGATGTTCTTGTCGTTAGCGTAATTGACGCTGGCGATAGCACCTGACACGTCCTTCTTGCGAGCGGTTCCGTAACCGACAACCACAACCTCGTCGAGGTAAGCAGTGTCGTCCTTCAAAGTGACATTGATTGTCTTTTGGGAACCAACCGTCACTTCCTGATTGGCGAAACCAATGCTGGAGAAAACCAGAACGGAACCTTGCTTGACATTGGCAAGGCTGTAATTACCGTTATAGTCTGTCATTGTGCCGATGGTCGTGCCCTTTACGAGGACATTCACACCGACAAGAGGTTCCCCAGACTGGTCCGTGACCTTACCGGAAACAGATGTCTGGGCGAATGCTTGCACTCCTATCAATAGAAGCGAAAGCATGGCCGTAATGAAACGTTTACTCATAAACAGAATTATTAAAAAATGGTTTAGAAAAACACAATTTCTTGCTAGAAAACACTATCATTTTTACCAAAAACATACAAATATAACGAAAAAACAATATTTCAGTGCATTTTCAGACTTTTTTTTGCCAAAACGTCCGTGATTTCTTATTTTCGCAAGAGCATAACCATTTCACATGTTTCATATGAAGAAAGCGTTATTCTTCCTAGTTTTCGAGACTCTTTTCTTTTTATCGGTTTCGGCCGAAACCATAGTAATACGGGCATCATTGTTCGGAATCAAGTCCGATGGTATCACACTTAATACAAGGTCGATCCAAGCCGGCATCGACTTTATAAGCGAACATGGAGGAGGAGTCCTCGAGTTCAGCGTCGGGCGTTACCTTTCCGGAAGCATATTTCTGAAATCAAATGTCGAGATACGGCTGCTTGAAGGTGCCGTGCTTGTTGGATCCACCAATCCGTACGACTATGACATGGTTGAGGGAAACTATGGCTTTCTGCTTTCAATAGGGCAAAAGAACATCTCGGTCAAGGGAAAGGGGGGCATCGACGGACGCGGCTTCGACTGCGCGCTGAATTTCCTTGACCAGGTCCATCTCGGGAACCTTGTGGACGATACCAAGCACGACAGGGTTACGAAGAGACCCAAACTGATCTACTTCAGGGAATGCGAAAACGTGGAGATAGAGGGGGTGAACCTGAGGAATGCCGCGGAATGGACCCTCGTCACCGATCAGTGCGAGCACCTCACAATCAGCGGAATCCTGATGGACAGCAAGAACTACTGGAACAATGACGGGCTGGACATCGTGGACTGCAGGCATGTGCTCATAAAGGACTCATTCATAGATGCTTCAGATGATGCTATTTGCTTTAAGTCCCATTCAAAGGATCATCTTTGCGAGGATATCGAAGTCCGGAACTGCGTGGCCCGCTCCAGTGCCAGCGGAATCAAGTTCGGAACGGTTTCCAGGGGCGGTTTCAAGGATATCCGGATAATCAATAACAAGGTCTTTGACACATACCGTTCCGCCATTACGATCCAGTCCGTGGACGGGGCTGAAATCGAGAATATCATCGTGGACAGCCTTGACGCCGTCAACACGGGCAACGCAATCTACATCAGGACCGGCAAGAGATGGCATGGTGGCAAGAAAGGCTATCTCCGAGACGTTACATTGTCCAACATCCGTGTCGAGGTCCCGCTTGAAAAAGCAGATGCCGGATATAGTTATGAAGGTCCGGTCGAGGATCTTCCAAGGAATATATCCCCCGCCGGGATAGTAGGAATACCGGATCTCCCGATCGAGAACGTCACCTTGAAAAACGTAGAGATCGTTTATCCAGGCGGAGGCAACAAGGATTACGCATACCGGGGAACCTCGCAGGAGGAACTTGCGGAAATCCCTGAAATGATCGATTATTACCCGGAATTCTCCCAGTTCAAGGAGCTTCCTGCCTGGGGCCTGTTCATCCGTCACGCAAAGGGTATAACGCTTGATAACGTGAGCCTGACGGCCGGCAAGAAGGATTACCGTCCGGCGATCGTGGCGGACGACGTCCGGGGGCTTGTCATAAAGGATATTAAGATAGATGAACCCGGGAGCAAGGGCAAGAGGCAGATAGTCAAGAACAATGTAAAGTAACATGAAGAGATTTTTACTTCTTCTGGCACTTCTGGCAACTTGTAATGTTGCTAGTGCTGAAAAAACAATCAAATTATCCGACGGTCATACGATCCGGGTGGACGTATGTGATGAGGGAATTTTCAGAGTCCGCGTGTCTCCGAGGAAGACCTTCGAAGAATCCCTTATGGAGCGCTACGGCTGCATCAAGACCGACTGGCCGGAAGTCAAGACAGAGGAGAATTCAAAGGGTGACGAATGGACCCTATACACTGAAGGTTATTCCCTGACGGTGAACAAGAAGACGGGGGTTATCTCCGTACGTGACGCCAAAGGAAAGGCTGTGGTACGGGAGATCCGTTTCCTCTCTGACAAGGACAGGCTCACCGCCAACCTGAGAGATGTGGTAAACGAAAAATGGGCGGACCTCCACGTGGTGGCAAATGATGGTGGAATAATAGGCGACGACGAAGGCAAGTTCGCCGAAGTCGACAAAAGGGAGATCCCTGCAGCATCCACAGCCAGTGTAATAAGCATCAGGATGGAAGACGGAGAGCGCTTCTACGGAGGAGGCAGCACCAGCCGCGACCACATCCAGCACCGGGGCGAGATCCTGAGGATGTGGACCACCTACCAGCACACCGAAATCCCGATGCCTTTCATGATGAGTTCCAGGGGTTGGGGAATATACGACAACACCACGCGCAAGAGCTTCTTCGACGTGGGCTGCGTCCAAAAGGACCTGTTCAACATCGTAAACACCTACGACGAGGCCGACTTCTTCATCATGATAGGTGGCGACATGCCGGGAGTCCTGAATGAATATACCACCGTCACCGGCCGTACCTACGTGCTTCCGAAATGGGCCTACGGCCTCTGCTTCGGTCCTAACATGCGCGAAGAGCAGTTCGACATCCTGCACGACGCTGCCATGTTCCGCCAGATAGATGTCCCTTGCGACGTGTTCTGGCTCGAGCCGCAGTGGATGGAGAAACGCTACGACTTCTCCACCGCAAAGAGATGGAACTACGACCGCTTCTCTCCTGAACCATACTGGCTCCAGGACAAATACCCGAAGACCATGCACCACAGGCTCTTCATCGGCAAGCTCCGTTCGATGGGTTTCCATCTCGGACTCTGGCTCTGCGAGGAATATGACCTGAGCATTACCGAGGAAGACATCATCGCCGAGCGAGAAGGACGCGCCACTTCCGGGCAGGAACACTGGATGGACCACCTCAAGACCTTCATGGACCAGGGAATCGAGGGCTTCAAGCTCGACCCGGCCCGCACAATAGACAACCACCCGAAGTGGGAATACTACAACGGTCACACCGATGCCGACATGCACAACCTCAACCAGGTCCTGCTGCCTAAGCAGATGGCCGAGCTCGGACGCAACTACAACAACAAGCGCACCTGGCACCACTACTGCGGAGGATGGTCCGGAACCCAGCACTGGACAGCCTCCACTTCAGGAGACAACGGCGGCGGCAAGACTGCCCTCTACGACCAGCTGAACCTTGGAATGAGCGGCTTCCTGAACACTTCCTGCGACGTCATGAGCGTTCCTAGGGAACTGGAGATGCCGAGTCTCCACTTCGGTCTCTTCCTCCCTTGGGTCCAGATCAACAGCTGGTTCTCGATGATGCAGCCGTTCTACTATGCCAAGGAGGAGCAGGACATCTACCGCTTCTATGTGAAGCTGAGATATTCCCTGGCTCCTTACATATATTCAATGGCACTCGAGGCGACCACCAACGGAATGCCTATCGTACGCTCGATGCCCCTGACTTTCCCTGAGGACCGCAAGTGCGATGACATGACCTACCAGTACATGTTCGGACCGAACTTCTGCGTGGGTATATTCACGAACGAAATCTATCTCCCGAAGGGCACTTGGACAGACGCATGGACAGGAGAGAAGGTCATAAGCAAGGGAGAAACCTTCACAAGGGAATATCCTGCCACCCGCGCAGGTCTGCTGTTCATCCGCGAGGGATCCATCATCCCTACCCAGCCGGATGTTCCGTACCTCGGCACCCGTCCTTTCCAGGAACTGACCCTGAAGGTCTATCCTAAGGGTGACTCTTCCTTCAGGATGTTCGACGACGACGGAGAGACCTACGGTTACGAGAAGGGCCGGATGACATCCACCCTAATCGAATGCCATGAAAAGGGAGGACAGGTCAGGATCGTAGTCAATCCTGTGGAGGGCTCTTTCGAGGGTGCTCCTGCGCAGAGGAAGTATTCTTTCGCCGTCCAGAATGACGGCAAGGCTTCAGAGGTATCCGTCGGCGGCAAGGCTGTGGATGACTGGACTTACGAGGACGGAATGATCCGCTTCTCACTCCCTGCAGTAGCCGTCTCCGAAAAAGTTGTCATCGACATCAAGTAAGAATATGAAAAGACTCATAATCATCGTCCTGACGTTTATCCTGGCGGTTTCGTGCACCAGGAAGGACTGGCACGACACTTCCCTCCCGGCGTCCGAAAGGGCCAGACTCCTGCTGAAGGAAATGACTTTGGAAGAGAAGGTAGGCCAGATGTGCCAGTACGTGGCTCCTTGCTACGTTCCTCCGGGGCAGGGCTCCCCTTACAAGAACATAGACGCTACCGACGAGAATCTCGGCAACAAGGACCTGGCGGACAAGATCCGCAGGGGCGAAGTCGGATCCTTCCTGCACTGCCTCACTCCTAAGGAAGCAGGGGCCCTGCAGGAACTCGCCCAGGAGAGCAGGCTTAAGATCCCTCTCCTGATCGGAATCGATGCAATCCACGGAAATGCCTTGATAGAAGGCTGCACGGTGTACCCTACGAACATCAACCTGGCCTCGACATTCAATCCGGAACTGCTCGAAACCATCGGTTCTGAAACTGCCGAGGAGATGCGCCAGAGAGGCCTCTACTGGACATTCGGCCCGAACCTCGACGTTTCCCGCGACGCCCGCTGGGGCCGTATGGGAGAGACCTTCGGGGAAGACGCCCTGGTCGTTTCAGAGATGGGGAAACATGAGATATTCGGCCTCCAGGGCCGCGACGGCGACCTGTCCGGTCACGTCATCGCCTGCGCCAAGCACCTGATTGCCGGCGGAGAACCTTTCGGTGGCCTCAACGCAGCTCCGATGGATGTTTCCGAAAGGAAGCTCAGGGAGCTCTACCTTCCTCCTTTTGTCGCTGCGATCAAGGAGGCCAAGGTCGGCACCGTGATGGCGGCTCACAACGAGGTGAACGGTATTCCTTGCCACGGGAACAAGTGGCTGCTCAAGGACTTGCTGAGGGATGAACTCGGCTTCGACGGCTTCGTGGTGAGCGACTGGATGGACATCGAGAGGCTCCATTCCATGCACCATTGGGCTCCTGATTCCACCGAAGCATTCGTACGCTCCGTTGAAGCCGGAATAGACATGCACATGCAGGGTGACAACTATTTCGAGGCCGTGGTCGCTGCCGTCAATTCGGGCCGTATTCCTGTCAAAAGGATAGACCAGGCCGCCGGAAAGATCCTCGAGATGAAATTCGCCGTGGGTCTTTTCGAAAATCCGGTCCCGAAGGAGATCGCTGTCACGGAAAATGCCGACAAGCATTTCCAGACAGCCTTGGAGGCCGCCAGGCAAGGACTGGTGCTCTTGAAGAACGACGGCATCCTCCCACTTTCTTCCCCCAGGAGGATATTCATAGTAGGTCCCAACGCAGACAGCCAGACCATCATGGGTGACTGGGCTGTGCCGCAGGCCGATTCCGCAGTCGTCACTGTGGCCGAGGGCATCAGGGATATATTCCCATCTGCTTCTATTGACACACTCTGCTTCGGCGGGAAGATTTCCAACGTGGACGCAAGGGGCATCGCTGCTGCCCGGCACAAGGCTTCTGCGGCTGACATCTGCATCGTTGTGGTCGGGGAGAATTCCCAGAGATATTCAGCCTTCGGGCGTACCTGCGGAGAGAACTGCGACAGGGACGACCTCAACCTTCCGGGACTCCAGGAGGAGTTGCTTGAAGCAGTATGTGCCTCCGGCAAGCCTGTGGTAATGGTGCTCATGACCGGAAGGGCCAACAGCATCGCCTGGGCAAAAGATAACGTCAATGCCATACTGAATGTTTGGGAGCCGGGTCAGGCCGGAGGCCAGGCTATTGCGGAAGTACTTGCAGGCCAAATCAATCCGTCCGGAAAACTGCCTGTCACGATGCCTCGCAGTGTCGGACAGGTCCAGAATGTCTACAACTACAAGCATTCGCAGTATTCCCGCCAGTTCGCCACCTCCGAGTCGGGTTGCCTCTTCCCGTTCGGCTACGGACTCTCTTACAGCACCTTCGTATTCTCGGATCCTGTGCTGGAGGCTACTGCGGGTGATGGATACGGTACCGTCAGCGTAGAAGTCAGGAACGACGGCCCTTACGACGGCGGCGAAGTGGTCCAGCTGTACATCCACCAGGAATATGCCTCCGTGACACGCCCTGTCAAGGAACTTAAAGCCTTCAAGCGGATATTCCTGAAAAACGGAGAAAGCACCACCGTCAAGTTCGAGGTCACTTCAGATATGCTCAAGTGCTTCGGAGCTGCTGGCAAATGGTCCGTGGAACCCGGGGAATATACCATCCTGACCGGAAATTCATCCCAGGATTCAGACTTGAAGAGCACCACACTGACTGTCAAATAAACTCGGATTATCATGTCAAACCTGCCGAAGAGACTCCTGCTGGCCGCCTCCTGTGCCATCATACCCGTATTCGCTTGTGCCCAAAGGCTGGTCCTGGAATATGACAAGCCGGCTTCCCGTTTCGAGGAAGCCCTTCCGCTGGGCAACGGCCACCTTGGAGCCACCGTTTATGGTGGTGTTGCCGACGACCTGATATGGCTCAACGAAGGGACCTTGTGGGGCGGATGCGCCAATCCGGAC
>JAEEGI010014973.1_pt1 | contig 16218 bp, 12 predicted proteins | sample 8958751 | NCBI WGS metagenome assembly JAEEGI01 (sample SAMN16246545, study PRJNA631951) | gut metagenome | biome: gut microbiome; feature: rumen; material: KS-attached | host: Bos | place: Iran: Karaj | collected 2018-10
ACAAGAGGACGGTCAGCCCATCATTGGTGCTGCTGTTAAGGTGGACGGTACAAGTACCGGTATGTTGACTGACGTAAATGGTCGCTTCTCACTGGCTATGCCTCAGGGTTCAAAGACAATTACTGTCTCTTACCTGGGTTTTGAGTCGAAGACTGTTACAGCCAAGAACGGCATGCGCGTCTTCTTGAAGGCTGATGCCAAGGTTGTTGATGAAGTGGTGGTAGTTGCTTATGGTACTACCAAGAAATCTTCATTCACCGGTTCTGCAGAGAACATTGCAGGTGACAAGATTGAGCTTCGTCCTATCTCTAACGTAGCCAAGGGACTTGAAGGTAACGCTTCTGGTGTGCAGGTGTCAACAGGTAGCGGCCAGCCCGGTTCTGATCCTGGTATCCGTATCCGTGGTTTCGGCTCTATCAACGCCAGCTCTACCCCTCTGTACGTAGTCGATGGTATTCCTTACGATGGTGCCCTGAGCTCAATCAACCCCTCAGATATCGAGTCAATGACTGTGCTGAAGGATGCTTCTGCTGGTGCATTGTATGGTGCACGTGGTGCTAACGGTGTCGTGATGATTACCACAAAGAAGGGTAAGGAAGGTAAGCCTCAGGTGACCTGGCGTTCTACCGCTGGTTGGTCAACCCGTGCTATTCCCCGCTATGATCTGGTTAATCAGAAGGATTTCGTTCAGCTGACCTATGAGGGACTCCGCAACGAGGCTATCTTCAAGAATGGTATGAGCTGGGCTGACGGTGAGGCTTATGCCCGCAGCCAGATGAGTGCCAATCTTGGTGGTGAGCTTTACAACCCCTTCAAGAATTACACTTGGGATCAGCTGATTGATCCTGCTACTGGTTATGTTCGTGCCGACGCTCAGTCTGCATGGGACGAAGACTGGCTCGATGCTGTTAAGCGCAGCAGCGCCTTCCGTCATGAGCATCAGTTGAATATCAACGGTGGTACTGAAAGGACCAAGTACTTGCTGTCTCTGGGTTACCTGAATGAGGATGGTATCCTTAAGACGACTGCTTTCCAGCGTTACACTGCTCGTGTAAACGTAGATACTAAGGTGACAGACTGGTTCTCTGCAAATTTGAATACCAACCTGACTCACTCTATCTCTAACTTCAGTGACTACGACGGAAGCTCTACTTCTAACGTATGGTATTCTGCTCAGTTCGTTTCTCCTCTGTTCCCGATGTACGTGAAGGACTTACAGGGAAAGAATGTTCTCGACGAGAATGGTAACGCACAGCTCGACTATGGTGACAACGCTGTTAAGCGCCCCGGTTCTTACAATGACTTCAACCCGCTGGGTGGTCTGCTCGATGATAAGGCTGAGAACAAGCGCGATGCAGCCGGTCTGCGTACTGGTTTCGTGCTGGGTACCGACAATGCCAATGCTGGATGGCTCCAGGGCCTGAAGCTGGCTGTGAACTTCGGTATGGACTACAACAGCCGCTATCGTATGCGCTATATGAATATGCATCATGGTAACCAGGCTACCTCTGGCGGTCTGCTCCAGAAGTACAACTATCGTACTCAGAGCTACACCTTCAACCAGTTGCTCACCTGGAACCGCCAGTTTGCTAAGCACAACATCGACGTGCTGGCTGGTCATGAGTTCTATGCTTACAAGATGGAGTATCTGACTGCAGGTAAGACCAACCTCGTGGAGGGTATCTATGAGCTGGCTCCTGCTGCCAATATGTACGATGCTGACTCTTATACAGACAACTATCGTATCAACTCATTCCTGAGCCGTATCAACTATAACTACGATGATAAGTATTATGTGTCGGCTTCTCTCCGTACTGATGCTTCTTCACGCTTCTTCAAGGATAACTGGACAGGTACCTTCTGGTCAATCGGTGGTAACTGGCGTATCTCTAAGGAGAACTTCATGAAGGATGTGAAGTGGGTTGACAACCTCTCACTGAAGGCTTCTTATGGTGAGCAGGGTAACGATAACCTGCTCGATGCCGATGGCTATACCATTTACTATGCTTGGCAGAGCCTCTATTCTCTGGGTTGGAACAATGGTAATAACATTGGTGCCGTTATCTCAAGTCTGGAGACCAAGGACCTCTCTTGGGAGAAGAACAAGAACTTCAATATCGGTCTGGAAGGTACATTGTTTGATAACCTCCTCCGTTTCAGTGTTGAGTACTACAACAAGAAGACCACTGACATGCTGCTTGAGTACCCGATGGCTCTGTCAACCGGTTTCTCTGGTTACAATGCAAACGTTGGTGACATGCGCAACTCTGGTCTTGAAGTTGAGTTGACCTTCTCACCACTCAAGCGCGGCGACCTCCGTTGGGATATCACTCTGATGGGATCAACCGTTAGCAACAAGGTGCTGAAGCTGACTCAGGAGTCGCCTGAGATCGTAAGAGGCGTACGTATCATCAAGGAGGGTTACGAGTTGAATACCTTCTATATGGCTAAGAGTGCTGGTGTGGATCCCGCAACTGGTGCACAGCTCTACTGGACCTACGACAAGGACGATGATGGCAACATGATTGCCGGTTCTGAGCGTATCACTACCGACTATGCTGATGCCAACAACCACAAGTACTTCCTTGGCAGCCGTATCCCCGATCTCTATGGTAGCCTCTCTACCAACCTGAGCTACAAGGGTATTGATCTGAGCGTGATGACCACCTATTCTATCGGCGGTAAGGTTTACGACAGCCTGTACAGAGGTGCTATGGAGGTTCAGTATGCTACTGACACCTGGAGCACCAACGCACTGCGCCGCTGGCAGAAGCCGGGCGACATCACCGATGTTCCCCGTATCGAGATTGGTGGCAGCTATGCAGCCAACGACCGTTACCTCATCGATGCTTCTTACTTTGCAATCAAGAACATCACTCTGGGCTACACCCTGCCGAAGATTTGGATGACGAAGATTGGTTTGAACAACATCCGCGTATTCGCTTCTGTTGACAACCTTGCTCTCTTCAATCACCTCGATGGTATGGATCCTCAGTACAACTTCAGTGGTGGTACCGACTATGTCTATACACCTAACAAGACTTGGACACTTGGTTTCGAGGTTAAGTTCTAATCATACTCAAGGAAAAAAGATATAAAGGAAAATAAGTTATGAAAAGAATATTCAAATATACATTCGTAGGACTGCTTGCAAGCGGTATGCTCTTGACCACTTCTTGCTCAGACGAGCGTATTGAGACTAAGCCTACGCAAAAAATGTCTGGACAGGGTCTGTTGGCCAATGGTAACGCTGCCCTTGTAGCCCTTAACGGTATCTATCGCGAGATGTACACTGCCGGATGGTCAACCTCTGGTAACACTCACCAGTGCTTTGGTATTACGGCCTATAATCTGGCTGCCGAAGTGATGGCTGAAGACCATATCATGGGTGCTTCTGGTTCAGGTTGGTTCTGGTATGACTGTCTTTACAATATCAAGGGCTTCTATGATCGTAGTTCATGGCGTTCATACGACCTTTGGTATGCATACTATAACTGGATTGCAAATGCCAACTACATCATTGCCGCCGAGGAGTCAATGGGTGGTACAAGCGAGGAGAAGAACTACGCTATCGGACAGGCTTATGCCATCCGTGCCTACAGCTACTTCATGCTGTCACAGTGGTTTGCTCGTACGCTGAAAGGTCATGAGTCTGAGCCTTGTGTTCCTCTTTATACAGAGCCTACAAGTCCTAAGACCACTGGTCAGCCTCGTGCTACCAACCAGCAGATTTATGCACAGATCGACAGCGATATCAAGAAGGCTGTTGAGCTGCTGAAGGATACTGAGCAGAAGAACATCGCTCATATGGGCTATGCTGTTGCTCTGGGTATTCAGTCGCGTATCGCTCTTGTTGAGAACGACTGGCAGACAGCTAAGACTGCAGCAAAGGCTGCTATCGCCGCCAGTGGTCGCTCAGTCATTCCGACTGCAAGCTTTAAGGGTCTGAACAATGCCTCTGCTTCTAATGTGATGTGGGGCGCCGCTATCATTGCCGATCAGGTTGGTATGTATGCCAGCTTCTTCTCTCACATGGACTTCGAGGCCAATAAATATGGCTCATCTGCTCCAAAGTGCATCAACAAGGAACTCTATGCTAAGATGAATCCTACAGATACCCGTCGCGACTGGTGGGTAAGCGGTGTTTCTAGCGCCGGACTGCTGCAGGAGAAGTTTAAGTTCTCTGATATCCCAACATGGATGGGTGACTATGTGTTCATGCGTGTTGAGGAGATGTATCTGAACGCAGCTGAGGCTGAGTGCCGTCTGGGCGAGGAAGATGCAGCCAAGGCTGATCTGATGGCCGTGATGTCAAAGCGTGATCCTGACTATACCTGCACCAAGACTGGTACAGACCTCGGCAAGACCTCTGCTACTGCTGACGAGACAGGTTCTCTGCTTGAGGAGATCCTGATTCAGCGTCGTATTGAGTTGTGGGGTGAGGATGGACGTATGTTTACTCTGAAGCGCCTGAAGCAGGGCTTCCGCCGTACGGCTGAGCAGGGATGGCCTGCATCGGCTCTGCTCGCTACTCGTCCTACAGATAATCCTGAGAACTACATGTGGGTCATCACGATTCCTCAGGCTGAGTTCGACGGAAATGCTAATATGGATGCCTCTAAGGACCAGAATCCTTCAGGTGACCTTTAATTAACCCTCAATAAAGACAATGATTATGAGAATTAATAAAGTAATATTCGGATTTACGGTTGTGATTGCCGCTCTGTTCAGTTCTTGTAATAAGGACAATGAGGGTGCTATCTACAACAACCAGTCAACTGCTGGTGTGTCGTTCACGGCTTCTACGCTTGGAGCGGTTTCTGTTCCTGCTTCAAAACCAGTGTTTGACGTAGAGATTATTCGTGGTAACACTGCCGCTGCTGCTACAGGTACGGTTACAGCTACTCTGGTTGTCGATAAGACAGAGATTCCTGGTGTAACTGTTTCAAACTACAACTTTGCTGCAGGTGAAGGTCGTACTACCATCAGTGTGAACATCGCTCCTCTGGAGGTTGGTCTGCAGGGTACATTGACTCTGAAGATCAGTGATACTGATAAGTCTGTTGGTGCTGTTGCTACTACCACACTGAAGTGTTCAAAGGCTTACGAGTGGAAGTCACTGGGCACAGGTACTTATACTGATGCCTGGACCACAGCTACTGATGAAAAACCTGATGGTATTACATACAAGGTTGAGATTATGAAGGCAGATGGCTTTGACCGTTACCGCATCATGAATCCTTACAAGGAGTATCTGGCCAGTGCTGATGCTGCTGCAAGCTGGGCTGACTGGATTGCACCTTCAAGCCCAGAGTTTGTTGAGTTCTTCACTGTGGATGGTATCATCTACTATGATGACTTCTTCATCGGCCTGAATTATCAGGGCGTTAAGAGCCAGCCTATCTATGCTTGCCATCCGTCAGGCTTTGACGATATCAGCTCTGAACACAACAAGTGGATTGATGCTAAGACAGCTCAGTTTGCTCCGTATTACTATATCCAGGATCTCGGTGGTTGGAACAACACGCAGTATGATGGCGTGATTGTAATCACACTTCCGTAACTGACTAATAGTATAACTATGAATGCTGGATGCGTTATCGTGTCCAGCATTCTTCGGTTAAAATAGAGAATCAATGAAGAAGGTCATATTACTACTATTTATTGCTGCCATATCGCTGACTGTTCATGCGATTCCTGCACGCCCAGGCCAATGGAAACTGTTGACGCTCAAGAATGGTGTTACCGTCAATGCAGAGCTTCAGGGTGACGAGTTTGCCCATTATTGGATGTCGGCAGAGGGAACTTGTTATGTTGAGAGTAAAACACCAGGCATATTTGAGCCGACCACACTCTTCTGGCTGCAGCAACATGCTGCAGAGAAACGCCAGACGAGGGCTCTGATGCAAAGAGCGAAGACCAGGACTGTGATTGGGGGTGAGCACGAACCTTATATTGGGAAAAAGAAAGGTCTTATCCTGCTCGTGGATTTCCAGAATAAAAAGTTTCTGGAGGAACATACCCACGACCTCTATAATGATATCCTTAATAAAGTCGGCTTCTCCAGTGATGAGGGTTTCAAGGGTAGTGTGAAGGATTATTTCCTTAGTCAGAGCTATGGTCAGTTTGAACTCGATTTCGACGTTGTAGGGCCATTGACAATGCCTAAGACTTACGGATACTATGGTGCTAATACCCAGAACAATGATACGAACCCTGGTCTGATGATTGCAACGGCCTGTGAGATGGCTGATGAGTTTGTCAACTTCAAGGATTACGACTGGGATGGCGATGGTGAGGTAGATCAGGTGTTTGTACTCTTCGCAGGACTTGGTGAGGCTGCTGGTGGCGATGTAAATACGATCTGGCCTCATGAGTGGGTGTTACAGTCTTCTGATTATGGGAAGACGTTGACTCTTGATGATGTTATCATCGATACTTACGCTTGTGGTCCAGAACTCACGAAGAGAGGAAGATCTGAAAGTACCATTGGTATCGATGGTATCGGTACTATCTGCCATGAGTTCTCTCATTGTCTTGGCTTGCCTGATATGTATGATACCAGTAGCGAAAAAGTCAGGAACTATGCCATGTCTAACTGGGATGTCATGTCTTCTGGCAGCTATAATGGTGGTAGTTTCTCGCCTGCTGCCTTTACAAGCTATGAACGCATGTATTGCGGATGGCGTCAGCCTGTTGTGCTCGAAAAGGATGTGGTGGTGACAGATATGAAGGCCATAGATGATGGTGGCGATTTCTATATCATCTATAATGATGCCGCTCCTAAGGAATACTATCTGTTGGAGAACCGTCAGCAGAAAGGATGGGATGAAGGTGTAGCCGGAAGTGGACTTCTGGTGTTGCATCTTGACTATGACGAAGAACTGTGGATGTACAATCTTGTCAACAATACCACCTCTTATGATGGATATAATAGTCATCAGCGTTGTACTATCATTCCTGCAGATAATAATTTCGGTAATAACGATATCGCAACGGATGTCTATCCCATTAATGAGAAAGATAGCCTGACGAACAATTCGTTGCCAAGAGCAGAACTGTATAATCTCAATCCCGATGGCATTCATTATACCAGTAAGCCTATCTCTAAGATCCGTATGGAAAACGGTGTCATCTCATTTGAGTTTAAGAATATGGTGAAGGGCAGTCCTGAAACAGCCATTAAGTCGGCCGCCATTCATGAGATTCAGAATAGTTCGGAGATCTATGATCTTCGTGGACGAAGCCTCGGAACCGATGCCGGTAGGTTGGGCAAAGGGGTGTATATCCAAGGTGGAAAGAAGATCGTCAGGAAGTGATTTCCCTGCTGATTTTTTGGTAGTTTCGAATAAAAGCCTTACCTTTGCCACGATGAAGGTTAGGCTTTCTTTTTACTTGACGCTATCTTTGCTGGCTGTTTTCCTCATAGGCTGTGCCGATGAGGTGGGAGGCGTGTATGTGGTAGAAGGATATACCTCTACGTTGCGTTCGATGGCTCATCAGATCACTTCTGTTTACTTTCATGCTGGCGGCAACTGGACGGCTAAGACGGATGTCGATTGGTTGGAAGTGTCGCCATCGAGTGGGGATGGTGGTAGAAATGCCATCGCCATCCTGACGAAGCAGCCTAATCGCACCAAGCAAGAGCGTACAGCCCAGGTCGTGATCGAATCGGATGGTAAGCAGCAGGTCGTGTTGATTACTCAGGGCAATGAGTATGCTCTTTTCGAGAAGCCCCTTTATGAAGTGGCTGATACGGGCGGCATTGTGGATCTGGATTTCGTCACGAACATTGAAAAAGGAAAGCTGCTCATGTCCTATTATCAGCTCGACTGGATCGAGATGCCTGAGAAGAAAAGTGAATCCCGTCAGGAAGAGGAGTGGAGCGGTAAGGTGAAGACGATTACGGTTCTGCCTAATCATAGTCCGGTAGAGCGGCGCGCCCCCTTTATCCTCGGTATCTATGATGATAGTAAGCGGTTCCTGGGCTTGGATACAACGTGGATCAGACAGTTGCCTGGAACTGATCTGGAATAACCTTCTGACAGCGCTAACGCTTTGACTTAAAGAAATCTTGCATCAGTTGGCGACATTCGTCTTCCAACACACCTCCCATAATGGTGGCCTTTGGATGGAGCGCTCTTGGCGCGTATTCGTGATAGCCCCGTTTTTCGTCGGCTGCTCCATAGACGATTCTGGGGATTTGTGCCCATCCGATGGCACCAGCACACATGGTGCAGGGCTCGACTGTGACATAGAGTGTGCAGTCGGTAAGATATTTGCCGCCTAAGGTGTTGGCAGCAGCGGTGATGGCCTGCATCTCGGCATGGGCTGTGACGTCGCAGAGTGTCTCCGTCAGGTTGTGAGCACGTGAGATGACACGATCCTTGCACACGACGATGGCGCCGATGGGTATCTCGCCTGCCTCATAGGCTATCCTGGCCTCGTCGAGTGCCATTCGCATATAGCGTTCGTCTTTATTTTGCGTTTCCATGTTGCAAAGATACGAAAAAATTTGTATCTTTGCAAACGGATTATGGATTTTAAGATTATTCATATCGAAGAGACCGATTCTACGAATCGTTGGCTCAAGGAACATGGTGAACCGCTCCTCTGTGTCGTTGCTGACTATCAGACGGCAGGGAAGGGGTGCGGTACGAACACGTGGGAGTCGGAACGTGGCAAGAACCTGACATTCTCTGTGATGATCCATCCAGAGGAGATTCCCGCCAGTGGACAGTTCCTTATTTCTGAGGCGGTGTCGGTAGCATTGTGTCGCACTTTGTCGCCCTATATATATAATAAGGTGGAAATCAAATGGCCTAACGATATCTATGTCGATGACAGGAAAATCTGTGGCATCTTGATAGAGAACCGCCTGCAGGGCTCTATCATTAAAGATGCTGTTATCGGCATAGGGCTGAATGTGAATCAGACGACGTTCGTCAGCGATGCCCCCAATCCTGTGTCGCTCTGTCAGATCATTGGCCATGAGATGAACCGCGAGGCATTGTTAGATGAATTCCTGAAGAGACTGGATGAGGCACTTCACGACGAGACGGTGCCCACAGATTATCGCAGTCGGCTTTATCGGCGCGACGGTCTTTTTGCCTATCGTGATCTGGAAGGGTTGTTCAGAGCCCGTCTGAAGGATGTGCTACCTGATGGCCGACTATTGCTGACAGACGAGGCAGGACAGGATAGAACCTATGCATTTAAGGAAGTACAATTTGTAATATAGCGATAAAAAAGTAAAAAGTATGGCAAGATTTAACAGAATTCTTTTGAAATTGTCGGGCGAGAGCCTGATGGGTAAGCAGGGCTACGGCATCGATCCGGAACGTCTGAGTGACTATGCGAAGCAGATCAAGGAGATCAGTGAGATGGGTGTTCAGATTGGTATCGTGATTGGCGGTGGTAACATTTTCCGTGGCCTCTCAGGCTCACAGAAAGGTTTCGATCGTGTGAAGGGCGATCAGATGGGTATGTGTGCTACGGTCATCAACTCTCTGGCGTTGAGTTCAGCCTTAGGAGCCATTGGTGTGAAGAACAAGGTGCTGACGGCTATCCGCATGGAGCCTATCGGCGAGTTCTATACGAAGTGGAAGGCCATCGAGGCTATGGAGGCTGGTTATGTGTGCATCTTCTCTGCTGGCACAGGTTCACCATACTTTACTACAGATACTGGTTCCAGCCTGCGCGGCATCGAGATCGAGGCCGACGTGATGCTGAAAGGTACCCGTGTGGATGGTGTCTATACCGCTGATCCAGAGAAGGATCCTACGGCTACGAAGTTCGAGGAGATCACATATAAGGAGGTATTGGCGCGTGGCCTGAAGGTAATGGACCTGACTGCCATCTGCATGTGTCAGGACAACAACCTGCCTATCTATGTGTTTAATATGGATGTTGTGGGTAATCTGAAGAAGGTGATGGACGGCGAGCAGATTGGCACGCTCGTACATAACTAAAGGGCTTAATTTCCGACTTCTTCGTACTCTACGTATTCACCGTCGTCGTGGTCGAAGATCTTACGCTTGTCTTCTGTCCCACGATCGTCGATAATCGTTACACCACTGCTCGTAGTCGTTCTACGGGCAGTGTTTTCTTCTGCCCAGATGTTTTCCTGCCTAGGTTGCTCTCTCTTCGGTTGCTCTCTCTTCGGCTGTTCCCGCCTTGCTTGTTCTCTTTTCGGCTGTTCGCGCTTTTGCGATGAGGCACTCTTGAAATAATCGTCGCCAAAGGGATTCTTCTCTTTCTGCTCCTGCCGCTTTTGGTAGCGGTAGTAGTTCTCTTCTACCTCTTCCCTGATTTTTCTGACACCCTTGTATGAGAAATGGATGATGACCATCACCACGATGGCAATGAAGATAATGAAGAAAATGATAGCAGCAACGATCGTTTGCATGGAAAGTAGATTTTATGAGCGATTCTTGGTAAAGACTGACAGGATGATATACCAGGCGATGGTGGCTGCAAAGCCGCTGATGCCGAGCCACAAGAGCAAAGGTATGCATGAGAGGATAAAGATGTATTTGATCTCATTGCCCTTCCAACCCCAGTGCTTGAACTTCAGAGCGAACATGGGAATCTCGGCAATGAGAAGATAACTGCTGACGAAGATGCCTGCGACAATCAGATAGGGGGCATACTCCCAACTGCTAATCCATTCGCCTGCGCCTGCAATCAGAGAACCCCAGAAAAGTGCATTGGCAGGTGTGGGCAGACCGATAAATCCGAGTGCCTGACGCTCGTCGAGGTTGAACTTGGCCAGTCGTAAAGCAGAGAAAGCTGCCATCACAAAGGCCAGGAACGGCACGAATAGCAGATGGATATGGAACGTGCTGAGATAGTTGAAGATGATGGCCGAAGGCGCGAAGCCAAAGGTAATGTCATCTGCCAACGAGTCAAGTTCTTTGCCGATAGGAGAACTGACACCCAGCAGACGGGCACTCATACCATCGAAGAAATCGAAGACGGCACCGATGACGATGAACAGCAGTGCCAACTCATAGTTGCCCAGAAAGGCGAAATAAGTCGCAATGCAACCTGAGATAAGGTTGCAGCAGGTAATCGTATTGGGGATATGCTTCTTCAATTCTTCAGTATTTTTAAATCCTTCAATCTCTCTCTGTTAGGCGAGTTTGGCGATGACCGTCTGATCGCCTGTCGTGGGCTGGCCAATGGTCACACAGGCTCTGGCCGTCAGCGGCAGATAGACGTCCACGCGCGAACCCAGTTTGATGAATCCCAGATGTTCATCGATATAGCATTCCTCGTTGGGCTTGGCATAGGTGACGATGCGACGGGCCATCGCACCAGCAATCTGGCGCACCAGAATGTCCTGACCGTCGGCGGTCGTAATCATGATGTCGGCATGCTCGTTCTCCTCACTGGCTTTGGGCAGCCACGCCTTGTGGTAATTGCCGTTCTGGTGATGCACGAATTTCACTTTTCCATCTACAGGGAACCAGTTCGCATGGACATTCAGCGGACTCATGAAGATTGAGATCATCAGACGCTTGTCGTGGAAATACTCGCTCTCCTCAGCCTCTTCTACGACCACGATCTTGCCATCGGCAGGAGCCACAACCAGCTTGTCGGTATCGCCGTTGAAGTAACGGATAGGACAGCGGTAGAAATTGAGCGCCATCAGCCAGGCTGCGCCGAAGACGACGATGAAAATCCAAAATGGTATAGTCGTACTGAGATAGGTCCAGAGCAGCCAGGCAATACCTACGATGATCAATGCGCTAAGCATGAGCTCGTTGGTGCCTTCGCGGTGGATCCTGATCTTCTTCAGTTTTTTGATTCTTTCTCCCATGAGATGTTCTTGATTGCTTTATAATTTGCGTGCAAAGGTACGTAATTTTTACGTAAGTTACAAACTTTTCACGTTTTTCTTTTGGTATTTCCAAGAATTAGGCTTAACTTTGGGGCTTAAAAACATAAGAAACCACAAAACGATGGAAGATTTCGTACATTTGCATGTACATACATATTACTCTATCCTTGACGGACAGTCGAGCATCAAGCGGCTGGTGGATAAGGCAATTGCCGACGGCATGAAAGGCATGGCCATCACCGATCACGGCGACATGTTCGGCATCAAGGAGTTTCATGATATCTGCAACGGTGTCAACAAACAGCGCAAGAAAGACGGGCTCGAGCCTTTCAAACCTATCTTCGGTTGTGAGATGTATGTGGCCCGACGGGGCGACATGAACCTGAAGGAGGGAAAGGAAGACCTGGGTGGCTATCACCTCATTGTGTTGGCAAAGAATTATCACGGCTACAAGAACCTGATTAAACTTGTGAGCCGCTCTTGGGTGGACGGTTTCTATAACCGTCCGCGTACCGACCGTAAGGATCTCGAGAAATATCATGAGGATCTGATTGTCTGTTCTGCCTGTATCGCGGGTGAGGTACCTGCCAAGATCCTGAAGGGCGACATCGCTGGAGCCCGTGAGGCGATCGAGTGGCACAAACGCCTGTGGGGCGACGACTATTATCTGGAGTTGCAGCGCCACGAGGTTACCGACCCTACTATTCGGGCCAATCGCGAGACGTTCCCCTTGCAGCAGCAGGCTAATAAGGTGCTGATAGAACTGGCTAAGGAGTATGGTGTGAAACTGGTGTGCACTAACGATGCCCACTTCGTGGACAAGGAGAATGCTGAGGCTCACGACCATCTGCTCTGTCTCTCCACGGGTAAGGATCTCGACGACCCTACACGTATGCTCTATTCGAAGCAGGAGTGGTTTAAGACGCGTCAGGAGATGAACGATATATTCAGCGACGTGCCAGAGGCACTGACCAATACCTTGGAGATCTTGGATAAGGTAGAGACCTACAGCCTCGACAACGACCCCATCATGCCGTTCTTCCCCATCCCTGAGTCGTTTGGAACTGAGGACGAGTGGCGCCAGAAGTTTACTGAGCAGCAGCTCTACGAAGAGTTTACCACTGATGAGAATGGTGAGAACCCACTGTCGCCAGAAGAGGGCGAGAAGAAGATCAAGAAGTTGGGTGGCTACGATAAGATCTACCGTATTAAGTTCGAGGCCGACTATCTGGCGAAACTGGCCTATGAGGGTGCCAAGCGCCGATATGGCGACCCGATACCCGACGACGTGATGGAGCGCGTGAAGTTCGAGTTGCATATCATGAAGACGATGGGATTCCCAGGCTACTTCCTGATTGTGCAAGACTTCATCAACTCGGCCCGCGACGAACTCGGCGTGATGGTTGGTCCAGGACGTGGATCGGCTGCTGGTAGTGTGGTGGCCTATTGCTTGGGTATCACGAAGATCGACCCGTTGAAATACGACCTGCTGTTTGAGCGTTTCCTCAATCCCGACCGTATCTCCCTGCCTGATATCGATACCGACTTCGACGATGATGGTCGTGGTAAGGTGCTGAAGTGGGTGATGGATAAGTATGGTCATGAGAACTGTGCCCATATCATCACTTATGCCACGATGGCTACGAAGAACTCCATCAAGGATGTGGCGCGTGTGGAGAAACTGCCGCTGGCCGATTCGAATGCACTGTGTAAGGCTATTCCCGACCGTCTGCCCGATGGCATGAAGATGAATCTGCCCAATGCCATCAAGTGTACGCCTGAGTTGCAGGAGGCCGAGGCCTCGAGTAATCCGCAGATGGCCAACACCATCAAGTATGCCAAGATGTTGGAGGGAACGGTGCGCGGCACGGGTATTCATGCCTGCGGATTCATCATCTGTCGTGACCCGATATCCGACCATGTGCCCGTTTCTACGGCTGATGACCCTGACTTCAAGGGCACCAAGACCAACTGTACGCAGTACGACGGTCATGTGATTGAATCGACAGGCTTGATCAAGATGGACTTCCTGGGACTGAAGACGCTCTCGGAGTTGAAGGAGGCCTGTGCCAATATCAAACGTACACGTGGCATCGACGTGGATCTCGACACGATTCCTATTGATGACCCCAAGACCTATGAACTCTATCAGCAGGGGCGCACCATAGGTACCTTCCAGTTTGAGTCGCAGGGCATGCAGAAATATCTGCGCGAACTGCACCCGACGGTGTTCGAAGACCTCATCGCCATGAATGCGCTGTATCGTCCCGGACCTATGGACTATATCCCCGACTTCATCAAACGTAAGAACGGACTGGAGCCAATCACTTATCCCATCGACTGTATGGAGAAGTACCTGAAAGATACCTATGGTATCACGGTGTATCAGGAGCAGGTGATGCTGCTCTCGCGCCAGTTGGCCGACTTTACCCGTGGTCAGAGCGATGCGCTACGTAAGGCGATGGGTAAGAAGAAGAAAGATATCGTCGATGCCATGAAGCCGATGTTTATCGAGGGCGGTAAGAAGAACGGCCACAATCCGGAGATCCTCGAGAAGATATGGGCCGACTGGGAGAAATTCGCTTCTTATGCGTTCAACAAGTCGCATGCAGCCTGCTACTCGTGGGTGGCTTACCAGACGGCTTATCTGAAGGCCAACTATCCTGCCGAATACATGGCGGCTATCATGAGTCGCCGTCGTGACCAGATCACGGAGATCACGAAACTGATGGACGAGTGTAAGCAGATGAAGATCGACACCTTGGGACCTGATGTCAACGAGTCGTATGAGAAGTTTGGTGTGAACCATCACGGACAGATCCGTTTCGGACTTGGCGCCATCAAGGGTATGGGTGACTCTGCGGCACAGGCCATCATCTCAGAACGCGAGGCCAACGGACCCTACAAGAATATCTATGACTTCGCAGAGCGTGTCAACATGAGCAGTGTCAACCGTAAAGCCTTTGAATCGCTGGCACTGAGTGGCGGCTTCGATGGCTTTGGCATCCGTCGTGAAGATTTCTTTGCCACCAATGCCAAGGGCGAGATGTTCCTCGATACCATTGTGCGCTATGGTCAGTTGTACCAGCAGGAGAAGGCCCAGATGCAGAACTCACTCTTCGGAGCCTTTGGCGACGGGGTAGAGATTGCCCAGCCGCCTGTCCCGAAGTCGGGGGTACGCTGGAGCGACATCGAGCGACTGAATAAGGAGCGCGAACTCGTGGGTATCTATCTCTCGGCCCATCCGCTGGATGAGTATAAAATCATCCTCGACAACTTCTGTAATGCGAAATGTGCCGATTTGGCAGAACGTGGCGCAGCCCTTCAAGACAGAGATGATGTCACCTTGGGGGGTATTGTGACAGGTGTTCAGCAGCGCTTTGGCAAGAACAACAAACCCTGGGGCATCATCAATCTCGAGGATTTCGACGGCTCTGGAGAACTGGTGCTCTTTGGCGAAGACTGGATGAACCTGAACGGGAAATTCATTGAGGGGGCTGCCGTGTATATCACTGGCAAAATGACAACCCGATTCCAGAGTAGCACTCAAAAAGAACTGAAGGTTTCCAATGTCGAATTGCTGCAGTCGCTCAAGGAACGGGCCATCGAGCGTATCACGATCTCTATGGTGGCCGACCAGCTCGACTCCCAGGTGGTGGCCGACCTCTCAGAGATAATCAACAATCATCCGGGGAAGACCACGCTCTTCTTCCAACTGCGCGATTCTCAGGGAAAAAACCATGTGTTGCTGCGCAGTAAGTCGGGGGGTGTCGATGTGCGTCATACCCTCATCGACTATATCGAGAGTCATGACACGCTTGATTATCACATCAATTAATGGCACAATGTTTGCAGGAGAATGATTAACGAATAGTATTCACATATAAAAACGAAGAAAAAATGGAAGTAACAATCACAAATGAGAATTTTGCGAGTTTGAAGGCAGGCGATAAGCCTCTGGTAGTGGATTTCTGGGCTACATGGTGTGGACCTTGCCGTATGGTCGCTCCCATTCTAGAACAGCTGGCAGCCGAGTACGATGGCAAGATTGTTGTCGGAAAGTGCGATGTTGAGGAGAACGACGAACTGGCAGCCGAGTATGGTATCCGTAACATTCCGACTCTTCTGTTCTTCAAGAACGGTGAGGTTGTCGATAAGTTGATCGGGGCCCAGCCGAAGCCGAAGGTTGAGGAGAAGTTTAAAGCTTTGCTCTAATGGCCAGCCTTGATGATGAAATCCGTCTGGACGAGGAGGAGAACAGACGGGAATTGGCCTTCATCCGCACTCAGTTGCCATCGGATGTTAAGAAGTTCTATAGCGACAAGGATATCCTCTATATGATGGATCTCATTGTTGACTATTACGTCTCGAGT
>JAEEGI010014974.1_pt1 | contig 16217 bp, 12 predicted proteins | sample 8958751 | NCBI WGS metagenome assembly JAEEGI01 (sample SAMN16246545, study PRJNA631951) | gut metagenome | biome: gut microbiome; feature: rumen; material: KS-attached | host: Bos | place: Iran: Karaj | collected 2018-10
ATCCAGGCAGGAGGATTCAGACTGCACGATTGCCAACCTGAAGGAGAATAACCGGCAATGCTGTGAGGGATTCCTACGGGCCGGAGAACGCGTGACCTTGATTGATGAGAGCTTTGAAAAGGAAATGGAAACTCTACTGGACGTGTAAATTCCAATTTATCGGTCTCCCGGTTCTTCATCCAGAAAAAGGTGACCAAAAGTGACCAAATTTTGGGGATACAAAAAACAAGACTTTGTAAAGTGTCTGAAGATCAGTAACTTACAAAGTCGGAAGCCAGGGGCCGACCCAGGGGAGTTTGAGGGGGCGGACCCCCTCAATCAATATAGTGCCAAAGGCACCAAAAAAGCATCGCTTGCGGCGATGCTTTTTTGTGTGCCTCGGGCGGGAGCACTAACTATTTAATCTATCTTACTTATTATCAAATAGTTAGCACCCGAACAAAAAAACTTTACTGAAACTATACTGAAACATTTCTGTCCGTTAGTGTCTTTCTATTGCGTTATTTTTCAATTGAAAAACCAAAAGAGGGATGGATCCATTCGCCTCGGATGTAGTCTCCAAATTCTTCGGGGGAATCATTAAGATACTTTGCCAGATCCTTTTCCAAGGCATCTTTCTCTGCCAAGTCGGAAGGTTTTAACAGCGTAACAGTCCATTTGTGTAATGCGGTGCTATATTTGGCTTCAAAGCGGTAGTGTCCTTTATCCAGTCCGTAGGAATCTGATGGAAACTTCTTAAAATAAAGGTCTAGTCTCATCCTTCCTTCATTGGAACTAAAAACACCTTGGTTATGAAAGATTTGGCTTAGAGATGCGGCTCCCTGTGTTACGGAAACGACGATTTCCTCTTCATAATCCCTGTCGAATCCCATATGCTGGTAGCGGATGATATTCCCTCGGCCGGCAATCATTTCTCCAGACAACCACTCCGCGCAGATTATACCGTTATTATCATAACGACTAAGGGTCTTGAGTATAACACTGTAATCGCAGTCTTTGGGTAAGTATTGCTCGTCGTACATGACGACCTTTTCTAAGTATAGCATACCGTCGCGGATGGACCAGTATGCAACATATCCCCTATAGTTTCCTGTTGATCGCCCTTCCCATTCAAGGGCCTTTTGCAAGCTAGAATAGGCTAGGGAATCTAATTGTTCAAGAGGGGTATACAGTAGTTCCCATTCTTCACCATCCAGAATAAGGATATCACCCTCCTGGGCTGTTCCCCACGAGAGATATTGAAATAACAATAGACTTACTAGTATTGTGAATAAACGCTTTCCCATGACATCCCCAAATCTGCAAAGATAATGCCCAAATCATCCCCGAAAAGGGGGACCAAGTCTGGTAACTGAACTTTCCGGTGTGCGAAAACACTCCCAAACGCACACCGGATGGGGAAAATGAAGCTCCTGTGTGCAAATCAGGCCCTTTTCGCACACGGGACGGTTATCCTGAAAGATTCCGGAGCCCGAAGGCCGACCCAGGGGGTCTGGGGGATTAGGCCCCCAGTAAATCAAATAGTTAGGCACAAAAAGAGCAGCGGACTTCGCTGCTCTTTTTGTGCCTCGGGCGGGAGCACTAACTATTTAATCTATCTTGCTTATTATCAAATAGTTATCTTTTCTCCTTCGATTATTAGTGTAACATTAGTGAAACATTTCTGTCTGTTAGTGTCTTTCTATGGCGTTATTTGTCAGGTTCAGCAAGCAACATTTGTCTTTGAAATGTCGTAAAGATGTGCTTTAAGATGCCTGTCCAAGACGTGCTCTATTCAATCGGAACAATACGACTGGCGTACTCGGACCAGTATTCGGTAGCCTTATACGCGTCCACAGAGCCTGGCGGGACGTAGATAGGGCAATCGGTTTCTTCGAACATTCTGCCTGCGCCCCGTGGTGGAGTTGTTGCGTTAACAATGATAGATGTCAAACCTTTGCATTGTTCAAACGCACTGAGGCCTATCTCGCTTACACCCTCCGGAATGGCAATCGTAGTTAAACTGAAACAACAGATGAAGGCCCATCGCCCAATGCTCGTCACACCGGCAGGAATAGTAATGGAGCCAAGACTTGAACAGCAGTTAAAAGTAGAATCTTCAATTTTGGTTATTCCTTCCGGGATATTCACCGAAACCAGATTACGGCAAGCGTTAAATGCACCCCCTCCGATATAGGTAACGCCTTCCGGGATGGCCAAAGAGGTAAGGGCGGTGCAACTATTAAAAGCGTCGGAATCAATAATCGTAAGCCCATAGGGTAAATCGATAGTTTCCAAACTTTTACAGCCAAAGAAAACTGATTCGCTAAGGGTCGTAATCCCCTTGGGAATATTAACCGAAATAAGACTCTTGCAATCTTTAAAAGCCTTCCCCTGGATACTCTTTACACATTCGGGAATAACAATGGATGAAAGTGACGAGCACCCGGAAAATGCCCCGGTACTAATCTCTGAAAGACTTTCGGGTAATAATACCGTTGACAAACCGGTACAACCTTCAAACACATTGTTCCCTGTTTTCTTAATGCCCTCCGGAAGGATGGCGGAGACCAAACTGGTACACTCTGAAAAAGCATAGTCTCCTATGCTCGAAATACTCTTAGGTAAAGCGATTGACATCAATTTCTCGCAGACCCAGAATGCACGATTGCCTATACTTATAACACCGTCAGGAATATCAATTGACGCCAGATTCCTGCAGCAAGAAAACGCTCTTTCTCCGATACTGGTTACCCCTGCAGGAATAACAAATGACGTCAAACCGGTGCAATTATCGAAAACGTTCTCGCTAAGACAAGTTACATTCTCTGGAATCATAATTGAAGAAAGGCTACGGCATTGTGCAAATGCTCCGGCGGCTATATCCCTTACACTAGTAGGAATGTCGATGGCAGCTAAACTTTCACACGCCAGAAAAGCATCGCGCCCGATTTTGGTAACACCTTCCGGAATGTGCACAGACTCCAGATTTGTACAATTATTGAAAAGAGCATCACTGATGATAGTAATGCCATCAGGGATCTCTATTGATTTCAAACTTCGGCAAATGCCGAATGCATTATCCCCGATATTTGTAAGAGACAATGGCAAATCTACGGAAACCAAACTGCCGCATCCGGAAAACGCAGACCGCCCAATGCTGGTAATCCCTTCAGGCAATGATATGGACTCAATGTTGCGACAATTTGTTAATACATAATCTCCGGTACGCGTAAGATGCTTTGGGAAGTCAAACGACTTTAACCCCTCACAACAGCAGAAAGCCTCTTCTCCAATACTAGTGACGCTATCAGGCAAAGAAACTGATGTCAGGCTTATGCAACTGCGAAATGCATAGTCACCAACACTTGTCAAGTGGTCCGGAATGGCTATCGATTCAAGACCATAGCAACTATAAAACGTTTTCTTCTCTATACTCGTGACATTATTCGGAACGACAATCGACGTCAAGCTTTCACACGTGCTGAATACTCCTTCCCCAATCGTTGAAACTCCATCGGGAATCTCAATGGAACCCAGGGCCTTACACCATTGGAATGCATACTGATCAATACCGGTTATACCGTCCGGCAGGACTATCGAGCACAATTTGGTGCATTCACTAAAAGCAAACTCCCCTATCTTCGTCAAACCGGTAAAAAACCGCAACTCATCAAACGTCTTAACTTTGGAATTCCTGTAAAACACATAACCCAAATCCGTTACAGCCGCAGCCTCTCCATAGGACAACTCCCCGTCATGGTTTGAATCGAAGTTTTGGATGACTATTTTTTTGACCTCCTGGTCCTGAAAAGCAATTATCTTATCCAATTCGGGGTCATGTTTAACAAAAACAGCCAAGATTTCGATAGCCTCGTTTATGGTTATGACGATAGGACTGGTTTGTGTGTCAGCTAGGCCCTCCCAATGATCGAACGCCCATTTCTCGGACGGGTTGGCGGTAAGTTCCACAACAGTCCCTTCCTGATATGACGTCTTGGTCTCGATTATCCGCTCTTTTACAGCTCCTTCGCCTTGAATCTTGATGGTCAAGTCATAATTTTTCGGCAGAAAAACAGCTTTAACCATTTTCTCAGACGTCATAGTTAGACAAACGGGATTCTCGTTACCCGACAAGTCCCCCTCCCAGTGATCGAAAATCCAATGAGCAGAAGGTATTGCCGTAAGTTCAACAACTGTTCCGGAGTCATAATCGGTCTTGGTTGAAACGACCTTCTCAGTAACTGATCCTTCCCCCTCAGTCGTAATGGTCAGAGCATATGAGCGCAAAGAAAAATTAGCGAATAAATTCAAATCAGTAGTGACCACAATGGTTGTAGGATTCTCTGTCCCCGATAAACTCCCACCCCAACCCGTGAAGGAATAATCTCCATTCGGTATAGCCTGAATAGTAATAGCAGTTCCGTCCAAAACTGACTCCGAAGATGGAGTTACGACTATAGCGCCACCTTCAGCAGGCTGAACCGCAGTAGTGACGTTGTAGTAAACTTCTTGTTTACAGGAAACAAGGAGTAAAGAAACGACTAATAGAAGGACTGCTGGCTTCTTCATCTGGCACTATGCTATCTGTTGCAAAGATAGAATTTTTAGTGTGATTACACCCACGGATAAAGTCTCGGGCACTAACTTTGTTTCAGTAATTTCCTGAAACAATCCTGAAACATTTCGCGAAAAAGGGCTAAAAAACGGCAAAAACCAAAAATGCAACCTCCTGAATATCAAGTAGTTGCATTTTCACGGTGCCTCGGGCGGGAGCACTAACTATTTGGCGGAAACGCCTTACTATTAATTAGTTAAGAGTCGACTTGACGAATTTAGTGTAACATTAGTGAAACATTTCTGTCCGTTAGTGGCTTTCTATAGCGCTAATTGTCATCTATTTTCGATTTCTCCTTGGCTTCTTTCTCCAGTTTTTTTATGGTGTCAAGATAAGCCTGCTCAACAGGAGAAAGAGTCTTGACCTGATACTTTCGGTATTCTTTCTCAGCTTTTTCCATGGCTTGCTGGTGGCTTACCGAACCGGCATCCAATAGGATCTGTTCTCCAGTGCCGGAGAGGATGCCATCCAATTGCTTGATATAGTCCTCCATATACATAGGCCGATGACGGATAGCCTGTATTTCGGCAAAGTCAAAATATCCGGAAACTATGTTGTTGAGAACCTTTAATTCTTCGGCCGTCAAATAGTTCTTCGCAATCTTGGTATCTTTTAATGTGGGTAATTCTCCCTCAAAGGTTGTCAGCCCCATAAATGGCTTGTCGGCATCGGCCCTCTCATATATCAGTTCTGCCGCGGTATGACCGTGCGCTGCATAATGAAGTTTATTCTGGACAATCTTGAAGAATCGGACGGATTCATCGGCCTTGGGATCATAATCTACGCTTGTGGCATAAAGGTCAAGAACTTGCCGATAAAGGACTTTTTCTGAGGAGCGGATATCCCTGATTCGGTCCAACAATTCTTTCCAATACATTCCGCCGCCATTCCCCTTGAGCCGTTTATCGTCCATGGTGAAACCTTTGACGATATATTCGTGGAGTCGTTGCGTAGCCCATTGGCGAAAGCGGGTACCAACGATGGAATGAACACGATAGCCTACGGAAATGATGACATCAAGGTTATAGAAATTCGTGGGTTTTGTAGAAAAATCGGAATTTCCGATTTTTCTTACTGAGTCACTTTCGTTCAACTCTCCACTTTGGAATACGTTAAGAATGTGTTCATTTATGGTAGATCTGGATTTTCCAAAAAGTAGGGCCATCTGATCTATTGTCAGCCACACAGTCTCATTCTCCAGCCTTACATCCAACTGAACGATTCCATCGTCAGACTGGTAAATGATAATCTCACCTTTATTCTCATTTTCCATAACAAATCATTTTCCCAAATGTAGCTTTTTTTCTTTGTCCTTGCAATAATGAGATATTTCTTTCCAGATCTAAGATATGGACATCATATTTGTGCCACCTATAAAGACAATCAGCCTCGTATGTGTGTACAAGACTGTTTTTTGTGCCTCGGGAGGTGGTTAGGATATTGGAGGTAGGCGATACACTTGTCAATTTCGGTGAGATATTGAGTAACAGGGCATTATAATTGCTGGCATATCAGCTATATGAAGATTCGAGCTATCATGCTGTCCCTCTTTTTGTTGCTCCCGCTATATAGTTGGAGCAGCACGACTCGTCAGATACGCGACACGCTCATTATGGGCAATGTCAAATATGCTATCAATCAAGCCCCGTTGGGATACCTGGATTCTTTGCATTATTTCTCTTTAAGGGAACAGATAGGCTTTAATGAATTCTTTTCCTGGAACTTCCGTGGTTATGTGGCCACGTGGCGTGTGGGTGGCAATAAACTCTATCTCGATACTTTGAAAACGGGCTCCGACAAGGCCGATTTTAAGGATGTCTTAAAGGAGTTCAAAGACAGTAGCTGTGGCATTTTTGCCTCCTGGTTCAGTGGAACTCTCATTTGCGGCACAGGCCCTGTCCTTTGTGCATCGGGAAATGGATGGGATGATTTGAATGAGACCGAGGTTGAACTTATCGTCAAATCCGGTGTTGTAACGGCATCCCGCCCTTATTGCAATAAAAGACACAAAGGAACGATAAACAGGGATGTGATGCTTCAAGAATTGCCCAAAATGTTTAATTACGGAGAATTCCCGGAATTGAAAGGATTCCGGATAGTAACAAAGATCATCCCGTCAAAGTATGATAATACCGGGAGAATACTTGATTGGACCGTGGAGTATCTTAAATGGCCGGAAGATGTAGAATCTGGAGTACAAGACCGGATTACCGCAGCGCTCAAGAAAGCTTTTTTGCAATTCGACTGTACAACCTACTGTGCCGACGGCAGGTGGTTCTGGCACGAACGGAATCATTTTGACGGGATCTACTGGCCGTTAATGTTCAAAAAAGAGTACATCGGACTCTCCAGGGGAAATACCATGATGAACCTGCATCCGCGGTCGTAGCTGCTGTCCAGCGCGAGGCTGCCGCCCAGCAGGATAACGTGCCGCTTTGTAAGCGGAAGACCTATGCCCAAGCCTTCTGAAAGGCTGTCGGACTTGTAAAAGGGTGTGAAGACGCTATTGTGGTACTCCGGCGGTATTCCTGGGCCGGTATCTTCAAAGATGTACTGGACTGAGTTATCGCAGGCCTTCACGCAAAGGCTGATGTTTTTGCCGTCGGAGTACTTGGCCGAATTGAACAATATTTCGCGTATGCTCCGCATGAGGTATAGACGGTCGGTTTTGATGGTAAAAGAGTCTGCAAGTGCGGTCTCAAACTTTACGGAGACATCCGGAAAATAACGGTTGACATATCCGACACACTCCCTGGCTACATCGTTGCAGGAAACGGCGGCTTGACCGAGGTGCTCCCTTTGATCACGGTATCCGCGGTCTGAATTGTCGTACAGCATAAGGGACATCCTGCGCAGAGTCATCGTGTGGTAGTCTATTACGCGGAGTAGCGCCTGCTTTTCTTCAACGGACATGCAGTCGCCGGCATCCCGAAGAAGCTGGGCAAAGCCCATGATGAGATTCAGGGGGGTACGGATCTGGTGGGTCATGTTGGAGACGAACTCACGCCTGCGGCTGATGGCATCCTCCAAGGCGGAATTGGCTGTTTTTAGCTCTTCGTTGCGTTTTGCCGCTTCCTCAATGGCGCTGTTAAGCTCCTGGATGTGACGGCTGAGTGTCTCCTGCATTTCCGCAAAGCTGTTCTGCAGATTGCCTACAACACTGTATTCGTTGCCGCGGGCAATCTGGGTAGAGTAGTCGCCATTGGCAATGCGTTCTGCCTGTTCCTCCAATAGTTTCACGGGGGCAAAGGCCTGTACCACGGCTCTCCGGCAGATGATATAGATGATGAAGAGGCCGATGGCTATGATAATCAGAATGCTGAAGTGAAGGCGGTGGTACCCGTGCATTACATCTTGCTCAGGGCAAATGAGCGCAGCACTCCAGTCCGTTCCTGGAACAGGTTTATAACAGATCAGGCACTGGACTGCCCCAACTTTAGCGCGCATATTCCCGCTGCGCCCTGCAGTCATTTCATAACCCAGGGCAAGTTTTTCAGGGTAGAAACGGCCGTTGGTGAGATCGAAGATGGTTTTATTGACAATCTTTGCTGTATCACGGTGAACATAGAATCTGCCGTCATGCCCCAGGAATATGAAATAGCAATTAGAGTACGGCTTTATGGAAGACAGCGCTCTTGAAAAATCAGGCAGGGATATGTCTGTAGAGATTACGCCGAGAAGCCGGTTCTTCCTGTTGTACAAAGGGCGGGAGTAAGAAGCTGTCCTGCGATTGGCGGAAGGTGATCCCGCAATGCTGTCGATGGAGGGAGCCACCCATACGGCTTGCCCGGAAACTGCCGCCTTGCTGTACCACTCCTGCTCGGAACAGTCGTATCCGTCTTCAACGGAGGTGATGACGGCATCGCCTTTACGGACCGAATACGCGGTATAGTAACTTCCGTGCTCGGGGAACATGTAAGGCCGGGCTGAAATGGCGCATCCGGAGACAAAAGCGCTTTTTTCCACAACCCTTTTGGAATAGGCTGTAAGGGAGTCCGGATAGAAATGGTCCTCCACCATACGGGCGCTTAAATCTGTGACCGTTTCCACGGATCTGAGATAGCGCTCGGCCTGGGCAATAGCCGCATTCAGGGCCTCCGATGCATTGTTAATGGCGATGGATTGGAAATGACGCCAGGATATGCCCATGAAAACGCAATTTATAAAGACAAATACCAAAAGCGCCACGAAGAACATATTGAGGCTGATCTTCGATGCAAGCGATTTCTTGATACGTCTTATAAGTCTGCCCATAGCCGCCTCAACTATTTGATTTCAGCATGTCGTTCAGAATCTCCGTCACCCTGACCCCGTCTTCTTCAATGCTGCCGATAAGCCCCTTTATCTCCTCCTCTCCCATTCCGGCCCCGAATTCACAGAGTTTGTCCACGTTGTCCTGGATTTCTGCCGTCACATCGGCCATCTGGTGGGTCATATTGTCGAAAAAGGCTTCCTGGTGCTTCTGGACTTTTTTCGTCCTTGCGTATGTCCGGGCAAGGACAGTCTGGAGCGAGGCTTCCTTCTCCGACAGATTCTGCAGCTGTTCCACATGGCCTGCAACGGCATTCAGCATTTTGTTGTACTGGGTTTGAAGCCGCCCTACTTCGTCTGTACGGGAGGTCTCAAAGCCGGGTAGCTTGTAATTGCTTTTAGAGATGATATTCGTCAAGTTCACCAGGTCCCTCAGCGGCTTAAGGCTGACGTGCGGGATGGTATAGGCGCCGGCAAACAGCAGCAGAATGCCGACAATCGTCATCAGAACGGCCAGGCGGAAACCAGGGTCAAATTCTTCAAACAATTCTTCTTCCGGGTAGATGACGGCAATGCTCCACCCAAGGCTGCCTATCACTCGTCCGGGATAGGCGGAGGGCCGGAAGGGCATAAAAGCTAAGAGGTATCGTGTGCCATCCAGCATGAATTCCCGTCTCCCGGATTGCCCCTGGACCATTGCCTGCAGTGCTTCCATGACAGACGGATCCTCGGCGTCTTTCAACTCGGCCAGGCTGTCCATGTGCATGAGTCTGGTACTGTCGGGGTGTACGATATATGAGCCAACCCGGTCGAGGAGGGTAATGTAGGAATGCGAGGAGGTTCTGTAATTTTGGGCAATCCGTGTAAATACGTCGAGAGAAATATCTATCCCCAGGACTGCTACGGCAGAACTGTCCTTGACGATGGGAACTACATAAGAAATGAGGGGTTCCGTTTCCGTATCCTTGTTTTTAAGCGGGCCCACCCACGACGCGGTCCCTTCCAGAAGGGGTTTCACGTACCATTCCTGCTCCGTAAATGGCAGGGCGGTGAAGGTCTCGGAAGCGATTACAGCCTCGCCCGCCCTGTGAAGGTAGGCCATGAAAGGCTTGCCGTGAGGCAGGTACTGATCAGGATTCAAGGCAATGGCGCAGCCGTTGATGGAGGAATCGGCCTCAAGCACTTTCCTGCATAGCTCATAAAGCTCCTGCGGCTGGTCGAGATACCTTGGCACATCCTGCTGGATAATGGCGGAAGTCTGCTCGATGCCGAGTAAAGTATTGTCGATCCTGTAAGCGATGCCGTCCAGCGCATGGTCCACTTCACGCCCTACCTCTTCCCGTATAACCAGACGCGTTCCTATGACCATGGCAAGGATTGTGGGTATGAGGAGCATGGTAATGGAAGACACTGTCTGCAGGATAATCCTGGCAGATAATGTTCTGGGTATGAAATCACGCGGCTTGGGCATCGAAGTCCAAAGAGTCGGTCACGTTTCAAATATACAAATTAAAATCCGAATTCCCAAGGGGCGATTTTACCGCTGTATATATTCTTTCAGGGCCTCGTCGACAGCTGCGTTGATGGTGTCGGCCACGAAAACGGCCGAAAACGTGGCCGGGGGCTGCGCGCGGTGCGGCGAAAAATACGTATATTTACGGCAAAACCGACAACAAATGATGAAGATACTTAGCTTAGCGCTCCTGGCGGTGGCAATAGCCGGAGGCACATTCACGTCAGCCTTCTGGCTCAATCTCCCAGCGGTAGTTGCCGTTGGAGTCTTTGTCGCTCAGGGCGGGGAGTTTCCAGGCGCTGTTGGTGCTGAGGTTGGCTGTGACACGGAGCAGGTATTTCACATTGTTCTTTGTGTCAAGCAAATGGAAATAGTATTTTGCCTCCGCGCCGCTTATGTTTTGCCAGACTCCGGCAAAGCATAGGCCTGCGTAATAATAGGCCGACATATAGCCCTTCGGGGTGTTCTGGAAAGAGAATTCCCCATCGGACGTCATGCGATACACATGGGAAGCGTACGCAACATAGTCGGTGCTCATCTTATAATAGTGCGACTCTGAGGAATCAATGGTTGCGCCGCTCCTGTCTTTATTGGGCATGTAGAACTGACAGTAGCTGTTTGAAAGAGGCGCCATAGAGAACGAAGCTTTGAGGACCCCTTGTTTGACGGTATATGGCTTGTTGGCCGCACTGAGGGCGTAAGACTTAAACACCTCGCCCACCCTGTCGGTTGCCGAAACGGAGTATACGTATGAATACGTTGAGGAATCGTACTTCCTTGTAAAGGATATGCTGCCGCCTACCTTGTCATTGGGCATGTACAGGGCGGTAAGGGTGCCCGAAGTCTTGTGGTAGATCTTGGACTCAAGTCCGTCGGTCCAGGTTTCCGGAATCCATTTTCCGGTGCTTTTGACATACTTGACCACAAGGTATTCCGGGTTCTCTGAAACCGTTCCGTCGAAGATTATGTAGATCTTGTCGTTGTTGACCCAATCCTTTTTGATGGCTTTGGTTTCGGGCTGTAATCCGCCGGAGATGGAAAAATCGAGAGTGACGTGCTCGTCAACGGTGGGCGCTTCGGCTTGTTCCTTGCTGCATGAGAGCACAGACAAGGCAATGCAGAGTAAGAATACTGTCTTTTTCATGCTGTCAGGAAATTATGCCTTCCGAATCACCGAAAGGATTGTCGTAACCTATTGTTATGTCCCCGTCGACGTCGCTCTGGCAGAGAATCGCATTCTCTTCCAGGGCGGCAATCTCTACCGCGGGGCTCTTGTACTCTGAAAAGTAATACTTTTTCATAATTATGTAATTTCTAAGCGCTTATTCTCCTTCGGGAGCGTAATAGTAAACGCGTAACATGGTCACGTACAGCGGTCCGCCGCTTTCGATGCGGAAGCCATTGTAGGAGCCCGTGGAGAAGTCATAATCGTAGTACTTCTCGGTACTGGACCAGTAACCAGCCTCTGGTTGAGCTATGACTGTGGCGGTTCCATCGGGGGCTATACCATATACGGTGGCGGTATTCTCCTTGGTATTCGACATCTTCAGCGTAATATGGTCTATCTCGCCGTCATGCTGGAAGCTGGCTCCCGTCTTGGTGGAAAGCGTCCAGGCAGTGCTGCCGTCCTCGGAGAACAACTGTCCCCAGTTGGTCTTCAGGTTGCTCACATCGAAGTACCAGGGGAGTAATTCCTCTCCGTCTTCATATACCTTCCAGATGGACCCCATCTTGACCAGATGCGTTCCGTCGTAATAGGAATCCACATCCGGCCATGTCATATCCTTTGTGATTCCAATAAACATTTCTTTTTGAGCGAATTCGAAGTCGCTCAGTCCGCTGTCGGCGTCCGGGATGGCCTTGACATACAGATAATACCTGTCCGCCGCCAGGCCGGAAGGCACTTCCACGTAGTACATTCCGTCCATCTCGCCTATCCCGGCCACGGGAGTCAGAGCAACCTTGTCATATTGAACATATGTTTCCGTCACATCGTCCCAATAATCTCCGTAGCGCTGATAATAACACTCATATCCTGCGGCGTGGGCATCGGCGGGCCAGGCGGCAAGGAAACCCGTGCGGGGCTTGGGGGAAACGTACATAATCGGCCCCGGAAGGCCAACGACGGCGGGTTTCATGTCCACAGAGAACACCGTGAGACCGCCATCCTTGAACGTAAGGCTGCGGCCAAGGGATGCAAGGTCCGCCAGCTTTGAGTATTCCACCTCGCTGCCGCCCCGGTCGACGGTGCAAATGATGCCGAACCAGTCGTCGCACACGCCGGGCAGCACGCGGAGATAAATCTCTGCTTCGCCGTTGGCGTCGGCCACTATGGGCCTCGAGGAATCGGAGCTGGTGAAACTCACGTGATAACAATCATCCAGCGACCCTTCAAGGTACTGCGGAATCTCATATATGTATTTGCCGGTTTCAGGGTAATAAGAGACGATCTCTTCAAGTCGGACGCAAGCCATCAGATGGTCGCCGGTGTACCATGTGCCAGATTTTATTGTATCACCCTCCTGCAGGCCCTTCAGGGTAATCTTCACCACCGTTCCAAGGCGTGCGAAATTGAAGGAAATGTCCGTCGGACGCGAGCTGTACTCGGCAAACCGGGATACCAGCATGTCGTCGGCTGTGCTGTACCCGCCGGCATAGACTTCCTGGTCGGGGTCAATCAACAGAGGAATACTGTCACCGGCGCCACTCATGTAATAAGGGTTGTAGGAACAGGCCAGGTACTTGTACGTGAAAGTATAAGTGGCCAGCTCTTCCGGAGTGAGGGTGCTCTCCCAGTAGTACGGCTCAAAAGTGGCCGTGAACGTGGCGGTCTCTCCGCCTGCGGCAAGAGGATCCGTGGCCACAAAACCGGAGGCGCTGTCAATGTCGTAAAGCCCAGGATCGCTGGAAACGCCCGTCACGAACTCCTTCACATACAGCACGTCACCGGCTTCCCACGCCCCCTTGAAATGACCTTCAGAGTCCTGGGTGATGATGGTCCTGGTCACGTCGCCCAGGCTTGCGCTGATGGTGACTGTATGACAGTCCGCGATTTTCTTTTCCGGTGCAATTTCTTCTTTCCGGCAGGACGCCAGGGCAGCCAGCACCATGGTGGCTGCAAGGATATTCATTGTTTTCATCAGAAACTCCCTCCATAAACTACATCGTCGTCATCAATAATGCCCGACGCATTGCCCGAGCCGAACTGCATATATTTGCTCGCGCAAATAAACCCGTCCTCGCTGACAAGGATTACCGATGTCGCGGGGCTCTTGTAATTGGATTTCTCAATTTTCATTGCTTCACGCTGATTAGATATGCAAATATCTTAAAAGCCTCCCGTTTGGGATTACTCATTTTTAAGTAATTTGCGCCCTCAGCGTTACCTAAATCGGACTTTTTTCTTTCGTTTTGGTCGTTTTCGTTAACTTTGTACAATTATTGTTACCATGAGAAGAATACTTCTGTACATATCCATAACGGCTTCACTCCTGAGTCTTTCAGCCTGCGGCGAGGGGCCGCACGACCCTCAGGAACCGTCCGAGGCACAGGCCCTGATAGAGGAGGCCGCAAACGATGTCTCTTGCCAACGCTTCGACTCGGCAATGGAGAAAGCGCTGCATGCACTTGACCTGGCAGATGCTGAAGAATCACCGCTCATTAAAGTCCGCGCACTAGCCTGTATCACTGGTGTCGATATCATGACCAGCCGCGACGCTGACGCTTGGGAGAAGGCCCTGGAAGCGGAGGCCATCGCCAGAGAGAACGGCTTCACGGAAGAGCTCTCGGGCATACTCATATCCAAGGCTAAACTCTGTTCCTATGCCGAAATCTCTCCTGAAACAGGCCGGAATGACGAGGGCCTTTCTTATGCCACCGAGGCCCTTTCCCTTGCCGGAGAAGCTGGTGCTATAGAAAAGGAGTGTGAGGCCTGCTACATCATTGCGTCCCTCTATATCAACAAGAACCGCTGGTCGGATCCCATAGACAAAGATATATACCGCCTTGCCGGGGAGTATCTCGACAGAGGCCAGGCCCTGGCAGACACCTATGACCTCCCTCGCTTGCGTCGCAACGGCATGCTCTTCCGCTCCCGCTGGTTTCAGCAGGGCGACCGCAACGAGGAGGCCATCCGCTATTTCGAGCAGGTGCTCACAACCCTCAAGGAAAGCGACCACCTCACCGCATCCGCCCTGGACGACCGCCTGGTCCGTCTCTATACACGCACAGGGCAGTACCAGAAAGCGCTGGACACCCACGACGCCTACGTATTCCACAACCAGAAATACATTCAGCAGAAGCAGGACGAAACTCTTCAGGAGATGGAAACCCGCTTCGAAGTACAGGCAAAGGAACGCGCACTCGAGCGCAAAAGGTACCAGATTGCCTTACTTGTGCTTGCCCTCCTGCTGGCGGTGGCTGTGATCACAATTATCGGCACCCACCTGCGGAAAGTCCGCCGCCGCAGCGCCGAACTCCAGAGAATCAGCGATTCCCGGGTGCAGATTATCGAATTCCTTTCCAAGGACCTGAAGAACCCAGTCAGCACCATTGCCGGCGACATTTCAGCGCTTTCAGCCGATGCCGCAACTCTCTCGCCCGACGATATCAGAAAGAAATGTCAGGAACTTGCACGGAACACTGAGGAAATGAATGCCGACGTCGCACGTTACGTGGGCGACGTCCTGGTGGAGCGGAGCAAGAAGATTGCCGATATCGGCCTGAGCCAGCGTGAAATACAGATTATCCGTCTCAGCGCCGAGGGTCTTACCGCCGCCCAGATTGCCGACCGCACCTGCCTGAGTGTCCACACCGTCAACACCCACCGCCGTCGCATCTACAGCAAAATGGACGTCCGCAACGTCGCCGACCTCATCCACAAAGCCACAGAAATGGGAATACTGTAAAGCGAAAAGCCGTAGAACACCTACGGCTTTTCGCTTTACAAAGCCCGGAGGTCTTACTTCTTGAAGAGCTTCTTGACGAAGTTCCAGACAAGCAGAAGGACGACGGCGCCGATGAGGGCACTGACGATCTGGCCGTACCATTGAGTCCAGAAGGAGCCGTTGGCGCCGATAAGGCCAAGCAGCCAGCCGCCGACGAGGCCTCCCAGGAGGCCGATGATGATGTTCCAGATCAGGCCGCCTTTTTCTTTGATCACGAAGAATCCGGCAAGCCAGCCGGCGATGGCTCCGAAGAGCAGGGTAAGAAGGATGTTCATGTCTTTAATGCTAAATGGTTTATGACAAATATAACAGTTTTCCGCCAAAAGGGAATGATATTACCGTGTTTGTTTTCGGCACATTCTCACGGATGGGGTATGCTGATAATCCAGCCCCAGTTCATAACTCTCGTGCCCACCCGTGCCCGCCGTGCCAAACCATGGGATGGGTAGCTACGAAAACGCCCCAGAACGTGCCCACCCCTCCCAGCAGTTGACATGGTGGGCACAGTGCTGGAGATAATGGCTATTTGTGAAAATGCTTATATTTGTCACACAGCACTTAAGGTTACATGAGAAAGGTTCTACATATTCTGAGCTGCACGGCCTTGTTGGCGGCGACATTTTGCGGATGCGGCGGGAAAGAGATTCCGGAAGTCGATCTGAACGATGTCAATTTGGAAGAGTGGCCGCTGACGGACTGTTCGACGAGCACCCGCCCCGTGCGGGATCTCGTTGCCTATAAACTACTTGGCATACCCTATCAATGGGAAGAAGACTGGATGGGAAGCCCGACCTACATCATCACGCCCAAATTCCACGAAAAAGAGACTTCGTTCTCTTACAATGACTACCTCAACCGAAACCTCTGCAGCGGCACGCACGATGCATACATGAATCTCATTGGGGGCAAG
>JAEEGI010014979.1_pt1 | contig 16211 bp, 12 predicted proteins | sample 8958751 | NCBI WGS metagenome assembly JAEEGI01 (sample SAMN16246545, study PRJNA631951) | gut metagenome | biome: gut microbiome; feature: rumen; material: KS-attached | host: Bos | place: Iran: Karaj | collected 2018-10
TGAGGCTATCGACCTCGATGACGGTCCTCGAGAACAAGTTCGCATCGAAGCCTTCTTTTGGCGTGGACAATGCGAATATCAAATGGGAAATTACGCAGCTTGTTGTCAAGACTTGATATCATTCAACGATGTCAAGAATGAACGCACGGAGATACAATACTATGCCCTTGCCTACTACACGATGGGTTATGCACGCATGCATGAGAAGAAATGGCGCCACTCACGAATCAACTTCGAGCGCTATCTCGAAAACCAACCTCTCAAACAACTTGCCTCCTACCGCGATGCAGAGAATCGCCTAAAGGAATGCAAAGCATTGGAGGCACGTTCCACCACGAGCTACAAGATGCCTCTCAACATGGCTACCATCGATGCCAACATCGGCGAGATATTAGCCATCACGGAATCGCTAAGGAAAGTCGATCAGCAGAAGTCAAAGGAAGAACAAGAACGCGAAGCAGCCATCGAAAAGTGGCGTAACTGGCGTCCTCCTTACATACAATGAACCGAAACCAAAGATATTTATTTATAAACTATGAACTTAGTTATTGTCGAGTCGCCCGCCAAGGCAAAGACCATCCAGAAATTCCTTGGTAACGATTATAAGGTTACCTCAAGCTACGGTCATATCAGAGACCTCAAGAAGCGAGACTTCAGTATTGATGTCGACCATCAGTACAGACCTATATACGAAATACCCGACGACAAGAAGGAACTTGTCGCCAACCTTCAGAAGGAAGCCAAGAAAGCCGACATGGTGTGGCTAGCTTCCGATGAAGACCGCGAGGGAGAAGCCATCTCCTGGCACCTTTACGAGGTGCTTGGGCTCGAACCTGAGCGGACCCGCCGTATAGTTTTCCACGAGATTACCAAACCAGCTATCCTTGCAGCTATCGAGACGCCCCGCAAGATCGATATGGATCTTGTCAACGCTCAGCAAGCCCGTCGCGTGCTTGATCGCATTGTAGGCTTTGAGCTCTCTCCCATCCTTTGGCGCAAAGTGAAGCCGGCTCTGTCTGCCGGACGCGTACAGTCGGTTGCCGTACGTCTCATTGTAGAACGTGAGCGCGAAATCGAGAACTTCAAAGCGGAGGCATCCTATCGCGTATCAGGAACTTTTGCCACCTTCGACCCGCAAACCAAGCAGACGGTCATCTTCAATGCCGAACTGTCGCAACGTTTCAAGACCGAGGAAGGAGCCCAAGCATTCCTCGAAAAGGCAGCTAAAGCTACCTACACTGTCAGCGATATCCAGCAGAAACCCATTAAACGCCAGCCTGCTCCTCCGTTCACCACCTCTACACTCCAGCAAGAGGCTGCACGTAAGCTCCATTATACCGTCAGCCAGACCATGAGCATTGCACAGCGCCTTTACGAGGCTGGACAGATTACCTACATGCGTACTGACTCGGTGAACCTTTCTACACTCTGCTTGGGAGCTTCGAAGGAGCAGATTCTCAAGACGATGGGCAAGGAGTATTTGGAAACACGCAACTATGTGACCCACACCAAAGGAGCACAAGAGGCTCATGAGGCCATCCGCCCCACCTATATGGATCAACAGACCATCGAGGGTTCACTTCCCGAGCAGCGTCTCTACGAACTCATCTGGAAGCGTACAATCGCCAGCCAGATGGCAGATGCTATCATCGAAAAGACTCAAGTTGAAATCAAGATAGCAGGAGAAAATGAATTGAAGTTCATAGCCATTGGTGAGGTCATCAAGTTCGATGGTTTCCTGAAGGTATATTTTGAAAGTTATGACGAAGAAGGTGAGAGTGAAAACGAAGGCGAAAGCCGCCTTCCTGCACTTGCCAACGGTCAAAAACTTGACCTTAACGCGGCTGATGCCGTGGAGCGTTACACCTTGCATCCACAGCGCTACACCGAGGCTTCGCTCGTCAAAAAGATGGAGGAACTTGGCATCGGGCGTCCATCGACCTACGCTCCCACCATCTCGACCATCCAAGCTCGCGAATATGTAGCCAAGAGTGATCGTCCAGCCGAGAAGCGAGCTACCACCCGTCTGCACCTAGACGCCAAGTCTGGAAAGATCAGCTGTAAAACCAGCGACGAAACCTACAGCAATGACAAGGGCAAACTCATTCCTACCGACATTGGTGTCGTGGTAAATGACTTCCTCACACAACACTTTCCGGAGATCATGAGCTACAACTTCACCGCTACGGTTGAAGGTGAGTTTGACGAGATAGCTGAAGGAAAGGAACAGTGGTCAGACTGCATCGATTCATTCTACAAGCTCTTCCATCCACTCATCACTACAACGCTTGAAGAACGTTCTGACCATAAGGCTGGTGAGCGAGTGCTTGGCAAGGATCCCAAGAGCGGACATACCGTTTCGGTCAAGATAAGCCGTTTCGGTCCAGTTGTACAAATAGGTGCTGCCGACGAAGTGGACAAACCGCAGTTTGCTGCTTTGCAGAAAGGCATGAGCATAGCCACCATCACCCTTGACGAAGCTCTTAAGCTCTTCGATCTACCTAAGGATTTAGGAGAATTCGAGGAGAAGTCCGTCAGCGTAGGCGTCGGCAAGTTCGGCCCATACGTGCGCCACGACAATAAATACATCTCTATCCCCAAAGGTATCGACCCGCTTGCCATCTCGCTCGACGAAGCGGTCAAACTCATCGAAGAGAAACGCGATGAAGACCGTCGTCGCGTGCTTCGCACCTTCGAAGAAGACCCCGAACTCCAACTCCTCAATGGACGTTATGGTCCTTATCTTTCGAAAGCCGGCAAGAACTACAAACTACCACGCAGCAAGAATAACGAACAACTCACGTACGAGGATTGTCTAGAAATAATACGTGAGGCCGAAGCTGCAGCTGAGGCTGAAGGTGGTGAGAAGAAGGGACGAAGAAGCAGAAAGAGCTAAGTAGAGTTCTGAAAGCTTCTAAAGTTAAGAAAGATTCGAATGATAAATCTTACAAGACTCATATACAAACTAGCGTTCGAGCGGCGATACAAGCAGCTCGAACGTTATGCTACACATACCCACGAACTGCAACTAGCTCAGCTGGCGTGGCTAGTTAACCGTGCCAAGGACACTGACTTCGGACAGCAGTATGGCTTTGCATCAATGCTTATGCTAGAAGGACATGAAGAGAAGACGGATTACCGACTTTTTGCTGAGCGTGTGCCCATCTCGAACTATGACCAGCAGAAAGAGTGGATAGAGCGAATGGTAAAAGGCGAAGAAAATGTGCTTTGGCCAGGTCTCTGCCGATGGTTCGCCAAATCGTCGGGAACGACATCCGACAAGTCAAAATACATTCCCGTCACCGACGATGGATTGAAGCTCTGTCATTATCGCGGTGCCACCGACTCTATGGTCATCTATCTGGCGCTCAACCCTGCCTCGAAGATTTTCAGCGGAAAGGGACTTATCCTAGGAGGCTCGTTTTCGAACGAACCATTACCCAACGGAATCCACGCTGGTGACCTTTCGGCTACATTGATACAGAACGTAACGCCTGCTGTCAACTTTATTCGCACACCTAGCAAGGAGGTTGCACTGATGGGCGAATGGGAAGCAAAACTGAAAGCACTCTGCCAAACGACCAAGGACGTCAACGTAACAAACATCTCTGGGGTACCATCGTGGATGATGGGTGTGCTGAAGAACATCCTTGCCGAAACCGGAAAGAAAGATATCACAGAAGTGTGGCCCAACCTTGAATGTTTCTTCCATGGAGGTATCGCTTTCACGCCCTATCGCGAACAATACAAGCAGCTGATACCATCAGACAAGATGCACTATCTAGAGACCTATAACGCTTCAGAAGGATTCTTTGGCGTGCAATCGTCGTGGGACAGTAACGATATGCAGCTTGTCATCGACAACAAAATCTTCTACGAGTTCATTCCCATGGACGAGTTTGAGGATGGAAGCACAACAATGCATGCTATTCCTCTGACCGAAATAGAACTTGGAAAGAACTACGCTATGGTAATCACTACTCCTGGACTATGGCGCTACATCATCGGCGACACCGTACGCTTCACGCAACGCGACCCTTATAAGTTTGTCATCACTGGTCGGACGAAGGCTTTCATCAATGCCTTTGGTGAGGAACTGATGGTGAGCAATGCAGACGAAGCGCTGACCAAAACATGTGCTGAGACTGGGGCGCGCATTCTGGATTATACGGCAGCGCCCACTTTCGCCGTACTTAACGAGGGCGATGTCGCCCATGGGTCTAAAGCCCGTCACACTTGGATCATCGAGTTTTCGCAGGAGCCCAAGTATGTGGAGGACTTCGCAGAAAGGCTTGACAAACATCTGCAGGAAGTCAACTCGGACTACGAAGCCAAGCGTTACAAAGGTATCTTCCTCGACCGATTGGAACTGATTGTTGCACGACAAGGCCTTTTTACTGATTGGCTCACAATAAAGAAAGGCAAGCTGGGCGGACAGCTCAAGATACCCCGTCTCAGTAATTCCCGCAGCTATCTAGAGGAGTTGATTGAAATGAATTGATAATATATAAAAAAACTGCACGAAAAACGTGCAGTTTTTTTATATATTTGCATAGATTATCGTGTATAATCTTCATACAATTCCCGTACACGAGCAACTTTCTCTTCGCGTGAAAGTTCTGCAGGAATCCAGTGGATGGTAATGCCGCGACGCTCCATGCCTCGGAACCATGTCATCTGTCGTTTGGCGAACTGGTGAATGGCTATTTCAAGTTGACGAAACATCTCTTCGTACGTGAGTTCGCCAATGATGTAAAGTGTTAGGTATTTGTATTCGAGACCATAGTAGATTAGGTCCTGTGGAGGAATGTGACGTTCGTCCAACAGGCGACGAACCTCATCAACCATACCTGCATTAAGACGTTCACACAAGCGACGAGAGATACGCTCACGACGCACATCACGATCGACTTCGGTGCCCACTACCAGACTTTTGACTGCAGGATAGCCAATGAGTTGTTCGGCATGATAGCGATAATACTCACGTATCTCAATTTCGCGGATGGCACGTTTTCGGGTGTCGGTATCGGTTTGATTGTGGAGAGTCTTGTAAGTCTTGAGAATTTCGGTGAGTTCTTCTAATGATTTGTCTTCAAGGCGCTTTCGTAGTTCGGGGTTTTCAGGCACCTCGTGCATCTCGTATCCCTTTAATATCGATTCGACATAAAGACCTGAACCACCACACATCACAGGCAACAGGCCTCGGCTAAGCATATCGTCATAGACACGATGGAAGTCGCGCTGAAATTCGTAGATGGAATATTTGTATCCTGGCTCACGAATATCTATGAGATGACACTTCACCTGCTTGATGATGTTTCCTGCATTGTCACGCACAAGGTAATCCTCCAAGTCCTTTCCCGTGCCCAACGTCATGTCGCAATAGACCTGACGTGAGTCGGCAGAAATGACCTCTGTATCGTATGCAAGGGCAACATCGACTGCCAATCGGGTCTTGCCGCTGGCGGTAGGTCCTACGATGGTAATCATGGGGCAATTAACAAAAAGTAATTAACAATTAACAATGATTTCCTGCTGGTCGTAGGCAAGATGAACGGTGTCAAGCAGTTCTTGTGGGAAAAGTTTCGAGAGTTCTTGGCTCAATCGACGTTCGAAATCAGCATGAAGACCCATGTCGTGGCTCATGTGGGTGAAGAATGTCTGACGCGGCTTAAGATGCTCCACGATAACCATTGCCTGCGCTACGCTGTAATGCGTTGGATGTTCGGTCCAACGAAGGGCATCGATGATCAACGTATCTATTCCTTTGAGCTTTGGCAGGTCTCGTTCGTGAATCTTTGTACAATCAGTAATGTAACCTAATGAGCCTATACGATAGCCCAAGATTGGCAGTTCGCCATGATAGCATCGTATGGGTGTCACTTCCGTCTCCCCTACCTTAAGGACATCACCTTGACTTGGATGTACCGTGTGAAGAATAAGTTTAGGCACACCAGGATATTGGTGCACAAAGATATAATCCCAACGAGTTAGCAACGACTGGCTCATTCCCTTGTCGGCATAGGTAGGAAGCGGTGTCCAATATGCCCATGGGCGCAAATCATCGAGGCCATAGCAATGGTCGAAATGATTGTGTGTGAGCAAGAGTGCATCGAGTTTCTTTATGTCGGCACGTAAGGCTTGTAGTCGAAAATCCGGACCGCAGTCGACGAGGATGTCCTTATCATCATCAGTATGAACCAACGCACTGCAACGCAAGCGGTTGTCATGCGGATCCTTACTTGTACAGACTTCGCATTTGCAAGTTGGCATAGGCACTCCAATACTTGTGCCGCTTCCCAAGATTGTTACCTTCATGTACTTAATTTCATTAGATCAATCCTCTTCCCCTTTGATGTCAAGGAGTGATTTATACTCCTCATTTTCTGGGTCGAGTTCTGCGTAGATGGTGATGGGTAGTTCGGGGAGTCCAGCCAAAGCATCATTGAGTCGTTCGCCAAAAGCCTTGTTGTTGCGACAGATGAAGATCATGTCGCGTTTTCCCTGCCCCGTATAGACTCCTGTCATGATGGCGAGTTTATCCTTCTCCATAGCCGCCTGCAGACGATCCTGCACAGCTTCCATAATCTGAGCCTCCTTGTCGTTCGCGGGGAGTCCCTGTTCATCTTTTTCATAATGCCAAGTCACCTCAATGCGCTCCTTCATCTTACCTTGCTGGATCCAAGCGTCGATGTCGGAACGACCGGAGATGTAGGTGATAGTATTGTCTTCATTCTGCGAGATTGCAGTGAACCATTTGTCGGAGAGTGTCATAATATTAAAACTAGTAAAGGGTGGTAAAATTGGCACCAGGATAGTAATAGGAAAGAATCTCTTCGGCTGTGAAGCCCTTCAAGGCCATAGCTGCGGCACCGATTTGGCATAGACCGACACCATGTCCCCATCCATGCCCCTTAAAGAGGAAATGCAACGAACCATCTTCGGGGCTTAAAGACTCTTCAACATCGAACCACGAACTGTAGAGGTGGCTCTTGGAGAAAGCCTTACGGATAAGTAGCTCCTTCCCTATCACAACAGTCTTCTCGCTGCCAACAATCTTCAGCATCTTGATTCTTCCCGAAGCGCCCCTTTCGACGGGCATCAGATGCTGAATTGTGCCCAATTGTAAGGATAATTTCTTTTCGACCAAGGAAGACAACTCTTCCTGAGTATATTCCACCTGCCAATCGTGAAAATCGACGGTCTGCTGATCATAATTGTTCAGCACCTGCAGAAGCACCGAATTCATTCCTCCAGGAAGGGTCTCGATAAAGTCGGGAGAGCAGTATGGGTCGTCAACTGCACGCAAGTAATCGAAGTCCACATCCTGCCAGCATGTGCTGAATAGTTCAGTTCGACCACCGCAACATTTGCTGAAACGAGCATCACAAATCCTTCCATCGATGTCGGTCAATACAATTCCTCGTGTTGCTTGGATGGCCTCTTCGACAAGTGGAGACATCTGTCGGGTAATGCCTTGATAGCGTTGACAATGATCGTCGGCACATACATCGTAGAGATGATGGTCGGTGTGATCCCAATACTTTATGTAGATCTTGTCCCCAGCCTCGCTCTTTTTAAGAAGAGAGGAAGAATCGTTTTTTAGATTTTGTTTTGGGGAATGTATTTGCCTCAGCACCCAACTGCGACTGATGATGGCATGAGCCTTAAGGAGCTCCAAACTGTTGGTGGCCGCCATCTCTGACGAAATCACACTGGCCAAATATTGCTCAACCGGGACAACATTGATGGCATGGAGTTGCCCTTCGCGTGCGATGATATGCAACGAACCTCGGAACACCTGGTCCTCGCGTTGTTGCCAATGGAACTGTTTACCAATGGTGACACCTTCGAGGGTGAAAGGTTCGGCATGCGTCCAATATTCCTGCATTTCCTGAACCTCTGCACGATTAGAACTATAGTCGAGCACATCCTTCATTCGATTCTCTCCCAAGTAATGCATCGCATGGACACGTTCGTCGGCTGAGAATCGAATCTCCTTGCCTTCCATCACTCCAACATGCAGCATTGGTTCCATCTTGTAGCATTGGTGCATCATGTCGCGAAGTATTTCAGGAGTAAGTTTGAAATAATCCTCTTCGCGGCAAAGTGGAATCAGTCCACAGAACTCAAGACATGCAGGACTGTAAATCACCTTGTCCGTATCGTCATCGGGGAGGAAATACTGCGATGGGCGATGAGCCTTGCGATCGATCACCAGCCAATAGGCTACGCTGCCCTCGGTCCATGTCACGATGTTCTTATGATCGGAATCCTCAATGTGAGGAACGTGTTGAGTTACTCCCAACTCTGTTCTGATGTCCTCACTCCACCCAATAAGCGGCACCGCACTCTTGGGCACAGCTTGAAAATGCATGTGGTCGGGAGCACTGGCCCCCGAACAAGCGCCATTGAAAAAGATAAGATAATCGGGGAAAAGGTCGGCGAAAAAAGCCATATCCCACAATCTACCCTTAAATTCCTGGCGCACATGCTCCTTACAAATTATCGTAAAATGATGGTCGACGATAGGAAACGGATTGACAGCAACCAGATACTGATGATGCAAGGGCAAAGTATCGACTGCCACACGTAGCTGCTGTTCGGGCAAAGCATGTTCACAAAGGAAACACGAGCGTTCCTCGCCAGTCTTCCCCTCGCTCAAAGTTATAGGCTTACCATTCACGATGACAGCCTTGGCACTCGTCGAACGACCTGGATTGTAAGCCAAAATATATTCGCGGCCATCGAGGGTAATACTGCGACGTCCAGCACTCGACAATTGTTCATACCGAGCACGGCATTCAGGCCATTGAGCCATCTGTTGTTCAAAAAGAGAATTCAAGTCAATCATGAAGGTGAGATTATAAGGTCTTAGGATAAAGACTACGACGGGCCAAGAGTTCGATGGTACGAATGCGATCCTTGTAAAGATTGTTGCGATTGATCTTCTCACGGCTCAGTGCAGCATCGCTATTGCCGCTCCAGCGCCGACAGTCATACAAAGGTTCGTAGATACGTCCCAACCGATACTCACGTGTAATACGCAGCATGGCAGCATAATCCTCGCCATAACTTGTGTTGGGTAAAGGATACTTTAACAGCAGGTCACGACAGAAAGCACGAGGAGCGCCCAAGCCGTTGATGCGAAGAGCATTGTTCATACCGTTTTCGGGTGTCCATTCACGATGGTTGATGATACCAGGAGGTAGTTCGTTGAGTTCGAAATCGGTGAGGCGATAACTGCCGACCACTGCCATGCAGTTCTGCTGGACGAAAGCATCGACCATCCGTTGCAATGTCGTTGGACTGGAATACATGTCGTCACTATCAAGTTGAACCACATACTGACCACAATGGGGCGAACTGATGGCTTTATTCCAACATCCTCCAATGAGGAGCGACTTCTCTTCGGGAATGAGGTGAATGACACGCTTATCACTCTCTGCAAGTCGGGAAAGGGCCTCTGAAGTTCCGTCGGTACTGTAATTATCCACAACGATGACATTGTAGTCGAAGTTGGTATTCTGCTGAAGAGCAGAATGTACAGCATCGCAAATGGTACGTACGCGATTGAAGACAGGGATGACCACGCTTGCCAATGGGCGGTCCTCGCCTATCGACAATGGTTCAGCTGGTCTCAGCATCTCGGGAGCAATCAGGCCACCGTTGATGGACAGCCAATGAGTCAGCACTCTTTCGTATTCTATCTGAACATCACGGTTACGCGGATTGACGTAATCAAACTGCGAACCTACGCCCTCGTTCTCGGGATAAAATGTGTAGAGATATTCGTTCAAATGGAACGGAAGGAAAGGTGTGGTTCCACAGCTTTGAAGACGAAGGTCGTAGAAAGCTGCAAATTTGTACTGTGTCAAGTTATCGACACAATCGAAAGCATCAGCCTTGAGTAAGACAACTGGGCCGAAATCAAAGTCATCGCGCAATGATCCTTCTTGATAATCAATGCACACACATCGCTCAGTATTCTGTCGAAAATCAGCGTAAAGCATACGTCGTCCTGTATCTTTCAGCACAACAATCATTCGCATTAACTCTTGTGATGTCAATTCCAGCTTACCTGGAGTAAGTTGGAGGACGACCCACTCAGCTCCAAGGGCCAACAAGCGCTGGTGCAATGCAAAAACAACATCGGAAGAACAAATAGCAGGCAACATTGCCAATGCACAATGCTCCGATTCATGGATAAGAACTGGATTCGCGGTAGCTTGTAATATCATTTAATAATTTAAAATGTATTATTTAGGTGCAAAGATACAAATTATTTCGATACAATGATAATTTTTTAATTAAAAAAATCAGTTTTCGACATAAAAAACAAAGAAAAAGGGCATTGAAGAACATAAACAGCTCTTCAATGCCACTTAATCGATTGAAAGGATCTCTCATCAGCGATAGCTACCCATCCAACGACGAGTCCTTGTACCAGGGTAGATGGTCGGGAAGATGCTCCAAGCTGATTTCTTATACCTAGTCACTACATCGGATGGCACATAAAGACGAGTGTAGTTCATATCATTACCGAACACATCATCACCCATCTGAGCGGGTTTACTTCCACGACAAATACATTCTACCATTGAACTGCGATTGAAAGCATGGCTACCAATACTCTTCAGCTTTTTGCTGAAATCCAGGAACTGAATAATAGTACCATCGAAAGCGTATACACCAATAGTTTCGAGTGTGGAGGGGAACTTGACATCTGCCAAACCCCAGCACTCATAGAATGCATAATCAGGCACTTCCTTGAGTCCTTCTGGCAACGTAACTTTACTGAAATTTTTGCAGGTTGAGAATGCTGCGATAGCCATCTTTTTCACACCTTCTGGAAAAACATATTCGCCGCCTTTGCCCGTAGGACAACTAACTAGCGTTGTACCATCTGCAGAAAAAAGCACACCATCGATAGTCTTAAAGAACTGCGATTCAGGAGCAACCTCGTAATTCACCATGCTGAAACAGTGGTCAATGACATGGGCACCAAAATACTGGATGCTAGCAGGAAGTACAAGCACTTCGATGAGATCACACCCTTTAAAGGCAGTATCGGCAATAGCAACGACCTTATAGGCAACTTCGTCAGCAGGATTAACAATCTGCTCGGGAATTACCACACGCCCTGAAAGGAAGAGCGAGTCCTCATCGTCATAACAGACACTAACATTCTGTCCATCGAGCACATGGTAACGCAGCCCATCTTTGGCAAACGTCGTCTGCGCCCATGCTGGACTTGCCGAGAACACCATACAGAGGACGGCAAATAGAATAGATGAAATATTTTTCATAATGCAAGTTTTCTTTTATTAAGTCATCTGAACTCAAGTGGTAATCAGTAGGCAGAACGCGTCTCCTTATTGTCGGTCTGATTGAGACGCCTTGATTCATGTGAATTAAGCTTGATGTCATTGGCCTTATCCTCAACAGAAGGAGTGAAGCTCGATTCATGCGGCTTGATATAGAAAACAACTGCTCGGTTCCATTCGTTGACAATTTCGAACGGTTGTTCCTCGTCGCCCTTGTAGTCCATACTTAAACGCTTAGGATCAACATTAAATTCATCGACAAGCATTTTATATACAGCCTGAGCACGCTTCTGCGAAAGCATCATATTGTACTTAGGATAAGCGGTCTGGACATCAGCATAACCAGTGACAACAACATCGATGTTGGGATGAGTTTCCATAAACCTCGCCACTGAACGAACATTACGACGCTGTGCATCGGTAACGAATGTCTTATCGATATAGAATGATACCGTTGTCTTCAGCATTTCTTTGTAATGCGCATTCTCAACAATAATTGGTTCCGGCGGAAGGGGATCTGAGAAGCTTTGGATGTAAACGTACCTTGGTCTACGATGACGGTAACCTGAAGCATCTTTTATATAATAGAGAGCTCCAAGCATCACATCAACATATGAATCATAGACACGACGGAAACGCATACCGTTATAGCCATCGTCAGTACCATTAAACGATACATCGAGATTAACACTCCAAGCTGGTGAGATATGATACTCGCCGATGAGTCCGATGTGTCCAGCAAAATACCACTTGCTCTTACGATCCACCTTATATCCAAAACCACCAGGTAAAGGATCGCCAGCATTGTGATGAACACCATTACGATTGCAATCTTTCCATGTAGGATGGGCCAGCCAATCGAGTTTATTATCGTCAAAACCAAAGGTGTAAAATGCACCAAGACCCAAATAACCCTTCAAACTGAAACGACGGTCTTCCTTATAGCCCCAAATAACGTTGTGGAAATCGAACACACCATCCACGAAACCAGCGGCCATCGAGAAATCATAGTTTCCATCACGCTCAGCCCATTCCTCAAGGAACTCAGAAGTAGACCATTCAGCACGACCCCTCTGAGACAAATAATTTAAGGTTAGACGGAGTCCAAACTGAGGATAAAAACTTCTTCCCACCTGAATCTGGAAGCTAGGACGTGTCATGTCGAAGAAATTGCCGAAACGAGTATTCTCACCCATAGAGTATGAGCCACCAATTGAACCACCCACGAACCAGTTGGAAACATGCTCAGTAAGATAGACAATACTATCTTGTTCAATTTTGGAATATATCGTATCGGTCTGCAAACCATCTTGCTGGGCGTATGCACCTGTCATCATGCCCAGAACGGCGAAACTGAAAGTAAGGATAATCTTTTTCATATCTTTGTTGGGCATTTATTCTTCGTTAATGATAAAGATGATATACGTCTTCACGCTAGGCATCTGCAACTTCTTGATATGATCCTCGTCGGCATCCACCCAAATGTTCTCATATGGAATCTGCCAGCGCTGGTGCAGCAGCTTGCTAATAGACCAAGCACGTTTGTGGAACGTATTGTCATCCAGTTTGTTGCTATTGGTTATGAAGATATTGCTCTTTGGTGTAGACTGGTAAGCTTGAGCAGTCTGATAGACATTGTTCTGCTGCAGACGAGGCACTTCGACGGTATTCTCATCAAATGAAATAAGCGTGTAGATAATATCCTTGTCCACATCAACAATACTGTCACCTGGTTGTGGTATTTCGATAAGCGGACGATGCAGGAAGAATTCACCCTCAGGTTCAGATTTGCGCGGTTTGCCTGGAATGAAATAAGTCAAACCCAACAATACATCAAGATGTCCATCCCACTTTTGGTCGGAAACAAGACCATCGAAGGAGTCGTCGAGGAACCTATCGGTAACCTCCAAGTTTAGGAACAGTCGTTTGCTGAGCTTATAATCCGCAACCACACCAAACTCAAGGTCAACAAGGTTACGAGGAGCAGCAGACTTAGCTTTTTCGGCCCAAACGCTTACAATAGAAAGTTCCTTTTCATTGTAGGACCAAGTGTGTTCCAAACCGATACCTACCAATCCACTGATGGAGAAACGGCGTTCAGGATTATATCCCAAAAAAAGATTAGTGAAATTCGGCAACCACTGAGCAGAGATACCAGCAGTGTGCCAATGGTATGTGTGGAAGTCTGCCAATGCTTTCTCGTGGGCAAGGTCATAGGGATAAAAACGGGCATCATACTTGTCATCTGCTCCTCTCACACCCGTTCCTCGACCGTAGAAGAGTTGGAAACGCAAATCATTGACAGGAGTTAAAAACTTACCGAAAGAAAGGGCAGCTGCAAAATTGGTTCGTTTGAGCCAACCTGCTTCATCGTCATAGCTTCCCCACGAATGCATAGCACCAAGATGAAGGCCAAGATGCCAATTATCACGGATGTCCATTGGGAATACGTATTCCTCGGTCTGGAACAATTTGGAAATTTGCTCGGCCTCTTCTTCGGTGATGAGAGACTCGAGAAGAACTTCCTCTTCAGTTTTCATCCGCTCATCGCCAGCATATTGACCGCCGCGATTTCCCCAGATACTCGTCTTATTCTCTTGAGCTTTGGCACTGAAGCCAATCGACACAAGCAGCAGGACGATAGCAGCTGAGTGAATGATGATGGATTTCATTTTCATTATGTTTTAAAGTTATATATTTGATAACGATAATTACTACTCATATCTTGTAATGAAAGGCAAATCGAATGATGATGAAAATGCAGTTAGTTCAACTCCGTCCAGTAACGGTGATACTTTCTAGGATTGGCGAAACGCTGACGATGTTGTCCATTGGGGATATAGTAGACTATTCCTAATTTAGCCGTCACAAAGAAATCTATCTTCTGTGCACCGCCATTCACTCCATTATAGGCATTGTCGGTGACGTGGAAGTCCAATTCGAATGTCAAATCACATTCCCTTTTGATGTGCCAAGCCGACTCGTGACCAATTTTTGCAGTCCAATACCATTCCTTCGAACGATCTACAACGTAAATATCTTCATACCATTCATCGACTTTGTCATCGACATAGAAGCGATAAAGTTCGCCACCACCAACGACCAGATAACAATCATACCAATTGCGTGAATCGTATTTGCGAAAGCAGTTGGCAAGGTTAAACATGATGTCGAATGTTCCTACACCCAATACAAACTGATATGGGGTGAACATATCGCTAAGATATTTCCGAGCAGCTGCCGGAGGATAACCAAGTTGCGAAGAAACACCTGCCAAAAGACGCAAATTACATTTAGGAGTAAGCGTACGACCTATCTGAATGCTACCGCTCGGAAGCCTCGTCTTGTAGAAGTTGTCATGTATTACATTCTCGGCTAACGAAAGTCCAGTGCCTACATCAATTCCTACAAACCAATTGCCTGGTCCCAAATAAGTACGATCAGACTTCTGCGCCCGACAAACGGAAACAGTTGCCAACAATAGCAGCATCGTCATCAAGTGACAAATTCGCACAATCGTACTCATAACTGTGGCAAAGTTACGAAAAATAATTATTATCTGTTCAACATTCTTTGTTTTTACTTTTTTTGTCACTATTTTTTGTTGAAATTTCGAAAAAATGCTATCTTTAGGCGCTATTTTTCCCCTATTTCGACCTCACTTCTGCCGATGGAATATTGCACAACGAAAGCCACGTACCTTCAATGACAGAATAACAGAAAGTAAGTCCTCGTGTTGTGACGCCAACAGAGAAATTCGGAATCAGCGCCAGGAATTCCTCTTCGCCTCCAAGCGCATCAATTGCCCATGCGTTTTCGAGACGAGTATGCGAAAGAATCTGCCGATCCAAAGACTCAATATCGTCCGTCAGTTCTGCGACGTTTAGCACATGGCCATCTTCTCTTACGAATGTCAACACCCGATAACTGGTGTCGCCTTCATAGTCTTCAGTCGGTAGATTCTCCACATTTAAATAATAAGTGAGGTAATCACGATCCTGATATATCAGATAGGCTTTGCACAAGGTCTGAGGATCCTCTTCGCGAAAAGAGGACTTAATGCTGTCAAGCCACATGGTTACAGCCTTGCATCCCACATCATGTCCAAGCAGATAATCCAACTGCACCGTTCCCTGGGGTGAATACCAAGTATCCACCTTCACTTCCGAATTGGACTTAAGGCCGTCACAAGAAGCCAGCGTCAAGCCCAACACAAAAATCGCACAAAAATAAAATGCTCTCATAGTATAAAATTATATCAGGCCGATTGGCCAATAATCTCAATAAGATCTTCTTAACCTTACTTACTCCTCACCCAAGAACATGGGATCCCAAGCCGGCAGCAAGGTAGGTTTCTGGCCAAGCATATCGATGTACTTCTTAGCCACATATTCCTTGCGGATGACGAGGCGGAACATATAATTGTCAAACCACTCGTCGGTCATAATCAGATGTCCCTTGTGGCCGCTGGAAGCGCCCCAACTGTTCTCTACCATCCACTTCTTGATACGAAGCTTCGCAGGATCCATTTCGGGCGAAATACTGCTCAATGGGCTCTGTATAGTGTCAATATCCACGGCTACCATCGTCATGGCATGGCTTGAACCAGAAGCATGGGTATAGACTCGCTGACGCTTATCCATCTTGAAGTCCGTACCCAAGAGTGATTCATAGTCAAAATTATTGAGATCGAGCGTACCATTCTTGCGATTGAGGAACTTGGCCACGTCACAAGAAAAATACATTGCAGTTGAGTCTTTTAGCGAAGCAACAGCCATCGGCTTGATCTCATCGGCAGGAAGGTTCAGATACACCCAATCGTGTCCGTCATATGTATGACGATCGTAGTCGATCTGATAGGTTTTGTAGTATTCGCGCAACGGG
>JAEEGI010014980.1_pt1 | contig 16211 bp, 4 predicted proteins | sample 8958751 | NCBI WGS metagenome assembly JAEEGI01 (sample SAMN16246545, study PRJNA631951) | gut metagenome | biome: gut microbiome; feature: rumen; material: KS-attached | host: Bos | place: Iran: Karaj | collected 2018-10
TTTTTTTAATTTAAAAGTTTTATATTAAATAGATAATTTTTATTATAATTAAAGTTTTATTCATTTTTTAAATGAAAAGAAACTTCCATTGTTGAAATTGGAGAAATTAAAAATGACATTATTCTAGTACTTAAATTCAATTTTTCTTGATTTGTTTTAGCTATATTTGATTTTCTAATAAGTAATTTAAGATAAAGGTCTATTTTTTTTTCTCTTTCTAATTTTATTATTTTATATTTTATACATTTTTTTTCCCTTCTTCTTTTTTAATTTTAATTTTATTTATATGATAAGTAACTAATAAATTATCATTTAAGTTTTCATAATCAAATGCTTTAAAAGTTTTATCAAATATATCTTTAAACATTAAATTTTCATTCACATCATAATATAATTTTACATGCACTTTTGTCTTATTTCCTGTTTTTTCTGAATAAGCACAACCATTTAAAATTTTTATTATTATTTTAATAATTTCATCATTATTAAATTCATTTTTAAATTTCAAATAAAAATTTTCAATTGAAGAACAATAACCTAATTTAAATAAATTTAATAGTATATCATAATCTATATATGTTTGGTAATTTAACTTAATTTTAACAAATAATAATCTCAAAGAATTATTATAATTATTAATTGAATTGAAATAATCTCTCAAATCTTCATAAAATATATTAGATAATTTAATTGAATCTAAAGATTCAAAAGGTAAATAATTGAAATCAATAATTCTTGAAATATATCCTAATTTAATTATTATATTTTGAATTATTGTTTTATCTAAATGTACTTTTCCATATCTTGTTAAATTTTCAGATAAATAAACATTACTTTCTATTTTTAATTGATTAAATTTAACATTTATTGCTTTTCTTTCTAATAATCTAAAGAAATTGAAAATAAACAATGCAACATCAGATGAATAGTTTTTTTTATCTAATAAAAATTTTGGTAAATTCAATACAAATCTCATTTTATTACTTTTTATATTTTTTTCTAATAATAAAATTAACATTAATAAATTTTCACTAAAATCATCAAACAATAAATCTAAAATTTTTTCTTCTTTTATTGAAATTAACTTATTTTCCTTTTTATTTTCTAAACGATAAGCTTTTTCATATTTCCAATTAATAGTATCTTCTTTATATTCTAAAAAGTCATTTTGGGATAAACCTTCATAAAAGATTTTATTTAATAAAATTTTTCTAAAATTAACTCCTGAACAATGAATTTCTTTAGGGAATAAATTAATATCTAATTCTTCAATAATCATAGTTCTCATTGATAAAAAGGAGAAAATTAATACAAGAAAATTTTTAAACAATAAATTATCAAGTGAATTAATATTCATTGAGAACTTTAAAATTTTTGGAATATTGAAAAAGCTATTATAGAACATTAAATTAATTTCTTGTTTATTATTTAAAATCATTCCTTGTTTAATAAATAAATCTTCAATTTCAATTATATAATCATCAATCTGAGTTAATGTAAGTTGGACTGAAGAACAATTTTCACATATTGTTCTTATTAATAAATAATTTGACAAAAAACAATTTATATAATCACTTGATATTTTTTTTATTTCTTCACTTTTCATTGAATAAACTGCTTTAATACCTTTTTCTTTTGTTGAATAGATTTTATTTAATCCTGCAATATTTAAGTTAATATTTATATTTAAAACATAGGGAAATATTATTCTATAAAAAAGATAAAACAATAAAATTTTATCTAAATCAATATAAACACCTTCCTCATTTGCTATAAATTTTATTTCTTTAATACTTTCTAAAGTCTCTAACATTTTCATTTCATTTGTATTGTTTTGAGAAATTAATTCTATTAATTTATTTTTTCCTTCAAATAAATCATATAATTTTTTTTGATAATTTTTAGTATTCATAAAAGAATTAATTGAAATTATTATCAAATTTGAAATTTCTTCAATAACTCCATGAGTTAATTCTATTGAAGTTCCTGAAGCATCTATTGATGAAAGACATTTACTATTTACTGTTTTACTTGATGATACTTGATTTTTTAATTTATCAAATATATTTTTCAATATAAAAGGTAAATTTTTATTTAAATCATCATTTGAATATTTAAAATATTGGTTGAAAATCTTAAATTTTTCAAAATTATAATATTTTGTATTATTTTGGTTAAATTCATACTGATAAGTATATAAATTATATAATTTTGTCAGAGCTTTATTTTGTTCAGAAGAATCTAAACTTTGAATAGATCTAGTTTTATGAAAATATTTAAAAAAAGAAATTGAGACTTCATTATTCATTAAATACAAAAAAAGAAAAAATAAATTATTTTCAAATTAAAATTAAATTTATAATAATGGAAAACAAAGAGAGTTTTTATTTAAATCCACAAAATCAAAATTTAAAAAGATCAAATTCTTGTGAAAATATAAAAATAGATAATTCAAGACCAAATTTAAAAATAAAACAGGATAATTTTTATGGTAAAAATTCAACAAATAAAAAATCAAAACATTATTCAATATATAGAAATAACTTTAATCCAAATTTACCTCAATTAGTAATTCCTTCTAATTTTTTAGAAGAAATGTATATAAAATATTCTAAAAGTCTTCAAAGATATTTTTTAGAAAATAGAGAAGGAATGAAACTTCAAGGAAATAAATATTTCCAAAATATAACAATTGATCAATTTATAAAAGAAAGACCTAATTCTCAGAGAAAATATTTAAATATTTTAAAAAATTCTAAAAATACAAATTTTCAAGATAGTTTAATATTAAATTATTCAAATTTAAATAAAAATGAAATAGGTAATAAAATAAATGGAGAAGATTTTTTCTTAACTCCTTTACCAAATAAAAGTAGAAAATTATTAAATACTATAAAAGAAAAAAATGATTTTTTATTTGCAGAAAGAGCTGCAGTTATGATGAGAACTTTTGAATATACTCATGGAATAAGATCTAATGTTGGAATAAATGAGTTACAAAAAATGATGGAAGAACAAAAACAAAAATTAATTAATATTATGGTTGATGCAGTTTATAAGATTCAAAATTGGTGGAAAAAAATTAAAGAGAAAAAAAAGAGAAATGAAAGAATTAAAAAAAAAAAAAGAAAATGAAAATTTTTCTCAAAAGATGAATGAATATCAAAAAGTGTTAAATAGAAAAAAAATTGGAATTGTTATTAATAAATTGTTTAATTATTGTATGAAAAAAACAATTAAAAGTAAAAAATATTGTTTTAAAAAGTTGTATAAATATTCTCAATATCAAATAAAAAAAATATATTATTTGTATGATTGGGTTAGTAATATTAGAATTTGTAAAGGAAGAAGATTAGAATTCTTATCCAATAAAATTAATAATAATACTATAATTTTTAAAAAAGGTAATTTTGAAAGAAATTATTATTTCACTAAATATAAATTTTCTAATAAGAAAGATTCTCCTTTAAGTATTGATGAACAAAAGAAAAAAATTCAAATATTACAAAATTGTATTAAAAAGTTTCTTCATTATAAAAAAATAAAAGAAGTAGCTGATAAAATTAAAAAGGAAAGTTTTAATGAGTCTATTCAACATAATACAAAAGATATAAATTTTGTTCAATTTTTAAAGACAAATAATAAAAATTTGAAAACCATTCATTATTCAAAAAGAGAAAATACTTTTGAAAACAATAATGATAATGAAAATGATTCAATAATCAATTATAATGACAAAAATAATTTAAACAATAATCAAGATTTTGGATTATTAGATTTAAATGTTACTGACAATCAAAATAAAAATAATCTTAATTTAATAAAAGGAAATAATAATAATAATAATAATAATATTAACATTGATAATAATATTGAAAATAATAAAAAAAATAATAATAAAAATGATAATAATGATAAAAATAATAACAACAAAAAATTAAAATGTATTTCCACTCAAAACTCTGAAAAAAAGAATTCAAAAAATTCAAAAATAAAACCACAATATACCACAATGCCATTATTATTTGTTAATCAAAAAAAGGAAATTGATATTTCAAATAATTATAACCCAGAGAAAACCAGTAATATTTCACCATCTAAAATTTCAAAAAAAATAATTTCAACATTAAATTTTAATAGAAATCAAAATAAAGAAAAAAATGGGAATTCACTAATTCCTAAATCTAAAGTTAATAAATTTGTTGCTGATGTCCCAAAATCAGGAAGAAATAAAAGAAATACAATTAATAAAAGTTTAATATTCAAAAAAAATTCATTAAATAATAATTCCATTACAAAAAATAGTATGAGAGAAGATGAAAGTAAACAAAATAAAACTTCTTATTCTTCAAAAGGAAATGAAATTAAATTAATTGTTTATGAAAATGAGAATGATAAGAATAATAATGAAGATAAAAAATTTAATAATATATATTATAAAGAAGAGAAAAAAAATTTTCAAAATCAATTAAAGAGAAAAGACTCTAAATCTAAAATAAAAAATTCAATTGATTCTGAAAAAATAGTTAATTCAATTATTGAAAATAAAAAAAAAGAATTAGATGAAATGAAGAATATTAGTTCAAATAGAGAACTTACTCATAGAAGTAATAGTAGTCTTCAAATTAATCAAATGATACAAAAATTTCCTAGTTTAAATAGAAATTTATCTAAGGATAAATTAGATACAAATAATGAAAAATCAAATGAAAATTTAGATAATAATCTAAATGAAAAAAAAGATGAATTAATAAAAAAAAATAGAAATTCAAGTGTAAAAAATATTCCTCATCCTCATTTGAATAAATCAAATAATACTAATGAAAATATAAACCTTAAAAATTTAATTTCTGAAAATAATAAAGAAAATTTACCTTCTGTGGAATCTTTAATTCCAGGATTATTACTTTATCATTCTTTATTTAATTCAATTCAAAAACCTTATCCTAATAATATTTGCTATATTTCTAAAATTAATAAAGGAAATAAAATATTATTAACTTTTAAAAAGATTTTTGATATTATAGACAGAAAGATATTTAAAATTAAAAATAAAAAATTTTTATTAGGAAAGTATTTAATTATATGGAAAAATAATATTCAAAAAACTTTTAAACTGAAAAGTTTAATTATCAAATATGATTATATTTTAAGTTTAAAGAAATATTTAATTAAATGGATAAAACATGTAAATAATATTTCAAAATTAGTGTCATTAATTCTTAAATTAAATAAGAAAAAAATTATAATGAAACACTTAATTCATTGGAAAAATAAAAATAATACAATTTTAAATTTTCAAAAAACAATAGAAAAATATTTAAAAAAAAAAAATAATAATCTGTTAAAAGAATATTTAAATATTTGGTATAAAATAATAGTATTAGAAACACAACAGCCATATATGTATTCACAAACAATAAGAAGTATAAGTTCAGAACAAAATAATCATCATTCTCAACATTTTTCATATTATTGTAAGATCAATAAATCAAATAATGAAAATGATTATCTTACTATTAGAATATGTTTAGGATATAAACTTTTATTAAAAATATTTTCAAGAGGAATTCTTCATTTATTTTTAATAAAACTAAAAAATAGAAGAAGAGGGAAGAAAAAAGCAAAAACAAATATTTATACAAGAAGAAATACTAAGGTACATTTAGAACTTTTAAATATGAATTTGAAATTATTTCATTGTTTAAATTCAATTATAAAAAAGAAATTTTATTTTGAATTTTTTCATAGATTCTTATATATATCATTGAATATTAATAAAAATATAGAATATAATCTTGAGACAAATAATAAATGTAATTTAATAAGAGAAGGATTTAAAAGAGGATATTTTCAAATATTAAATAACATTTTAACAATAAGATTTAATTATTTATACATTGATTCTAATTTAAAATTTGAAGATTTTGTTAAAAGAATATTGACTAATTCTTAATAAAAATAATATTCTTTTTTGTAAATAATTTTTTCATTTAAAATAAAATTTTAAAAAATAATATTATACATAAATATACATTAATTTATTTAATTATAATCAAAAGTAATCCCTCCATATAATTGAGTAGTTTTACTTCTTATATCATCTCTTTCATAATTTTTAGAATCTTCTTTAAATTGTTGAGGATTAGGAGCAGCTTGTTCGTAACTTTTTTTTAAATCAGAATTAAACATAACATTATAAACAGCATCATTTTTGGGATTTCCTCCATAATATTTTTTTTTATCATAAATATTATTAAAAGACCTTGGTCTAGACATATTATTAACTTGGCCTTTATAAATATCACTATATTTCGGATCATTTCTAATTTCACTATATAATTTTTTTTTTAAACTTTCCATATCATTATAATCACCATCATTAATATCAGATCTTAAAGAAATAGGTTTATCTCTATAATTATCATTAAAATTATTATTCCTATTATAATTAACAATTTTTCTTTTTCTCCTATAATTAATATTTCCTACACCTAAATCATTATTATTATAAGAAACTCCTTTCCTAAATAAATTATAATAATTTTCTTTCCCACCTACTTTAGCACCTCCCATTTCATCTACATCTCTAACTAAATCTCTTAAAGGTTTATATCTATCAGGTAATAATTGAATTTTAGTTTTAGGATTTCGATCTAATTGTTTAATTAATTTTTTTAATAATTTAGTAGTTTCATCATTATTACAACCATTACATTTCCCACAACCGTGACATGATTCACATTTATTAACAATAGGAGGATTTTCAACAACAGGATATTCTTTATTATCTTTTTTAGGACAATAATTTTCCCAAGGTTCTTTTTGAATATTATATGAATTATGACATTGGAAACAAACAATATGTTCAGCATCTTTTCTAACTTTATTTTCAGTTTGACAAAAAGGACAAGTTATAACAGCATAAACATAAGGAACATATAAATCAAAATGATTCATATTATCATTTAATCTTATTGCACTATCAACATTATCTTCAGTTCCAGGAACTCTATTTATTTTACCACAATTTGTACATTTTACTACAGACCATTCATCTTTAACCATTAATACACTTGCACAATTCCAACAAACCATTGTTTTTTCACCGTGAATATTTGGAATTTTCTGATTTTCAGATAATGGATATTTTGGAAATTGATCTTTTGTGTTGTTTTCCATTGTTGGTATTAATGATGTTGGAAAACGAACTGTTGGATGGTATACTCCTTGAAAATTTTTTGTTAAATCATATGAATTTATGTCAAATTGACCTTCTTGATTTTGGTTTTCTGGATTTTCAGGATTTCCATTTTCTGGGTTAAATACTGGTTCTGCTTCTATTATTTTTGGCTGAGGAGATGACTGAGGAATAGGCTCTTGAGGGTTTTCTGGGTTTTCCATTTTTTTTATTATATATTTGGTTAGTTTTTTTAAATTAATTTTTGTTTTTTTTTATTATTAAATTATTTCTTTATTTTTTTAGGATTATATGTAATGATAAAATGAAAAATATTAAATATAATATTTTCCGTTTAGTTAATCAGGAACTTTTTTAAAAAAAATATTGAATTTCTTTTTTGTATTTACATTTCAAAAGAATAAAAACAATAATAAAATAAATAACAAAAAATAAAATATTTAAATTCAATAAATATATAATAAATTTAATTAAATTTATTTCTATTTAAACAATTAAATTCTTCAATATAATATGAAAATATCTATTTATATCTTAAATTTTTTTTCAATTTTCAATAAAATTTTATATAATTCATATGTATTATTTATTAAAATTTCTTCAGGAAAATCTCTAGAAAAATTATCTATTTGTTCTTCTGTAATTGTAATATTCCAAAAATCATTTCTAACAATATACAAAACTAAATTAAATTTACTTTCAATATCTGTTAATAGGCATCTGACAGTAAATCTTTTTACAGCATTTATTGTTTGATTTAAAGAAGGATAAATATTATTATTTTCAGGTTGAAACATTTCTTCTAAATTTTTAACAATCGTTTCTTCATTTTCAATTTTTTTTTTAAAATCAGGTGAAATTGTTTCAATTATATTTTCAAAAACAAAATTTTCTAATAACTCATAAAAATCAATTATATTACATAATAAGATTTCCTGCAAGTAAAATAATTGATCTAAGAAAGTCGCAGAAATATTTTTTGAAACAATATATAATTTTAAATTTTGATTTTTATCAATTTCATTTTCGAATTTTAATTGACAACAAACAATTTGAGTTTCAATGTAAATATCATTTATTTCAGAATATGGTTTTTTTGATAAATCTTCTTTTATTTTTTCAAATAATTTAATTTCTAAATTTTCTTGAGGAATTTCTTCTGATATTATTTGAATGAAATTACTATGTTGATTTAAATTAAATGAAAGCAATTCATAATTATATTGAATCACATCTAGATTTTCATAATCACATTTTTTAATTTTATGAATTAATATCAACTCATTTTTAATATCATTATTTATTTTTTCTAATGAGTAAATAATTGAACTATCAGAACAATTGAAATCAAAAAAGAAAGTTTCATAATATTTTATTTTATCCTTAAAATTAAAAGAAAAGATTTCATCTTTTGATAACATTTGAATAGGATAAACTTTTTCATCAAATTCAATAGTATTGTCAAATTGTTGAATATCTTCAATAATTTCATTTTGAATTTGACCTAAAAATTGATAAGCACATGCTAAATACATTCCACCACCAATTTCTTTATCATCACATAAAAGATAAGTAACAGGCATTTCTAAACTCATTTCATTTAATTTTGGTAATACTTTACATTTATATTGTGTACATCCGTATGAAATATTTTTCCAAGATTTTTCAAAATTTTTCCATAAATAAATGTTATTTTCAGTAAAAATTTCTTTTATTAAATGACTCTTTGAATCTTTTCTACTTAATTTATAATTGTAAAATACTAATAAATAATGTGATAAAGCATTTATGTTTATTAAGTTATATAATAAAGAAATTTGGTCTTTGTATTTGTTTAATAGAAGAATATAATGATAATTTTGTGTTGATGAAATTTTCACTATTTCATCCCAATCAAATGAAAATTTGTATGAAATGTTTTGGTTTATAAAAGTATATAAAGGAAAAAGATCTTTATTATATTTACTTATTTCTCTATTATTTGCTGTGGAATTTAAAATTTTTAAATATATATTACCTGAAATTGCATATTTAGAAATAAATTTTTCTGAAATTGTTTTGAAATTTTGAATTGAAAATTGGATTTTTTCTTCGAATTTTTTTTCAAAATGATTCCTTGATTCATAGGTCTCAAAATTAATATCTTTACTTCCTTCTATTATTAATTGTTCAAATAAATGTAAAAGAATTATATAAGAATTAAAATTATCATTTAAAATGTTTTTAATGGTCTCAAATGCATTATCAATATGTAACTTTAAATAATTCTCTTTACTCAAATTACTTTTTATTTTTGAATATACATTATCATATAATTGCTCTTCAAAAACAAAGAAAGAATGAAAAACAATAGAATAAAAGCAAATACTAAATTCACTAATTCCTCTTATATTAAATAACTCATTTTGTAGATTATATCCTTTATTTCTTTTTAATTTCATTTTTAAATCTTTTAATAAATTTTCTTTTTTAACTTTACTTCTATTATCAACATTAATTAAACATCTTGAAGTAGGAACTAATTTATGTTTACTAATAGCTCCTATATCAATTGAACATATTGGACATTTTTCTTTTACCATTGGTCTAGTACAATTTCCTATTAAATATAAATAACCACATTGACATTCATATAATCCATCAATTTTACCAAATCTTTGAAAATCATTTTCTACTTGAATAATTATTTCTTCTCTATGATCATCTTGAGGATCATTTGAATTTCCAGGAATAAAATAATTTGAATATGTATTTTGAATATTTGAAAAGAATATTTTTATAAATGATAAATTAGTATTACCAAATATTGATGATAAATACAGGGAATATAACATATTCATAAAAATTTTTAAACCTATATCTTTTGATTTTTCATTTAATGATAAATAATCTATTTGAGTTTGAGATTGAGAGTCTTTAAAATTTGAAACTAAATTTTTAATATATTTTAATCCTTCTATGGTATAAATTTTTTTTAAAATTTCTATCAATTCATTATTACTTTCATCTAAAAATAATTGTGTTGAATTTTGTAAAAAATTACTTTGAAGAAATTTTGCATTTGTATATGATAAATAATTATTTATAATTAAATATTCTAATATACAATATTTTATCGGAGAATTATTTTCATTTCTTTCAACAAAATTTATAAAATTTCGAATATTTCCTTCATTTGGTTCTTTAATTAAATTTTCGATTATTGGTTCTACTTCTTTTCTTTCTTTTTCAAATATACTTAAATGAGGATTCAATTCCAACAAATTATTTTCTATTTCAAACTGAGCTTTGGGCAACCAAGTGATTTTACATATTTTTTCTAAATTAAAATTTAATAAATTTGAAGGATTTATACTTTTCTTTGATATTATAATTTTTAAAATATAAATTTTTAAATTCTGAATTAAAGGGATATCTCCTTTATTTAATAAGAAATTATTAATTTCAGATAAAATATTATTTGGATCTTCTTCTTCATTAAATTTTTCTTCTTCTGATAATAATCTTACACAATATAAAGAATAAATTTTAAAATAATATTTAAGAAATGAAATACAGATAATTTTATAGTAATTTGTAATATTCTCATATAACAGATAATTTAAATAATTTTTCATAATCTTAAATTGTTCTTTAATATATACCAGAAATTCATCTTTATTAGGGATTTTAAGATAAAAAGACATATGATAAATTAAAAAACTTTTGATTTTATCGTTTGTACAAATAGAGTTAAATAAATCTCCCAATTCATTATTATTAATTATAGAATTAAAATTATTCATATCATTAGAAACATAACCTTCAGTTATAAAAAATTCAGATAAAATAGATGATAATTCTGTATATAAATTTTCGAAAGAAAAGGATTTTTTAATTAAATTTAATTTTATTTTTCTATCTGTGTTATTAATCATTAAACCTTCTTTTAAAAATTGTAACATTTCATTTGTATTAAAGTTCATTATTGGGTCATTTATAAAATTTTCAATTATTAAACAAACATTTTCAGTTAATGTCTTTGAATTATCATATTTTATTATTTTTCCTTCATTTATTAACTTATAAAATAAAATGAATTTAATTTGATGATAATATACATTACTTATATATCCTGAATTTAAAGCATTTAATAACTTATTATATTGTTCTTCACTTGTTATAAATTGGGATAATAATTTTAAAATAAATTTTTGAAAAATAAAATGAAACACTTCCTCTTCAAATTTCCTTCTATAAAGATCCTCTGTGTATTTATATATATTTAAAAAATATTGAGATTTTAATTCTTCGATAATTTCTAATAAAGTTCTATAATCATTTTCTTTTTTTATTTCATTCAATTCATATAATAATTTAAATAATTTTTGATTTTTCATTAGGATTAAAAAAATATATTCTAGTCTTGGCTCATTTTTTAAAAGTATATATACTATATTCTTTATAATTTTTACAAAAGTCTCATCTAATATATTAAATCCTAAACTATAATAATAAAAAGTAAAAATATCATCATAATAATATTCAATATTTTTAAGATTTAAATTCAGTTCTTTCTTTAATAAATAACTACTTTTTATTGATTCTTTAATATTATTAAAACTTAATTTATAACTTTCTTTTATATCATTTGAATAATTTTGGGGATTGTTATAAATAATTGAATCATTTGCTTTAATTTTTGATAAATTATCATTAGTTGAAAGGAAGAGTTCTTCTATATTTTTTCCTGTAAAAGGGAATTTTAAACCTGAAATAAATTTAATTTCATTTTTATTTTTTAATTTAAATCTAAGATTCATGTTCCAAGTTAAATTGAAAATTTTAAAAAATAATTCATCACCATAAAAAAAGGATTCAAAAATTCCATAATTTTCAAATACAATAACTAAATCTTTTAAGATTGGATATGTAATTTCATAAACATATAATTCAATGATTTCCTTTAATTCTTTAAAAACAAAATTTTGATTTTTTCCTATTAAGAATTCTTTCCATTCATCTTTATCTCTATTTCCAATTAATTGTAAAGTTTTTCCATTTAAAAAATTAAAAAGTTTAGAATTCTCTTCTGATAAACAATTAATAAAATTAGAAATATGATTTGAAATTTGGTATTTTAATAAAGGATTTTTTTTATCAAATTTAAAATTAATTTCAAATAAAATTTTATGAATTGTTTTAACAAAGAATTTTTGACTATAATAATTTTTAAAAACTTCATTTGATGTAGAATTAATTAGATTGTTTATATTTTCAAATGTATTTCCATTTAATTTTTCTATTACAATTTGATTCCAATTAGTTAGAAATTGAATATTTACATTACTTTGACCTGGTTTTAAGTAATTAATTAAGTAAATATACTTATCTAATTTTTCAAATCTCTTTTTTTTACAAATTTCATTTATTTTTATTTGTAAATATTCATTATTATTATTTTCATTATTATATTCTACTTTTATTATCATTAAAGGATTCTCTTTATTTTCTAAAAATGTTTCTATTAAATATAAAAACTCTTTTTCACTTGTTATAGTGTTTAAATTAATTTCTACTATCTTCATTTCATTTCCTTGGATATCTTCAATTTTAATATTTTCTAAAATATTAGAATATGTATAAATGATGGTTAATTTTTTATTTTTTTGTTCCCTATAAAAATCATCTATTGAAAAATGATTTTGTTTATTATATAAATCAATACATTCTTCAAATTCTTTTCTATTTTCTTCCATACAATTTTCTCGAGAAATAACCATTGTAATTAAGAAATTTATATTTGAAACAGATAATAATAATTCTTTAAACTTTTGTTCTTTATTTTCATATTTTGAACATTCTAAAGCTAAACTATATAAAAAATCAACTTGATTATATCCAAGAAAACAAACTTCACATAAATTAAGATTATTTATAATTTTTGATTCTTTTATTTTTGCAGTGTTAAAAATTTTCAAAAACCATTTATGAGTTAAATTAATAAAAGAAAAATTCTCTTCTACTAAAATATTATTGAAATTTAATTCATGTTTTTCAAATCTATTTAAAAAAGGAGGAGGTAAATCACTTGGATTTTGATCAGAAATAACAATACATCTAAATTTATCATTTACATAACACATTGGATTATTTGTTCCTCCTAAGGCAATTCTACAATTTTTTCTATCACCAATTGAAAAAAAATTTTGGTTAAATAAATCATATAAAGCTCCATATATATAATCTAAATTTTTTAAAACTATTCTAAAGCCTTTTTCCATTGAAAAAATTATATCTTTTAATATTGAAAATTTATAATCATCTTTTTCTAAATCTTGCTTAAATGGACTTCCATAAAAATATTTGAAAGGATTATTTTTTTCATTGTTCATAAAATGATCTAAAACAAATATTGAGTTGAAATTTTTTTTAATTAAAAATAATAAATATCTAGTAACATAAGAAGGAAGAATAGGGAACTGTTCATTTAAATTTGATTTTACTAAATCAATTACTCTTAAATTTTCTCTTTTTTGATTTTTAATTTCATAATTATCTTTAATTAATTGGAAAGAAAATTTATTTAAAACTTCATTGAATTTATCAATCATTTTTTCAGTTTTTCCTGATAAACCTCCGAAATTTCTATAAATTGATAAATATAAATTTCCACTTAAAATATATAATTTAATTAAAGCATAATAATCTCTTGTTCCATAAAAATTTTCATAATTGGGAATATTATTCATTTCATTTTGAAATTCATAATAACTTTTAGTCAAAGCATTAATTATATGATCAGAAATATAATTGTTATTATCATTATTTAATGAATTAGAATTTATTATTGAATTAAATGATGAAAATAAAGTTAATCCAATCAAGTTTAAATCTTCTAAATCTGGTTCTGGTCTTGCTAAATATAAAACTCTACTTAATTTACTTGCATCTAAAGCCCAATTTGAAATTCCTATAAATCCCATTTGAGAATTTAAATCATAATCAAATAATGAATGTAATATTTTTAAAGGATTATTTTGAGAAATTTCAGCTAAACCTATTTCATCAAATACTATTAATGGTAATATTGCTTTTTCTCCTTTTTTCATAAATATATTTTTTGCTTTTTCAAATACCTTTTTGATACCTTCTGAAGTACTTGTTTCACTTCCTTGATAATATATTGGAATTAATTTTGGATAATTTTTTAAGAAAGGTTTTTTTGAATCATCACCTTTTAAATTTTCAGTTATTAATTGAACACTTAATGATTTACTATTCCCTGGTTTACCACAAATAATTAATGGAATTTTCATTATAATTGACATAAAAATACAAAATATATTTTCATCTAAAGCTGTATTTTTTGCATAAAAATTTGGGATATTTAAATTATTAATTATTGTATTGATTGTGTCAATTAAAAAGTCTTCTAATTGATCTTCTAAATCTAAATTAGAATTTATTTGTTCTAAATATTTCTTTCTTAAATTATTTGATGATAATTTTATATAATAATTCATATAAAGAGAAAGAATAATACTTTTAGTTTTTATTAAAGAATTATCATATCCAAAATTAATAAAAAAATCTTGGAAAAATACATAAATTTGTTTAAATCGATGAATATCTCTCAAACTTATTTTATATTCTGGTTGATTTTTTGTAATAAATTTATGAGATTGAAAAACTAAATTTGTAATTTTTTCTAAATTCAAATTTTGTTCATCAACAAAATTAACATTCTTAAGCATACACCAAATATACTTTAATGCTTCAACATCTGATAATTCTCCATATTCCCAAATATATTTATCTAACCTTTTTGGTAATTGATTAACTTGATATACTAAGTTTCTTTTTGAATAAATTTTTCTAGAATATAATCCAACTTTAATTATTGCATCATCATTATTTGTTTTATAAGGATTACATGCTCCTATAAATAATAAATTTTCAGGAAGAGTTTCTCCTTTCATTTTATGTTCACAAATAATTTCACTTAAAAGATCTAAATAATCACAAGTATTTATTTCATCAAAAAACACCCAAATTCTTTTATCATTTTTTTCCAATAATTCTTGTTTTGCATTATAAATAAATTTAGTGATATCTTTATCAGTTATTCCAGAATGAATATTTAAAATCCTTAATTTTTCCTTTTTAATATGTTCAATTAAATATCTTATCATTGAAGTTTTTCCACAACCTGTTTCTCCTATTAAAATTATAGGTACATGGGCTCTCATTCTTTGAATTAATAATATTATCTTTAAAAAGTTATCAGGAGTTAAAATATAATTTTTACCAATATCTGATTTATTTTCATCAATTATTTTATCAGTTGATATTTCATCTTTATTTTTTTTTGCTCCATCATACTTTATTAAAAATTCTTCTAATTCTAATGGACTTTTATCATTATATTGAAACAATCTTTTTTCATCTGTTTTTTGATGATAGGATAAAAATAAATCTGGGATTACATCTTTATTTTCATAAATTGTTGTTAATGGTAGTTTTTTATTAAATAATTGAAAGAATTTATAACTCATATTTTTCCAAGAAATTATATCTTTACTCATACTAAATTGTTCACAAGAAATTAAAATTGCTTCAAAAGATGTACTTCTAAAATTTGGATTAAAATTAATTTGTTTTAAAGATGAAACTTTTAAATCATTATTTTTGGTAAAGTCAATTAATCTACTTCCCATTATATTTATATAAATCCATAATTTTCTAAAAGTAATTGTTTTATTGAAATCATATTTAATTATATTATTGTGTAAAAGATTTATTACTTCTTCATTTGAAAAATCAATCTTCCAATGAACATTATTTGGAATTACATCTTCTTCATTTAAAATATTTTCTGCTTGATAATTTAAATAATTCATCAAATAAATTAAATGTTTATATTTTAAGTTATTTGTTTCTTTTGGTATAATAAATAAATTCTCATTGAATTCACATTGGATTTCTTCATTTATAAATTGCAAAAGTAAAAGTTTTGAAGTATCTATTT
>JAEEGI010014984.1_pt1 | contig 16209 bp, 16 predicted proteins | sample 8958751 | NCBI WGS metagenome assembly JAEEGI01 (sample SAMN16246545, study PRJNA631951) | gut metagenome | biome: gut microbiome; feature: rumen; material: KS-attached | host: Bos | place: Iran: Karaj | collected 2018-10
GATATACTGAGCCTTGGGCATTGAAGTAAAGTCGACGGTGCGGTCGCCCAGTTTGGTGACGGGATCGACTTGAATCTCGGTACCATCGAAGACGATGCGAATGCTACCGTGCATGAGGGCATGAAACTCAAGGCGCTTGCCTGAGGGTGTGGTGAAGACATCACACTCGGCCGAACCCTTGACAGTAGGCATCTTGGCATCGTTCCATGCGAGAATGCCGCCGGTGAGGTTGGTCACCTTGAATCCCAATTCGGCCAGTTTACCAGCAGCAATGGCCGACCGCTTGCCGCTGCGGCAATATACCGCCACAGGCCTTGAGGGGTCGAGCAGATGCTGCGCCTTCTGCTCAAAGCCCTTGCACTGCATGTCGAGCAGTGTGGCACCGCTTATGTGACCCTCGTCGAACTCCTTAGCGGTGCGCACATCGAGCAGTTGCACCTGTGCCTGGCGAATGAACTGGGCAAACTCATCGACGTCGATATTGTTGTAGTTCTGCTCGGCACAGGCCGTGTTGGTATTCAGCCCCAGCATTGCCAGCAGAATGGAAAAGAACTTTTTCATAATCAAGAAGTTTTAAAAGAAATATTTAGTCAAAAAAAGAATCAGAGTTTCTCGTCATCACGGAGTTCGGCTTCGTGGCGCTCATAGGCTTCGACGATGCGCTGCACGAGCTGGTGACGCACAATGTCGCGCTTGTCGAACTGCACCACGCCGATGCCTTTCACATTCTTGAGCACCTTGAGCGCATGAATGAGGCCTGATGTGGTGGTGCGAGGCAGGTCGATCTGTGTGATGTCGCCCGTGATGACCATCTTGGAGCCAATACCCATGCGGGTGAGGAACATCTTGATTTGATGGGTAGTGGTGTTCTGCGCCTCATCGAGCACGATGATGGCATCGTTGAGCGTGCGTCCACGCATGAAGGCAAGGGGGGCAATCTGTATGACCTTGGTCTCCATATACTCCTTGAGTTTGGCAGGGGTAATCATATCCTCGAGTGCATCGTATAGAGGCTGCAGATAGGGATCTAGCTTGTCGCGCATATCGCCCGGCAAGAAACCGAGTTTCTCGCCCGCCTCGACAGCCGGACGAGAGAGGATGATTTTGCGCGCCTCGCGGTTCTTGAGTGCACGCACTGCGAGGGCCACCGCCTGATAGGTCTTACCGGTTCCGGCAGGTCCCAGAGCGAAAGTGAGGTCGTTCTCGGTGAAGACCTTGACCATGAGTTGCTGGTTGGGAGTCTTAGCCTTGATGGGGCGACCATTCAGGCCATAGACGATGACATCGTCCATCTTGAGTTCCTTGGGCGGCTCGCCCTTGATGATGTCGATGATGACATCTTCGGTAAGCGTGTTGTAGTGAGAGCAATAGTGCTCGAGTTCCTTGATTTTTGCCTCAAAGTCGGCCGTTTCGACTTCATCGCCAATAACGGTGATGACACTGCCACGAGCGGCCAATCGGAGTTTTGGGAACAAATTGCGAATGAGGTGAATGTTGGCATTATTCACGCCATAGAAAAGTAGCGGGTCGACGCTATCAATGATTACGTGTCGTTCTATCATATATATCGTTTAAATTCTCAGTACAAATATACATATAAATCAAGTTTTTTGCGTACTTTTGTGGATTATTTTTGAAAAAAATGGTTGAAACCGCTCTATATCTGATTCCCGTTCAGTTGAGTGAATGTGACTTGACGAGCGTGTTGCCGGCACGAAACCTTGCGCTGGTGTGCGAGTTGCGCCACTACATTGTGGAAAATGTGCGCACGGCGCGCCGCTTCCTGAAGAAATGCGACCGCAACATCGACATCGACAGTCTGACCTTCTATGAACTGAACCGCCACACGGCTCCCGAAGCCATTGCCGGGTATCTTGCCCCGCTGGAGGCAGGCGAGCCCATGGGCGTGCTGAGCGAGGCTGGGTGCCCCGCCATAGCCGACCCTGGGGCCGACGTAGTGGCGATTGCGCAGCGCAAGGGACTGAAGGTGGTGCCACTGGTGGGCCCGTCGAGCATACTGATGGGGCTGATGGGTTCGGGATTCAATGGCCAGAGTTTCGCATTTCGCGGCTACCTGCCCATTGAGGCCAACGCCCGCGCCAAGATGCTGGAAAAGATGACACACCGCATCATGCACGAGGACGAGACACAGATATTTATCGAGACTCCCTATCGCAACAATGCCCTGGTGGCAGAACTGGCCAGAAAACTGCCCTCGAAACTGAAACTGTGCATTGCCAGCGACATCACTGGCACCCAAGAACGCATCGAAACGCGCAACGTGCGGGAGTGGCAACAAGTGAAGACGGATTTCAACAAGATACCTACCCTATTCCTACTTTATAAATAACTAATGGCTTCATCGAATAAAAAATATAAACGCAACAACCAGACATCGATACTCTTTGACAGCGAAGACCTCTTTGACCCGCACGAAGAGCCTGCTTCTGCACCTGCCGCACAACAGCAAGAGGCAGCAGTCGATCAGTGGGCCATGCACTTTGCGAGTTTTGGCAGCGGCAGCAGCGGCAATTGTGCCTTTCTGGGCAACGAACGGCAAGGCATTCTGATTGACGCGGGCATCGACCCCAAACTTGTGTTTGAAGAGCTGGCGCACAACGGCATCAAACCCGAGAACATCAAAGGCATCATTCTGACGCATGACCATGCCGACCACATACGCTATGCCTACCGCATCGTGCGCAAGTACAAGCACATAGGCATTTTTTGCACTCCACGACTGCTCACCGGCATGCTACGACATCACAACATAGCGAGCCGCATCAAAGACTATCATGTGGCCATCTACAAGGAGATACCCTTCCACATCTCGGGAATGACGCTGACGGCCTTCGACACCTCACACGACGGTTCGGACAACATGGGCTTCATGATTGAGGGTGGCGGACACAAGTTTGTGGTGGCTACCGACACGGGCATCATCACGCCCCGTGCCGACTACTACATGCGCCAGGCCGAATACCTGATGATAGAGAGCAATTATGACCGCCGCATGCTCGACAGCGGGCATTATCCCGAATATCTCAAGAATCGCGTGCGTGGCGAGAAAGGGCACCTCGACAATGTGGTGGCAGCCGAATATGTGCGCAGCATTTGCAGCAAACATCTCAAATATGTGCTGTTGTGCCACTTGAGCAAGGATAACAATACACCCGAAATAGCCTTGCATGAGATGCGCCAGGCCCTGAATGGAGCCGGGCTGACAGTGGGCGACGGAAGCAATAGTGTGGAATCGCGCGACCGCGATGTGCAGCTCTATGCCCTGCCGCGCTTCACCACCTCTACGTGGTTTGTGTTTTGAGCCCTAGAGGTTAATCGTCGAATTTTACGGGTTCATAGTCCCAGAAACCGTTGTTGGCATCAACAATGGCACTGAACTCGGATGTGAAATAGGGCTTTAGTCGGGAATAAGGCAGGAAAATATCAATAATTCCCTTGTCGGCCTCAGCAATGCTACCGCTTTCATAGACAAAAAGGATGCCTTTGCGGCCCAAGGAAATCTGGGCAGGCAAGTTGGTGGCATGACGCAGGTTGAGCGATCCGCCAAGATTGAGCTCGTCGATATGGGAGTTAATGAGGGCGAGTATTTTGGGCTCCAGCTGCTTGTTGAAGACATTGTCCTTTTCCAGCACCTGATGCTTCTTGCGATTGTAGATGACAAAACTCATGTGCTGTGTGCGGGTGTAACCATCGTAGTCTTGCTTGTCGATGGCCATAACCAGCAGATAATCGGAGGTAAAGGTGGGATAAATCTTGATGGTGCTCACATTGCCGTAGACCTCGCTCACCTGGGGAGCCTTGGTCACCGTCTTGAAATCGAAAGAGGTGTTGGTGTTGAATTTGGGTGATTTGAGGAAGGCTGTTGCACAAGTATTAACCGAACCAGTTCCGAAACCAAAAGCGCGATGCTCAATTTCCTTGAGCAGTTCGTCGATGGCATTGCTGCCGTTGACCGAAACGGGGATGCGCCCCTTGTAACGCTTGGTGCTGGTCCAGTGCACACCAGGTTTAGAGGCAGAAACTGGACTGACCGAGACAAAATAGGCACTTTTCTCGGTTAAATCGAACTTATCGGGTGCCGTTTCGCCCACGATGGTGGAATCGGACACAACATCGTCGCGTTCCTCGACCGAGAAGGGGTTGTCGTGATTGTCGTTATTGAGCCTGCCTGCCACATACCAGAAGGCGGCAGCAATGTCGAGAATAACCAATATGGCTATGATAATGAAAAAGGCGCGTTTGGTTTTCAGCATCGCAAGTGAAAATTAAGGATTATGGGTATCTATCATGGCCTCGATGGCCTGTTTCACACGGTTCATGAGCCACATGGGGGTGCTGGTGGCACCGCAGATGCCAATGCTCTCTTTGCCCCGAATCCATTGTGCATCGATCTCGGTCTCGTTGCTGATGAGGTGGGAGTCGGGGTTGGCATCCTTGCACTCGGCAAAGAGGATGCGGCCATTGCTGCTCTTGCTGCCGCACACAAACAGGATGAGCTGGTGAGCCTGCGCAAAGGCGCGGATTTGCGGGATGCGGTTGGCCACCGAGCGGCAAATGGTGTCGAAACTGCGGAACTGGACGCCGGGGGCGATGCGGCGCTCAATCTCATCGACAATCTGGCGGAACTGCTGCACCGACTTGGTGGTCTGCGAGTAGAGATAGATGTTGCGCGAGAAGTCGATCTTGTCGAGCTCGTCGATGCTCTCGATGACGAGGGCATTGCCGGCAGTCTGGCCCACAAGGCCGTTCACCTCGGCATGACCACGCTTGCCGTAGATGACGATTTGGGCATCGGCAAGGTCGGGCTGGCTGTAACTCTTGTTGATGCGGCGCTGCAACTGGAGCACCACGGGGCAGGTGGCATCGATGATCTCGATGTTGTTGCGGCGTGCAATCTCGTAGGTTTCAGGCGGTTCGCCATGGGCTCGGAGCAACACCTTCACATCGTGCAACTGGCGCAGCTGCTCATGGGTGATGGTTTCGAGGCCCTTGCTGTTGAGGCGCTCTACCTCGTTGCTGTTGTGCACAATGTCGCCCAGACAGTAGAGATGCCCGCTCTGTGCCAGTTGCTCCTCGGCCTTGTTGATGGCTCGCGTCACACCAAAGCAGAAACCCGAGAACTCGTCAATTTCAATATTAACTGCCATGCCCAAGGTTGATTAATGGGTTTTCAGATAGTTATCGAAGAGGTCGAACAGCCACTGACGCTGCCCCTCGATGGTGAGAGGCGTGCTGTCGAGCAAAATGGCGTCGGGGGCCTGCCGCAGAGGGCTCTCCTTGCGGGTGGAGTCGAGATGGTCGCGCATCTCCACATTCTTCACGATGTCGTCGAGCGTGACGCTCGTGTCGCCCTTGGCAAGCATTTCGGCATAGCGGCGCTGAGCCCTGACCAGTGCCGATGAGGTGACAAACACCTTGATCTCGGCATCGGGCAGCACGGTGGTGCCTATGTCGCGTCCGTCCATCACCACGCCCTTTTTCTTGGCCATGGCCTGCTGCTGACGCACCATCTCGTGGCGCACAAAGGCAATGGCAGCCACCAGGCTCACATTGTTGCTCACCTCCAGGCCACGAATTTCTTTTTCCACATCCACACCGTTCAGGCAGGTACTCTGCCCACCATTCTTGTTGATTTTGAACGAGATGCTTATCTCGCCCATGCGCTTCTCCAGTTCCTCGACATCCACTTTGCCGTCGGCAATCAGGCCATTCTGCAGGCAAAAGAGTGTTACGGCGCGGTACATGGCGCCGGTGTCGATGTAGGTGTAGCCGGCATAGGAGGCAAGCGCCTTGGCCATGGTGCTCTTGCCGCTCGACGAGGTGCCGTCGATAGCCACATTTATCTTTTTCTTAGTTTTCATAGTCGACTATGCTTTTGTAACAATCAACAAAGATAGGGAAAAAAAGCGCGCGTTGCAAGAAAAGTGCACAAAGATTTGGATTTGCGAAAAAAAGGCCGTAAATTTGAGCAGTTTATAACCAAACCATTATTAACCGATAAAAAACTAACAGAATTATGGCTTACAAGATTATCGACATTGAAGGCGTGGGCGAAGTGTACGCTCCCAAACTGATGGCCGCCGGCATCAACAAACCAGAGGACCTGCTCGAGAAATGCGCCGCTCCCGCTGGCCGCAAAGCGCTGGCCGAAGAGACCGGCATCAGCGAGAAACTGATTTTGAAATGGACTAACCATGCCGACCTGTTCCGCATTGTGGGCGTAGGTCCCCAGTTCTCGGAACTGCTCGAAGCTGCAGGCGTTGACACAGTGAAGGAACTCAAGCACCGCGTAGCTGCCAACCTCGTTGCCAAGCTCGAAGAGGTGAACGCACAGAAGAACCTCGTGAACCGCGTGCCCAGCGAGAAGGAAGTGCAGAAGATGATTGACCAGGCCAAGGAAATGGAACCCAAGATGACCTACTAAGCAGTAGTAGATCGCAATCTTGAGGTTCAGCAGTCTTGATTTATAAAAACAAACTGTTTGAAGTGAATTTTTTCAGGTGGATTCCTCTCAATGCAGGGGATTCCACCTGAATTGCATTTGGCCATATCCCCCACCCCGCGAAATTATGCTGACAAAATTATTTGATTTAAATTATTAATTTTGCATAATTTCTATCGATGAGCACTTAGGAAACTGATTTATTTGCTACAACGGACTTGTAATTCGTGAATTATGACTAACTTTGTGGCAGTAATAGAAAAAACACAATAGAAAGATGAAGAAACTGTTTATACTGGCAATGATGCTTATGATGGGGGCCGCAGGTTATGCCGCCGATAATGACAAGGACACCCTGGTGATGTTCAGGTCTGGTCAAGGTGTGGGATCGTTTGACATAAAATATGTGCCCGCCACCGGTGAAACACGCAGCATCAAGATGAGGCTGCTCGATGCTTATACCCTTCAACCGCTTCAAGAGAAAATGGAAGACCTCGACGCAAGTGACCTTCAGGCTCAACCCCACGGGCGTGGTCTGGTGCGCCTGCTGCGCAACCCTGGGCGCGTGAATCTGGGCGCACACGAGATAAACGAGGATGGTACCTTTGAGGTTGACGGCCTCGAACCCACCTACTTTGACGAGGCAACCCAACAATTCAAAAACACCTACTGCATCACAGCAGCCAGCAGCAACTACGGCTACATTGCCGTGCCCTTCTATTCTAACGTAGAGAATGGCAACATCGAGTGCGAAATTCTGTTCAAGAGAACGACAGACATCTTTGACGTGAACTGCGACCGCCAAGTGAACGTAACCGATGTCACAACCCTGGTGAACATGATACTGGAGGTTGTCCCCAAGAGAGTGGTGCTGGGTGATGTGGACAAGAACGGACGCGTTAATGTGAGCGACATCACCGCACTGATCAATCACATTCTGGGCAATGAATAAGAGTGCCACACTGAGCCGCAACGACTTCGAAATCATGGCTCCGGTAGGGTCGTGGGAGAGCCTGATTGCTGCCCATCAGGGCGGTGCCGATGCCATCTACTTTGGCATCGAGGGGCTGAATATGCGTTCGAAATCGAGCGTGAATTTCACACTCAACGACCTGAAAACCATAGCCCAGTGGTGCCACGAGCACGGCATGAAGAGCTACCTGACGGTGAACACCATCGTCTATGACGAGGATGTAGCCTACATGCGCCAGATTATTGACGCGGCACGCGAGGCCCAAGTGAGCGCCATCATCGCCAGCGACATGGCCGCCATACAATATGCCCGCCAAACGGGCGTGGAGGTGCACATCAGCACGCAGGTGAATGTGAGCAACAGCGAGGCGGTGCGTTTCTACTCACAATGGGCCGATGTGATGGTGATGGCCCGCGAACTCAACCTAGACCAGGTGCGCAAAATTCATGAAACCATCGTGAGCGACCAGCTGTGTGGCCCCCACGGCAAACCCGTGCGCATCGAGATGTTTTGTCACGGTGCCCTGTGCATGGCTGTGAGCGGCAAGTGCTACCTGAGTCTGCACGAGACAGGAGCCAGCGCCAACCGTGGTGCCTGCCGCCAGATATGCCGCCGCGGCTATGTGGTGACCGACCGCGAAACGGGCGATGAACTCGCCATCGATAACAAATATATCATGAGTCCCAAAGACCTGAAAACCATCCACTTCCTCAACAAGATGGTGGATGCCGGCGTGCGCGTGTTCAAGATCGAAGGGCGTGCCCGCGGCCCCGAGTATGTGCGCACCGTGGTGAGCTGCTACAACGAAGCGCTCAACGCCATTGTCGACGGCACCTACGGCAACGAGGAGCAGATTCAGCAGTGGGACGAGCGCCTGAGCCGCGTGTTTAACCGCGGTTTCTGGAACGGCTACTACCTGGGGCAGCGCCTGGGCGAGTGGAGTGCCAAATATGGTTCCAGTGCCACACGCGTCAAGTCGTACGCTGCCAAGGGCGTGCGCTACTTCAGCAATCTGGGCGTGGCCGAGTTCCTCATGGAGGCTGGCGAACTGCATGTGGGCGACAACATTCTCATCATTGGGCCCACCACCGGCGCCGTGCCGCTCACTGTGGAGGAAATCAGGGTAGACCTCAAACCCGTGGAAAAGACCGTGAAAGGCGAACGCTTCTCCATCAAAACCGATGTGAAAGTGCGCCCCAGCGACAAAATCTACCTCTGGAAAGAAGTCACCCCCACCCCATAAAAAAGCATTGTTTGCATACCTAAACTTATAAGTAAGCAATAATAGGCGTTTTCAAAGATTTTATCCTAAAAAACGCCCAATAGAAGACACCCCACCCAAGTGCTACATCACAACACCATTCTAAACGTGCTGAAACGCTTAAGGACGTTGATACTAAAAGCTGTAAGTCTTGGTCATATGAGTCGCGACGCTGACCCTTTCTTGAATTATAGGTTTAAATGGATACCTACGACCAAGGACAAACTTGACGAGGCTGAAATCGGCAAGACTTTCACAAAAACCATGCCCATGAAACGACATCAGCGAATAGTTACTATTCACTGATGAATTTTGGGTGACGCAATGACGAAGTCAGGATTTTCAAAGACGGTGCCAATTGACACCGCCTTTGAAGTTTGTTGACCTAATTACAGGCCACTTTTTTGGGCGATATGTATTTTTTTGTATTTTTGTCATCTTAAAAATAATAATTTAAAGACAAAATACTATGAAACGTGTTTTTTTAATGCTATTGTCGCTGGCGTGGCTTGTGCCCTGCGTGTGGGGCATGGACGAGGTGGCAATAACCGATAACAATGCTGGCGCTGAAGTCATTACAACCACAGAGAGCATTACAGCTACTGACGCCTCAGTCGCTGCTGAGCCGTCGCAAAAAGATGGCGAGAAGAAGCCTCCTATCTTTACCAAGCCTAAATTCAGCGGATATGCTATAGGTTCCTACCAGGCAACATTTCAGGAGGGAAATAACAGCAACACCTTCAATGTGAGAATTGTGAGAGTATCGCTCGAGGGAAAAATCCTCAACGAAATATACTACAAGGTGCAGGGCCAAATCAACGGCAACACCTCTACACTGGGAAGCAGTCCGCGCCTGGTTGACTATTTCATGGAGTGGCAGCGGTTTGACTTCTTTAAGGTGAAATTTGGCCAGTTCAAGCGCCCGTTCACCTTTGAGAACCCTATGCACCCGCTTGACCAGGGTTTTATGTCCTACTCCCAGCCCATCTCGAAGCTGTCGGGCTTCAGCGACCGCACTGGCGAGCATGCCAGCAACGGCCGCGACATAGGTCTGCAGTTCCAGGGCGACTTCTTGAAAAACAAATCGGGCCGTTATCTGCTTCACTACCAAGTGGGTGTATTCAACGGCCAGGGCATCAATGTGACCGATGTTGACAAGAAGAAAGACATCATTGGTGGCGTGTGGGTGATGCCAGTTGCAGGTCTCAGGATTGGCGCATTTGGTTGGGAAGGCTCTTATGCCCGCAAGGGTGGCGGTGAGGTGCTGAGCCTCAATAAGCACCGCTATGCCTTGAGTGCAGAATATAAGAAAGCCGACCTCCAGCTCCGCGCTGAGTATATCCACTCCACTGGTTATGGCTTTGCCACCACCTACCAGAAGCCTGGCGACGCTAACGACCTTACCATCAAGACCTATACCGACCGCGACGGCAACGAGATTGCCGCCAATAAGGCCGACGGCTTCTATGCCCTAGCCATCGTTCCTGTTTACCGCGACAAACTCATGGTGAAGGGTCGCTACGACCTCTATCGCCCCAGTGCCACTTGGCTTCATGCCAAGACCAACTATGAGATTGGTCTCAACTTCCGTTTCTGCAAGTACTTTGAGATACAGTCGGAATATGTCTTCACCAACGACCGTTCCCTTGCCAAGCACAACTACAGCAGCGTGTATGTGCAAGTGAGCGTGAGATATTGAGAGTTCAGAGTTCATAGTTCACAGTTCATAGTTTACAGTCTCAATTTTCAACGATAAACGAAAAACGATAAACGAAAAAAGTGCCGTCAGGCGCCCACTTACCACTTAAAACTTATAACTTAACACTTATACATTATGTCAGCATTAATGATTTTACAGCTCTGCATCGTTCTTGCAGCGTTGTGGCTGGGCTCCCGATATGGCAGCTTGGCATTAGGCGCCATCTCTGGAATTGGCCTAGCGATTCTGGTGTTTGGGTTTGGCTTAGAACCTGGCACACCTCCAACCGATGTTATCTACATCATCATTGCAGCAGTTACCTGCGCCGGCATTATGCAGGCGTCGGGAGGTATGGACTGGCTTATCCAGCTTGCCGAGAAGTTGCTGCGTAAGCACCCCGACCGCATCACTTTCCTTGCCCCATTATGCACCTTCTTCCTTACCGTGCTAGTGGGAACAGGACACGTTGTTTACACCTTGATGCCTATCATCTGCGACATCGCCATCAAAAAGGGCATCCGTCCCGAGCGCCCTTGCGGTATCGCCAGCATCGCGTCACAGATTGGCATCACTTGCTCGCCAATTGCTGCTGCAGTGGTGGCATTTATCACCATCTCAGGGTCTAACGGCTATGCCATCACCATTCCCAAAGTGCTCATGGTGACTATTCCTGCCTGTCTTCTTGGCATTATCATAGCATCGGTAGCCTCCTACAAACGAGGCAAGGACCTTGACAAAGACCCTGAGTTCCAAAAGAAGATTGCCGACCCCGAACAGCGCGTGTTCATCTACGGTAACAAGGCTACTACTCTCGATAAGAAGATTGCTCCAGAGAGCAAGCGTGCCGTTTATATTTTCTTTGGAGCCTTGCTGGTAATTGTGTTCTTCGCTATTTTCCAAAACTGTCTGCCCGCTTATGAGACCGTCAAGGCAATTAAGGGGGCACCTGTAATGGAAATGCTGGGCGCCACTATAACTCCTGAACAATTTGCTAAGATTGAGGAAGTTGTGCCTGATGTGACAGAGGTGGTAATGAGTCCGTTGAAGATGAACCTTGTGATTCAGATTGTCATGATCACTGCTGCGGCATTGATGATAATCTTCTGCAAGACTTCTCCCAAGAAAGCCATCAGTGGTCCAGTATGGCAAAGTGGTATGGTTGCTGTTGTCGCCATCTATGGTATCGCTTGGCTCGCCGACACTTATTTTGCCAACTACCTAAGCAATATTCAGGAGATGCTTGCTAGCATGGTAGAGCAATACCCGTGGTCGATAGCTTTTGCGTTCTTCTTAGTTTCGGTGCTTGTCAATTCGCAAGGTGCTGTTGTCGTGGCTATGCTGCCGCTGGCCTACAAGCTCGGCATTGACGGATGGGTACTGCTCGGCGTGCTGCCTTCGGTTTATGGCTACTTCTTTATCCCCAATTATCCATCAGATATCGCCACAGTGAACTTCGACCGCACCGGAACAACAAAGATTGGCAAATATCTTCTTAATCACTCCTTTATGATGCCTGGCATGGTGCATACCGTTGTGGCATGCGTGGCAGGATATGTCATTGCTTATCTCTATCACTCAATGGGATGGATATGATGATAGACGTATTCGCCTTTGAGCAGATAGAGTTTGTGCAGGAACTTCTGCTCACCCAGCTTTAAGCCGTTGAAGAGCCAGGAAGCCTTGATACACTTGCCGTTGCATGGTTTCTGCTGCCAGAAGTTCTGGCGGATGCGCAGGTAGTAGCGTATGCCACTGGCGTTGAGGTAGCCCGTCCAATGCTCGCCGACGAACTCGCGGTCGGCCACCAGGCAGTCTATGCAGTCCTTGCCGAAGAGCCTGATGAAGCGCTCGATGATTTCAACACGCTCGGCGGTGTTGCTGTTGCCGCGCTTGGGCAGGAGACGGGACAGCAGAGGGAAGGCCACGTTCTTGTAGGTCACGCGGAGCGATAAGGAAATCGAACAAGGCTTTGTAGAAGCCGAAGTACTTGAATTGTCCGTTGCCGTTTCCATATGTGATTGTCTGTCTCACACTCACTCGGCTCTGATAATACCCTAAGATTCCTTCAACAAGTGTAAGAATATCAGTTGTGATGGGAACACACAAGAATTCGGTGTAATATTGCACCGGGCCTCCAGCGGAGCAGTATGGCACAACTGAAGTGCCTATGTTTATTAGCAACGATGGAGCAATATTGTGGGGCGTTTGAACTTGAAGACGTTCATAGAGCACGTTTCGGAAAAACTCCACTGTGGTCATCTTGCATAAGCGGTCGTACACACCACGAATGAACTTGTCATCAAGATTGGGTGCCATATAACTGATAACATCAAGTACATATTCCTTTCGCATATTTTGGAATTCCGACACCATCTTGGGAATATAGATGAAGTTGAAACCACTCAAACGAGACATCATCACAAGTAGCCGGAAGTCGTGTTCAAGTTGTTCATTCATTAGTTATGATTTATCAATTTTCGTTCAAAAAATTGACGAAGCCATGCAAAAACCAGGAAATCTATCGAAAAACAACTGAAAGTCTTGGTTTTTGTTCATTTTTCACTGTTTTATAACAAAAATGCATTAACTTTGTAACAAACAACAACAAATAAAGTAAGTTTAGAGATGAAACCGTTTTTTACTTCATTGCTTATCGTTATGGCCGTGGCATCGTGCCGAGTGCATGGCGGGCCACCCAACACCGACCATCTGGGACCAGAACCTGCGCCGCACAACGGCGTGTTTGTGTGCGACGGCGACACGCTCATTTTCAACGGCGACGGCAAGACCGTGACCTGGAGTTTTTCCAGCCCCGTCGACTCGTTGAGGGGCAAGGGCGAGGGTTCATACGTCTTCAAGATGCACCACGGAAAATTCCGCTACGACGCTGCCGAGTATTTCTCCATCTACGACGGCAAGAAATCGCACACCTATCATACCGGCCCCGGCATGAACACCGAAGACCAAATCTCGTTCTACTACTTCGTGGGTGACGACCACCAAGAAAGAACTTTCAAGAAAGTGAAATAATCATCATCTTTATATTATGAAGACTTGTATCGAATGCGGAGCACCTCTCTCTGACGACGCCCAATTCTGTTTAAGCTGCGGTGCTGATGTAATCACGCCTGAAACAGACAACAACCCCAACGCCGAGGAGAACACCGAGCCTGTAGAACAGCAACCTGTACAACAAGAGCATACACAGCAACAACCTGTACAGCAGGCCCCCATACAACAGCAGCAACCAGTGCAGCAGCATCCGCCAATGCGGCAACAGCCACCAATGCGTCAGCAACCGGTTCAACAGCATCCGCCAATGCGGCAACAGCCACCAATGCGTCAGCAACCGGTTCAACAGCCGATGCCTCAGTATCAGCAACCCATGCAGCAGTCAATGCCCCAGTATCAGCAACCGATGCAGCAGTCAATGCCCCAGTATCAGCAACCTGAACAAAATCGAGGAACATCGAACAAGACCTTGCTTTATGTATTAATCCCCTTATTAGTCGTCGGAGCCGCCGTTGCTATTCTGTTTGCTACGGGAGTATTCTCGGGCAAGAAGGATGCTGCAAAATCGGAACAAACCGAAGTAGCCACACAAGTGGAACAGAGCACACAAATCCAAGACCAAGAGCAGCCAAGCGAAGAGGAGAATCAACCCGCAGAACAAAGCAATCAAGGCAATCAAAACGTTACGCTATGCGGCATCACCTTCCCCCTTGCCGAGGACTATGAAGTGATAGACCGCAAAACGCTTAATGATAGTGAAGCCTGCCTTATTGTCCCCAAAGGTTCCTCAGACCGATCTAATCGCCTCGTGCTGAGAATTTACCCCAATAAGCTTGATGGCGTCGACGGCATCACCAACGAGGAAATTGGCGACCTGCTCTCGGGCATTGTTGATGCCAATGCCGGCGTGTTTGCCAACAAGGAAAAGAGTGGATTCAAACTGGACCGAGCATACAAGATCCACTACGATGATAATGCCAACGGCTCCTATTTCCCCCACTGCTACACCTATTTGAACTGGACCGACAGGGAAGGGAAATATTCACGCAGCTACACCGAAGCCACATTGGTGAAACGAATCGTCGTGTCGGGTTCGGCTATCGCCACCGACCAAGGCGAGCTAAACGCCCTCACCGACATCTACTCTGAAGTAGTGCAAGCTGCCAATGAGTAAACGTCGCCCAATCGATAAGCGATGTCATCATCACTGTGTGGTGAAAGATCTTATTAGAAGAGGCTGAGCTGGCGGTGGATGAGAGTGAATGACTTGCGATGATAGGGGGTGATGCCATACTGCTCGATGGCAGCATAGTGATCCTTAGTAGGATATCCCTTGTTTTTAGCCCAACCATACTGCGGGAAATCCTGTGCAATCCTTAACATGTACTCATCACGATGAGTCTTGGCAAGAATGGAAGCGGCAGCGATGCTAAGCATCTTGCCGTCGCCCTTGACGATGGTAGTATAGGGCACATCGTTCCAAGACCTGAAGCGGTTGCCGTCGACCAAGATGTGCTCAGGTTTCACCGACAGTTGATCGAGTGCACGGTGCATGGCCAGAATCGATGCATTGAGAATGTTGATGCGGTCAATCTCCTCGGGCCACACCATAGCCACCGCCCATGCAAGTGCCTTATGCTCGATGACAGGACGCAACATTTCGCGCTTGCGCTCGGTGAGCTGTTTGCTGTCATTGATAATGTCGTTGTCGAAATCGGGCGGCAATATCACGGCAGCCGCAGTGACTGGACCAGCAAGTGGCCCGCGACCCGCCTCGTCGCATCCTGCCTCGAGGCGACCCTGAACCATATATTTAGCAAGTGTAGCCATAGTTTCGGTTTTGATTAATATGTAGCACAAATATAACATATTTAGTTTGGTTTTACAATATTTTTCACCCAAAACACATAAAAATCATTCGCAAATATCGCAAAAAAGAGATATTTATTAGTTTTTGTGTCGAAAAAGAACTATCTTTGTTGAGAAAAGAACTTTTGTTTAACATCAAATAAAAACTCCTGCTTATGAAAAAAATCTTTACTCTCACACTAGCAGCGCTGGCGGCGCTGGGGCTGCAAGCCAAGGTCTACACATTTCAGGACCTTGCAGAATTTGAAAACTGTGGCGTGAGCCAGGTTGACGGCGCATGGGTGATTGCACCCAACAGCGAAATGGGCAACAAGGACACCTTGAGCTTTGATGATGGCCAGGTGCTGCGCCTGAAGAGCAAAATACAGATTGCCGAAGGCAATGTGCTGAAAGTGCTCAACAACGAGGTGGTGAAATTTGGCGACGGCATGCAGATTGAAGTGCTGGGCGACATCGACTTCGCTCCCGAGGATAATGCCACCTTCACTGCCACCGACGATGCTGTGGCATCGGCCAAGGGTTTCTTTGTGCACGGCGACAACTCAAGTGCAGTGGTCAAGAATGTGCTGTTTGAGTATGTGGGCCTGTCCTACGGCAGTGCAGTGGGCACTGGCTCATTGACTATGAGCGACTGCACCTTTGACAAGTACAACACCAAGAACGCCAGCGGCGCGGCACTCAACTTCTGCGCCCAGTGCGACGGCAATGTGGTGGAAGACTGCGTGTTCAGAGCCAGTCAGGTGAGTGCTATTGCCAACGGCTCCAACACCCCCGTGGGCATCGTTATCCGCAACAACGAGTTTGACAAGAACTCGACACAAAAGCGCAACCGTCCGCAGATAAACATGTCGGCAGGTGGCAATCACAAGATGATTATCGAGAACAACAACGTGATAGGCATTGGCGAGGTGACGCTTGCCGGCGGCATCGCC
>JAEEGI010014985.1_pt1 | contig 16208 bp, 12 predicted proteins | sample 8958751 | NCBI WGS metagenome assembly JAEEGI01 (sample SAMN16246545, study PRJNA631951) | gut metagenome | biome: gut microbiome; feature: rumen; material: KS-attached | host: Bos | place: Iran: Karaj | collected 2018-10
TTCGTAGGCGGCGACGTGTTCACCGGTCCGAAGTTCGTGATTGATGCGATCGGACAGGGCCACGAGGCGGCAGAATCGCTCGCGCGGTTCGTGTCGAAGAACAACGTGAATCAGACGCTCGGCCGTGACCGCCGCTTCTTCAAGGAGCTCGACAAGAACGACATCGCGATCGATTCGTACGATCACGCACAGCGTCAGGTTCCGGCGGTCGATCCGTCGATCAATCCGAAGAACGGCTTCAAGGATCCGCGTCTCACGCTGACCGAGGAGCAGGTCAAGATCGAAACCTCCCGCTGCCTCGGCTGCGGCGCAACGATCGTCGACGCGAACAAGTGCATCGGCTGCGGTCTCTGCACGACCCGCTGCGAGTTCGACGCAATCCATCTGCTGCGCGACCATCCGCAGAACTCCGATATGCGCCGCGCAGAGGACAAGGTCGGCGGACTGCTCGGCTATGCCGCAAAGCGCGCGGTCAAGATCGTGCTGCACAGCGGCTCGCAGGAAGCGAAGATCATGCGCAAAAAGCGCAAGGAATACAACAAGGCGACCAAGGAATTCCACAAGACGCATCCGCACACCGGCAATTCGGTCAGCGTCGAGGAATTGATGAAGGACTGATATGCACGAGATGGGCATCATCCTGCATCTCGCGAAATCCCTTGAGGAGACGGCGGAGCAGGAGAAGATCAAAAAGATCACGCGCGTGACACTCGAGGTCGGCGAGGTCTCCGGCATCATGACGGATTATTTCGTCGATTGCTGGAACTATTTCCGAAAGCGGCATCCGGTGCTCGACACCGCGGAGCTGGAGCTTTTGACAATCCCCGCCGTCACCTTCTGCAGCAGCTGCGAAAAGACCTATCCCACGGTGCAGTACGGGCGCACATGTCCCAACTGCGGCAGCGGCGAGACGTGGCTCATACAGGGCAACGAGTGCATCATCAAGGAAATCGAAGTCGAAGACTGAAAAAAGGAGCTTCCGAACAGGGAGCTCCTTTCATATTCCGCGTAACGCCGGTCATCCCGATCCTAACATCTGTCATCCTGAGGCGTCAGCCGAAGGATCTCAGAACGAAAAACCAAACTGCGTTCATCCTATTCCGCCGGATACACCGGCTCGATCGAAACGGAATAGTCGCCGCCGCCTCCGGTATGCCGGTCCGCGCGGATCACGAGCCGCATATCGTCCGTAAAATACAGCCACACACCCTCGCCGTAATAGTATCCTTCGGCGTCGACCGCCTTGAAAAAGTCGGTTTCTCCCGGAACCACCGTATACGATTCCGCAACCGTATGATCGATCGGCTTCAGTCCGCCCCACGCCTTGACCGCGCCGGTTTCGTCATAGCACGCATAGCCGTCGGCGGCAAAGACGAAGCCGAGAAACGTGTCGACGTCGATATACGCGATCAGCAGCGTGTCGCCGTCCTTTTGATACTTGCCCAGATTGAAATCGTCCCCGCTGCCGATCGGCTGCCAGCCGTTTTCGGTCAGGTTCAGCTCAATGATCCGCCGGTCCACGCCCATGCAGTAGGTATAATCCCCCTGCTCCATCTGCTCATAGGCATACCCGAACACGCCGCTCGCCTTGTGGAACCAGACCGTCCCTTCCGTTTGCGATCCGAAAAACGTATCCTTGGGACTGAAAGCGCCGAATGCGCACCATATCGAAGCAAGCTTGAACAACACATACCCGAAGATGTCTTCTTCTATGTCATATCCGGCCCTTTTGCCGAACAGCAGCACATCCTCCGCGACCGAAGCGTCGTCCTCGCGGCAGGAGCAGACCACGGCGGCGTTTTGATTCGTCAGCAACACGCAGGGGATGACCGTGCCGTCCGGTCGCGTCCAGGTGCCGCGTACCTGTCCGTCCTCGCTGTGCAGCTCGATCCATTCCGATTTCTGAAAGCCTTTCGAATCGTCGTTCACATCCTTCAGAGCAAGCTGCCAATCCGTGCCCGGCTGCTCGGCGGGATCCCTTGACGGACAAATATCGGGCCAATGATAGGAGAACCGTTCGTGATACGGCTTTTGATAGGACAAAACCGGCGCTTCGCCCACGTCCGAAAACGCGCCGTACGGATCGTTGACGATCTGAACCTGCACCTCGTCGCCGTCCGAAAGAAGCTTCAAAAGCGCAACGGTCATGCCGAAGCACGGATGCGCATACATCGATTCCGAAAACTCCAGTCCCGCCGCCGTCAAACCGTCGTCCCGCTCGACAAGGTTCAGCAGAAGCCCGCCGAGCTTCAGCAGCGCGTTTCCGTGCTCGTCGATGCGCAGATCGGCGTTTTCGCCCGACCAGAAACTGTCTTGATGCGCCGCGATATCAAACGGGGTTTCCTCCGCAGCCGCTTCCGCGGTCGTTTCCGGGGCGTCCGTCGGCGCTGCCGTTTCCGCGGCGTCTGTCGGCGCTTCCGGCGCATTCGATGCGATCCGGCAGCCAAGCGTGCCGAACAGAAGCAGCAGGGCAAACGCCCCGCAAAGCATTCGTTTCATCACATTCCCTCCCTTATGGATCCGTCAACAGAAAAACATACAAATCCGCAAACGTGCCACGTGCGGATATTGTCATTCTTTTACATTGCCATTCTATCATGCGCTTGTAACCGAATTGCGTTATAAGTGTAAACAAAAAAGAGGCGTAAGCCCCTTTCTGCACAGAATTGCGCGATGCTGCGGCAGGAACCGGCAGACCGTCGCGCTGTTTGCGCGTTTTTGTCAAACCGCCCAGAGAATGACGGAAGCGATCAGCGTGATGCCGAGGATCATCAGGACGCTCAGCAGCCACTTGCCGTTCTTGTTGAAGCCGTAGAAATCCTCCATGCGGCGGTCCTCCGGCAGGACGACCACGCGATAGAGATAGAAGACGCCGTAGAGCGCCGTGGGCACGAGCCCCAGAAACACCCACGGAAAGCCGAAATCCGTATGCTCAAAGACGCACAGCGAGATGATCGCGGCAAGCGGGCAGATGAGGTGCCAGAAGAGATCGGGACCGGAGAGCAGCTTTTTCCATTCGCCGGAGACCGGACCGAGATACAGAAACACGGTCAGCAGCGTGACCGACACGGCGGCGGTGCCGACAAACTTCAGAAGAATCGCCCAAAGCGGCAGCGCGCCGGTCGTCCATGCGATCAGCACGACCGCCGAACAGAGCGCGCACAGCACGTTTGAAAGCACCGTAAAGTATCGGAACAGCCCCAGAAAACCGAGCTTTTTGAGCCCGATCGGGATGCAGACAAGGTTGACAATGACAAGAAACGCGTTGAGAACGACCGACGGGACCATGTTGCCTCCTCAGAACCCGAACAGGTTGAGTCCGGTTTCGGGATCGGGACGCCGCTCGATCCTGCCGTCGAAGATTCTCAGAAACAGCTCGCAGGTCGCGCCGATGCGCAGCTCGATCGCGTGTCCGGCGTGCACCGAAAGATCCTGCCCGCAGGTCGTGACGTGCAGATGCAGATACGGTCTGCCGTTCTGTTCGGTGACGCTGCCGGAGAGGTTCGAGATCTCCATGAATTCGTCGTACGTGCGCTGCACATACGCGCCGTGTTCGAGATCGTACACGCCGATCACGGCATGATCGATCGCGCCGATCGCCGAGATCTGCCCGAGCAGGATGCCCTCCTTCTCGCACAGCGCCGTCAGGCAGGGGTGTACATATTCGCCGCGGTCCAGCCGCACGATGCAGGTGTCGTCAAATCTGCGGTAATCCATGGGAACCTCCGATCAAAGAGCGTGAAACAGCGCGAGGATGAGGAACGCCGTCGGCATCGCGAAGCTGAAGCTGTCGAGCCGGTCGATCGCGCCGCCGTGTCCGGGGAACAGGTTGGAAAAGTCCTTGATGCCCGCCTGCCGCTTGATCGCGGACGCGCAGAGATCGCCGACCTGCCCCGCGAGCGTGCAGAAGAACGAGGCGACCACGTACACATACAGCGGGACCGCCATGAAGTTTCTGAGAATCAGCCACACGAGGATCGCGCTCAGCGTGCCGAGCACGGTGCCGGAGACCGCGCCTTCGATCGTCTTCTTGGGGCTGATCGAGGGGCAGAGCTTATGACGGCCGAACCAGCGCCCGAAGAAATAGGCGAACGCGTCGCAGAACGACGTCGAAAACAGCGTGGTCAGCAGGACGGGGTAGAGGATCTCGTTGGGCTGCACCGCAAGGTAGCAGAAGCCGAGAAACAGCGCGCACGGATAGAAGCAGATTGCAAGCGACGCGACAAGGTCGCGGACGCGCACGCGCCGGAACAGAAAGACGACCATCGACAGGATCAGCACCAGGGAGATCGCCGAATAATGGAAGACGGGAATGCTGTCAAAGTAGAACAGCGCCGCGTGGATCGCGGTCAGCGCGCGGGCGATCCACGGCGTGGAGCGGAAGCCCATGTGGTTGATCGCGTCGGACATCTCGCGCGAGCCGAACCAGATCAGCGCGTAGAAAAAGAGGATGCGCATGACCGGACCGAGCCAGATCGCAAGCGCCAAAACAGCGAGGATGACGATCCCCGTGACGATGCGCGTTCCCGTTCCGCCTTTTGCCGTCATACGTCCCTCCGTTTCAGAATGACAAATCTGATGAAAAGCCGTTTTCATCTGATTGAGTATATCACAGTTTGTCCGGCTTGTCAGTCCCTTTTTTGCAGCAATCGCAGCAATTGCTGCCCGAACAGCCGCAGCCGCATCCCTTTTTTCTGCGCCGCAGCACAAAGAACAGCGCAAGCCCGACGCCGAGCAGCACCGCCGCAAGGATGATCCAGTCGCGCGCGCTCACAGCGAGAACCCCGAGCCGATCAGGTGCACGAGAAACGCCGCGATCCACGCGACGACGCACTGAAACAGCACGACGAGCGCGGACCAGCCTCTGCCGAGCTCGCGGCGGATCGAAGCGATCGCCGCCACGCAGGGCGTGTACAGGAGGCAGAACACAAGAAACGACAGCGCGCCGACCGGCGTCAGGATCCCGAACAGCGCCGATTCGCCGGGCAGCAGCACGTTGACCGTGGAGACCACGCTTTCCTTCGCGAGGAATCCCGCGATCAGCGCGGTCGACATGCGCCAGTCGCCGAAGCCGAGCGGTTTAAAGACCGGCGCGATCACGCCCGCAATCACGGCAAGGATCGAATCGTGCTGATTCTGCACGATGTTGAGCCGGAAATCAAACGTCTGCAGAAACCAGATGACGACCGTCGCAACCAGAATGATCGTAAACGCGCGTTCGAGAAAGTCCTTCGCCTTGTCCCACAGCAGCCGCAGCACGTTCTTGACGCCGGGCAGACGGTAGTTCGGTAGCTCCATCACGAACGGCACCGCTTCGCCCTTAAAGAGCGTGTTCTTGGACAGATGCGCGACGAGGATTCCCATGAGGATGCCGAACAGATACAGCCCGATCATCACGAGCGCCGCGATCTTCGGGAAGAACGCCGCGGAGAAGAACGCAAAGATCGGCAGCTTTGCCGAACAGCTCATGAACGGCGTCAGAAGGATCGTCAGCTTGCGGTCGCGGGCGGAGGGCAGCGTGCGGCTTGCCATGACGCCCGGCACGGTACAGCCGAAGCCGATCAGCATCGGCACGATGCTGCGTCCCGAAAGACCGATGCGGCGCAAAAGCTTATCCATGACGAACGCGACGCGCGCCATGTAGCCGCTGTCCTCGAGCATCGAAAGGAAGAAGAACAGCACCAGAATGATCGGCAGAAAGCTCAGAACGCTGCCGATGCCGGTAAAGATGCCCTTGATGATCAGCGAATGCAGGGCGGCGTTGATGTTCCACACGGTCAGCGCATGGTCGACGATCGCGGTCAGCGCGTCGATGCCCTGCGCCAGAAGGTTCTGCAGCCACGCGCCGATCACATGGAAGGTCAGAAAGAACACAAGCCCCATGATCCCGATAAACGCCGGAATCGCGGTCCACTTGCCGGTCAGGATCCTGTCGATGCGCGCGCTGCGCACGTGCTCGCGGCTTTCGCGCGGCTTGACGACCGAAGCGTCGCAGAGCTTCTGAATGAACGAGAACCGCATATCCGCAATGGCGGCGGCGCGGTCCAGCCCGCGTTCCTCCTCCATCTGGCAGATGATGTGCTCAACCATCTCACGCTCGTTTCCGGAGAGCTTCAGCGCCTCCTCGACGTACGGATCGCCCTCCACGAGCTTGCTTGCCGCAAAGCGCACGGGGATGCCGGCGTCCGCGGCGTGGTCCTCAATGAGGTGCATGATGCCGTGCAGGCACCGGTGCACCGCGCCGCCGTTCGCGTCCTTGTCGCAGAAATCGGTGCGGCTCGGCTTTTCCTGATACTGCGCGACGTGCACGGCGTGGTTCACAAGCTCGTCGACGCCTTCGTTTTTCGCCGCCGAAATCGGAACGACCGGTATGCCGAGCAGCGATTCCATCTCGTTGATGCGGATCGATCCGCCGTTGCCGCGCACCTCGTCCATCATGTTGAGCGCCAGCACCATCGGCACGTTCAGCTCCATGAGCTGCAGCGTCAGATAGAGGTTGCGCTCGATGTTCGTCGCGTCCACGATGTTGATGATGCCGGTCGGCTTCTCGTTCAGGATGAACCGCCGCGACACGCGCTCCTCGTCGGAATACGGCGAAAGCGAATAGATGCCCGGCAGGTCGGTGATCTCGGTATCGGGACGCCCCTTGATTGCGCCGCCCTTGCGGTCGACGGTCACGCCCGGGAAGTTGCCGACGTGCTGGTTCGAGCCGGTCAGCTGATTGAACAGCGTCGTCTTGCCGCAGTTCTGATTGCCCGCGAGCGCAAAGGTCAGCTTCGTGCCCTTCTTCAGCGGGTTTTCGGTCTCCTTCACATGGAAGCGCCCTTCTTCGCCGAGGCCCGGGTGCTCGAGCTCCGTCTTGCGCACGGGCCTCTTTTCCGCGGCGGCGGGATCGGTCGGCTCGACCTCGATCTGCTTTGCGTCGTCGAGGCGCAGCGTCAGTTCGTATCCGCGGATCCGAAGCTCCATCGGATCGCCCATCGGCGCAAGCTTCATCACGGTCACCGAAACGCCGGGGATCACGCCCATGTCCAGAAAATGCTGACGAAGCGCGCCTTCGCCGCCGACGGCGGTCACGATCGCGCTCTCATTCGGTTTCAAATCCTTTAATGTCATCGTCTGCTCCGTTTTTGCTCGGGCTTGTACCGCCCCTACTTTTTCAATTATATCGCAAACGAAGCATCGATGCAATAGAAAAGCGCTTTCGATCCTGCGATCAAAAGCGCATTGTGATCCCGTCCGTTCAGCTGCCGGCGGTCGCGCTCGGGGAGGGCAAACCGTCCGTTGCGGTCGGTTCGACCGGCGCGATCGTTTCCGGCGCCGAAGTCACGGCGGGCGTCGCCGCCATGGTCGGCGCAGTCGTGCTCACGGGAGCGACGGTGGGCTTCTGCGTCGGCATCGTTGCGCTGCCGCGCACCGAACAGGTACAGCCGGTTGCGAACAGCAGCAGCGCGAGCAGCGGGATCAAAAAGAATCGGTTCATATGCGCATCTCCTTTCGGTTCTTTTCCGATAGTGTGTCCGAAGTTCGAGCCGATATACCTGTTTGTTCGCTTGACTTTTTTGATTCGTTCGCGTAAAGTGAAGCGGGAGGGAAGCGCATGGATCAGACGAAAACGATCACCGTTGCGGGCGTCGAAGCGACGCTCGTGCGCAAACGCGTCAAAAGCATCCGCGTCACGATCGTGCCGCCGGACGGCGAGGTGCGCGTGACGGCGCCGAGGCTCTGTCCGGAGATCGTCATCCGCAGCTTTCTGGCGGAGCGCGTCGACTGGATCCGAACGCATCGCGACGCGGTCCGCAGCAGGCACGCAAACGAGCCGCGCCGCTTCGAAACCGGCGAAACCGTCCCGCTGTTCGGCACGCCGTATACGCTTTGCGTTTCGGAGCATCAGAAAAAGAACGGCGCCGCTTTGGACGGCGACCGGATCGTGCTGTCGCTCAAAAAGCCTGCGGACGCAAAGCAGCGCGAGGCGATCCTTAACGAGTGGTACCGCGAACGGCTCAGAACCGAGATCGAATTCCGGATGCCGCTCTGGTCGGAGCGCACGGGACTCGTCCCGTCCGGCTGGATCATCCGCAACATGACGTCGCGCTGGGGCACCTGCAACACGCAGTCCCGCCGCATCACGCTGAACCTGCAGCTTGTGAAGTACCCGCTGCCGTGTCTCGATTATGTGATCCTGCACGAGCTTGCGCACCTGCGCTGCCGCGGTCACGGCGCCGATTTCAAGGCGATCCTCGACGCGCACATGCCGGACTGGCGCGCCCGCCGCAAACAACTGAACGGATAGAAAACGGGCCGCACTTTTGTGCGGCCCGTTTTCCGATTCATATGATACGTTGAGGAAAACCAGAATTTAGGCACCGCGCACGGCGCGTACGGGACGGGGGCGCGGGGAGACGGATTCGCTCTGCCCGTTCGGCGACCATTCGAGACCGTTGATCGCGCGGATGCCCTCGAAGCTTTCGAAAAACAGCGCGAGCGCGCCGGGACCGACGTGCGAACCGGTGACCGGCTCGTAATCGACGAGCAGGATCTCCTTCGGCGCCTTGCCGCTTTCGTTGATCAGCCGGATCAACAGCTCCGCGTCCTCGCGGCAGGCGGCGTGCGCGATGCCGACCGTCTGGGTTTCGGGATCGACGACATGCTTTTCGTACAGTGCGGCGAGCGCCTTCACGGAGCGCTTGCGGCTGTGCGCCAGTGCGAACGAGGAGATCTGTCCGTCCGTGCCGCCCTTGAGGATCGGCTTGATGCCGAGCACCGTGCCCGCGATCGCGGACAGATTGCTGAGACGTCCGCCGCGGCGCAGAAACAGCAGATCGTTGACCGTGAACACGTTGAACATCCGTTCCGCCGTCGCCCGCAGGCGCTTTGCCGCCTCGCAGGTTTCCACGTCGGCGTCGCGAAGCTCCGCCGCTCTGACGGCGATCAGTCCTTCGCCGAGCGACGCGCCGCGCGTATCGACGACCTCGATGATGCGGTCGGGATAGCGTTCCTTCAGCATACCGGCGCCGATCGTTGCCGACTGGCACGAGCCGCTGATGCCGGAGGACATGCTCACATAGATCACGTCCTTGCCTTCCTTGAGGTAGGGTTCAAAGAAATCCGCGTATTCGATCGGATTGATCTGCGTCGTGGTGACCGCAGTGTTTTTCAAAAGCGCATAGAACGCGTCGCCGTCAAAGGCGTCGGTGTCGATGCAGGTATGGCGGGTTCCGTCAATGAAATAGGCGAACGGGATGACCTTGAGATCGTACGCCTTTGCCGTTTCGGTCGGCAGGTTGCCGGACGTATCCGTTGCGACGACAAATTGCATCTTCATAACCTCCGTTTGTTTCTCTCCGGCGTCGACGCGTCCGCGTTCGCCGGTGTCCTTCGCCGATATTGTATGCACAGGCGCGTCCGCGGTCAATCTACTGCGCCGGTTTTCGACGCTACCAAGCGGGCATCGACCGATAGAATTCCGAAAAACCTCTCTACTTTGAGTAGAATACACGAACAGCCGTTCATACGATGAATGAACGATCGGCGAACGGCACGTTTTGCGGTCCGCGCATTGTCCCTTGAAAAAACGGCGCGATGCTGATATACTGGAGCCGATGAAGACCGACAGAACAGCAGAACAGCGGACCGGCGATGCGAAAATCAGCATCGTTGTTCCCGTTTACAATACGCAGGACTGGCTTTGCCGCTGCATCGACAGCATCCTTTCGGGCACGTATCAAAACTTCGAGCTGCTGCTGATCGACGACGGATCGACTGACGACAGCCCGGCGATCGCGGATGCGTACGCAGAGAAGGATGCGCGCGTCCGCGTGCTGCATCTTCCGAACGGCGGCGTCAGCGCGGCGCGCAACCGCGGCATCGAAGCGGCAACCGGCGACTATATCGGGTTCGTCGATTCGGACGACTGGACGGAGCCGACGTATCTCGAATATCTGCTCGCGCCGTTCCGGAACGATCCCGATCTTTGCATCAGCATCTGCGGCTGGTACATCCACCGCAACGATCAGGTGTATCCCGGCACGGACCGCGGTCTCGGAAAGCTTACGCCGGAGGACGCGATCCGCGAAGCGCTCGACATCAGTCACGGCTTCCACGGCTATCTCTGGAACAAGCTGTTCCGGGCGGATCTCTTTCGCACCGGACCGCAGCTGCGGCTCGATCCCGACCTGCATATCTGCGAGGACCTGCTGCTGTGCGTCAAGGCGTTCGCATCGGGCGCGACGGCGTATGACGGCGGCGAACCGCTGTACCACTATAACTGGCGGCCGAGCAGCGCGCTGCGCACGATGGACGACAGGCGCATGAGCGAATATGCTGCTCGCGAGCGGATCGCGGCGCTGCTTTCGGACCGTCCCTCGCTGTATCGCGCGGCGGAGCTTGCGCACGTCAAGGCGGCGTTGAATCTGCTTTTCGACACGAAGGACCGTGCGCTGAAAACCGCGCTCCGGCGGCGGATCGACGCGCGTCTTCCGATGCTTCTGCGTTCGCGTGACACGGCGGTTTCGGAGCGGATCAAGCTGATCGCGCGGCGCGCATTTCCGAAGGCGAGCATGCGCGTGTTCCGCTTTATGTACGGACTGCGCGCGGGGAGGAAGCAATGAACCGGACCTATGATTTTTCGGTCGTGACGGCCGTATACAACGCCGAGCCGTTTCTGCCAGAGACGGTGCGTTCGCTGCTAAAACAGAGCTTCGATTTTTCGCGCGTGCAGCTGATCCTCGTCGACGACGGTTCGACCGACGGCAGCGGCGCGATGTGCGACGCGTTCCGAAAGGCGCATCCGGACAACATCGTCGTTGTGCATCAGGCGAACGGCGGCGTATCCGCGGCGCGAAACGAGGGGCTCCGGCACGTGCAGGGCAGGTATGTGAGCTTTCTCGACGCGGACGACTGTCTTTCGCGCGATGCGCTCCGCAAGGTGTTCGAGTTCTTCGAGGCGCATCCCGAAACGGACGTCGTTTCGCTGCCGATGCATTTCTTCGACGGCGAGACCGGCGAACATCTGCTGAATCACAAGTTTCGAAAAGGAACGCGCGTGATCGATCTCGACGCGGAACCGGACAGTCCGCAGCTTGCGGTCACGTCCGCGTTCATACGCGCGGAGGCGCTCGAGGGCAAGTCCTTCGACACGCGCCTGCACTACGCCGAGGACGCCAAGCTTCTGCAGACGATTCTCATCGAAAAGCGCAAGCTCGGCGCGGTTGCCGACGCCGTGCATCACTATCGCCGCCGTTCGTCGGGCGAGGCGAGCGCGATCCAGCGTTCGCACGGTTCGCCCGCATGGTATTTTCCCTATCTGAACCATTTCTGTCTGGAGCTGTTCGACGTCTGCGAGGCGCGGTTCGGCGCGATTCCGCGGTTTGTGCAGAGCACGGTCGCGTATGACCTGCAGTGGCGCATCCGGCAGTCGCGGATTCCCGACGGCGTCATGCGCGAAGCGGAGAAGGAATCGTATCGCGCGCTGCTGTTTTCGGTGATCCGGCGGATCGACGACGACATCCTTGCCAAACAGCTTGCCCTGACGTCGGCGCAAAAGGTGTTTCTGCTCCGGCAAAAGCACGGAACGGCGCCCGCGTTCCTCCCATCGGAGCACGGCAGGCTCTGCCGGTACGGCGACGGCGAACCGTTTTCGATCCCCTACGAGCCGACGGTCTGCGATTTCTTTACCGTCCGGGACGGCGTCGCGACGGTCGAATGCAGCATCGACGCGGCGGTCGGGTTCGACGAGCGTGCGCCGGAGCTTTACGCGGTCGCAAACGGCGCGGAATACACGAGCGAGCCGGTCGATCGCAAAACAACGCTGCTTTCGGTGGATCTGCCGGTCGCAAACCGGTACGGCTATGTGTTCCGCATCCCGCTGCCCGACGGACGGACGCCGCTGCGCATCCGGTTCTTCCGCCGCACGGAGAACGGGCCGGTCCCGTCGGACGAGCTGCGGTGCAGCCGGTTCTTCCCGGTTTCCGAACGCTACCGGCACGCGTATGCGGACATCAAAGGACGCGTGTTGACGCTTTGCGGCAGCGAACTGATCTATCGAAAACCGCGTTTTTTGCGCATCGGACGGGAAGCGCGCTTCCTTGCGGAGCTGATCGGCTTCCGGCAGAGGAAGGAGCTCCATGCCGTGATCGGCAGGCTTGTCTACGGGCTTCTGAAGCCGTTTCGGCGGAAGCCGGTCTGGCTCGTCTCCGACCGCATGCAGGCGGGGGGCGACAACGGCGAAGCGCTGTTCCGCTATCTCGCGGAGCAGAACCTCAAGGACGTCCGGCTGTATTTTGCCGTGTCAAAGTCGTCTCCGGCGTACACGGAGATCGCGCGGATCGGCAGGACGGTCGACGCTAGATCGTTCCGGCATAAGATGCTGTTTCTGCTGTCGCAGTTCAATATCTCCTCGCAGGCGGACGACGACATCATCACGCAGTTTTCGCGCTACGACGAGCCGTACCGCGACATCCAGAGCCGCATCCGGTTCGTGTTCCTGCAGCACGGCGTGACAAAGGACGACCTTTCCGGCTGGCTCAACCGGTACAACCGCAACTGTTCGGGCATCGTGACGCTGGCGGAGCGCGAAGCGCAGTCGTTCCGTACCTGCGCGTATTTCTATCCGGACAGCGCGATCTGGCTGACCGGCTTCCCGCGGTACGACCGGCTGTATCACAACGAGCGGCGCTGCATCACGATCATGCCGACGTGGCGGAACGCGTGGGTTTCGTACACCGATCCGAAGACCGGCGTCCGCGTGCTGCGCGAGGGCTTTACCGACAGCGACTTTTTCCGGTTCTTCCGGGCGCTGCTGAACGATCCGCGGCTGATCGCCGCCGCAAGGGAGACCGGCTATACGATCCGGTTTTTGCCGCATCCGCTGCTGCAGCCGCACATCCGTCTGTTCTCCCACAGTCAGGACATTGAGATGCTGCCGCCCGACGCGTCCTATCGCGACGTGTTTGCCGAAAGCAATCTGATCCTCACGGATTATTCCTCGGTCGCGTTCGACTTCGCGTATCTTCGGAAACCGGTCGTGTATGCGCAGTTCGACCGCGCATCGTTCTTCTCCGGCGGGCACACGTACGTGCAGGGCTATTTCGACTACGACAGAGACGGCTTCGGCGAGGTCGAGACCGATTACGAAGCGACGGTCGACCGCCTGATCGAATACATGCGAAACGACTGTCGGCTCAAGGACGAATACCGCGCGCGCATCGATTCGTTCTTCGCATTCGACGACAGCGACAACTGCCGCCGCGTGTACGAAAAGCTCCGGGAATTGCAGAAGGAGTGAATAACGACGCGCTGCGACCATGTTTCGGGACGAGGTGTCACCGATAGGTGACGGAGGGAGAGATGACTACCCCTCAGTCTCGCTTCGCGATCCAGCTCCCCTGACAAGGGGAGCTCGATTTTTCTCCGGAAGGGCGCGCTGATACACCGTCTTGCGGCGGCGATCCGCTCTGCCGCGCTTCGTTGCAGAGGCAGGCCGCGCGTTTTCCGCGCGTCAGCGTGTCAAAAGGTTTTCTGATACCCTGCGACCGCGCCCGTTTGCAGAGCGGTCGTTTTTTCCCAAAAGTCGTCGACGCGGACGTTGAAACGTCCGCGCCGACGAAGGATAGAGGGGGGTAATGATAAGGAGGAGTCTTATTCATTGTATCATCGGGTTCGCAAGAGGGGTGGCTTGCTCTCCCTTTGATGGCTATAGTATAACCCCCAAATGCGTCAAAAATTCGGAATCCGTGTGAAAGAACCGTCACAACAATGTGACAAAAATGCAAACTGCTGCCAATTTCCGGAAAAGTTGTAAATTCTTCGACCGCAGGAGGCGCCTGCGGTTGTTTTCTTTTGAATCTGTGTTATAATGTGTGTTCAGCGGCGGCATATACGCGCCGCAGACGGAGGATGCTTTGGAAACAAGCGGAACACGCAAACGCACATGGATCGTATGGCTCTGCATCGCCGTCGCCGTGCTTACGGCGGCGGGCGTACTCGGCGCGCTCTATGCGGGCGTCAAACCGTTTGTCTCGGTGGAATACGGCGATCCGCTGCCGGACGTTGCGGCGGTCTCGCGCGAAACCGACCGTTATGCCGAGGATTACGGAACGCTGCCGATCGGGCTGCATCTTGTCCGGATTGTGCATAAGGGCGTCGCAATACCGGTGCTGGTGCGGGTGCGCGATACGATCGCGCCGACCGCCGAGGCGCGTCCGCTGACGATCCCGTACGGCACGACGGTCACGCCGGATAAGCTGGTCACGCACATGCGCGACGCGGGCATCGTGGCGGTCACGTTCTCGGAGCCGTTCGATTTCGACCGCATCGGCGATTTTCCGGCGATCATCCGGCTCAAGGACGCCGCGGGCAACCAGAGCGAAGTGGCGTCGAAGCTTTCGATCCGCGCGGTCGTTGACGCGATTTCGTGCGAAGCCGGCGCGCCGGTGCCGGAGACGGAGGCGTTTCTGCTGGACGGCGTCACGGCGGAGTGCAAAACCGTGCTCACCGAATCGATGCTGCATCACGTCGGCACATATCCGGTGCGGTTTCTGCTCAAAAACGGACAGACGGCGGAGACGCGCCTGATCGTTTCGGACACGACGCCGCCTGCGGGCGAAAGCACCTTTCTCTGGGTGAAGCCGGACGAGCCGTTTTCGCCCGAAATGCTGGTCGATGGCGCGTTTGACGAAACGCCGCTGACCTTTGCGTTCGTCAACGAACCGGACCGCACGCTGATGCACGCGCAGTCCGTCACGGTGCGGATGACCGACGAGGGCGGCAACGTCACGGACGTCGTTTCGACGCTTGCGATCTCGCACATCGCGCCGATCACGGTGGAAGCGTCGACGGAACCGCTCGGCACGGACGTGTTTGCGGATTCGGGCGAAGTCGTTCTGAACGAGCCGTTCGTGCCCGATACGCCGGGGCTGTATACGCTTTCGGTGACGACCGGCGGCGAAGCGGATTATGCGCTGATCACGGTGATCGACACGACGGCGCCCGTTGTGGAAAAGCGCGCGGACGCCGTGCTCTATACGCTGCATCCCGTTGCGGCGGACGCGGTGTTTGCCGCAGCCGATCTCTCGCCGGTCAGCGTGGAATGGATCACGGAACCGGACTGGGAAACGGCCGGAGAACAGACCGTCCGCGTGAAGGCGACGGACCGCTACGGCAACAGCGCCGAATACGAGGACACGGTCGCGCTGCAGGAGGACACCGAACCGCCGGTGCTGTACGGCGTCGTGAACCGCACGGCGTACGTCGGCGAGCCGATCGCGTACCTTGCCGAGGTGTATGCCGAGGACAAGGTCGACGGACGCACGAAGGTCCTGGTGCGCTCGGAGGTCCAGCCGGATCAGGAGGGCAGCTATGACGTCGTGTTTATTGCGGAGGACGTCTCCGGCAACCGCACGACCGCCAAATGCAAGTATAAGCTCGTCAACGCCACCGTCTCCGAGGAGGAGGTGCGCGTGCTTGCGCAGGACGTGCTTGCAAAGATCCTCACCGACGATATGGTGACGGCGGAAAAGCTCAAAGCCGTGTTCAAGTATGTGCGCGGGCACGTCTCGTATGTCGGCAAATCCGACAAGACGGACTGGCGCAAGGAAGCGGTGCGCGGCATTCAGACCGGCAAGGGCGACTGCTTCACCTTCTATGCCGTCACGCGCGCGCTGCTCGACGAACTCGGCGTGGAGTACATGAGCGTCACGCGGAAGGGCAGCAGCACGCGGCATTACTGGGTGATCGTCAACATCGGCACCGGCTGGTACCATTTCGATCCGACGATCGCGCCGCGGCACCGTCACCAGTGCTTCATGTGGACGAACAGACAGTGCCAGGTCAAGTCGTATTTCTGGCGCTACGAGAAGGCAAACTATCCGGATATCGCGACCGAACCGTTCGATTACGACGCGGTCGTGCAGATGGAGCGCGACGGACTTCTGCCGTAAGATCATCCGCTGCAGCATGCGCCATTCCGAGGAGCAAAGCGACGAAGGACCTTCGGGAAGCTTTCGGAATCGCGGGTTACGGGTTTTCATCGATACGGCATATTGGCAACAGAAAGGGGGACGCCCAATGAAAAAAGCAATCATCGTGATTCTTGCGGCAATCATGACGCTGAGCATCGTCGGGTGCGGGAGCGGGAACCCATCCGGTGCGGGATCAAATAAAAATGTATCCGTCGGCGATGTGATCACATTCGGCAGGTATGAGCAGGA
>JAEEGI010014987.1_pt1 | contig 16207 bp, 18 predicted proteins | sample 8958751 | NCBI WGS metagenome assembly JAEEGI01 (sample SAMN16246545, study PRJNA631951) | gut metagenome | biome: gut microbiome; feature: rumen; material: KS-attached | host: Bos | place: Iran: Karaj | collected 2018-10
TGGCGTGTCACACAGCTCGTACTTGAGTCCCTTGCCGTCGAGCCATTCCATCGCCTCATCGGCAGACATCACACTTGGCTCCCACATGTTTTCAGACTTTCTCAATACATTTGTTTTCATTTCTTTCTTCTGATTTTAAGTTACACATTAAATTAAACACTCAGTTTCTTAGCCTCATTCACATAACCTGCCAGCAAGCTGCCGACCGATGCTGCTACTGCAAACAAAAAAAATATTCCGTCCATAATCTTACGTTTTAAAGTTATTAAAATCAAAGTTTACGGGTGCAAAATTAAGTCCAATGCGTTCACCCAGTGTAAACGCATTGAAAAAAATCATCACGGAAAGCAAAAAAAATCTTATCTTCTCATCACAAAACCTTTTCTGCGAAATCGTCGGGGGCTTCCGAAAGGGCTTTGTGCAGCAGGGTTATGCGCTGGCGGAAATGCTCGGGGGCTTTTACGCGGAGGTGCTCGCCGTACGACAGAATCTCACGCTCCAACTCGTGATTCACCATCAGGTGCATCGTCACACGACAACCCTTGTCGCCTAGGCTCTCCAACTGTTGCAGCGGATGGATGGGCAGCGTGCGCAGGTAGTATTCTGCCCAGCTGTCACCCTCGATGACGACCTCCTCCACCACGCCGTCCTGAGGATGAGTAACGCCCACGATGTCGTCGAAATAATGGTTGAAGTCGATGGCGCTCTCACGATACACCACTTCTTTATTGATACGCGCGGAACGAACCCGGTCGAGCGAGAAACAGGTGACGAATTCCTTGCCCTCGATAGTAGCATAGAGATACCAGCGGCGCAGATACTGCTTCAGAAAATAGGGATGGATGACGCGCTCCTTTGCCTCCGCACCGAAGGGGCCGTATTTGATGGTCAGCACGTGCTTGTGGCTGATGGCGTTGAAACATTGCAGGAAGAACTGCGCGTCGCCCGGCGTGCCGTCTTCGAAACTCGCGATGCTACGCTCAGAACCCATGATGTTCTGGTCGAAACGAGCCGCCATCTCGTCAATCCACTCCAGCTGAGGCATGCCGCGAAGGCCCTGCAACAGGCTGCGAACCTCCTGCAGACGCTCAATCTCCTCCGCCGTCAGTTCGCGGTTGTATATCGACTCAATGCCGTCTCTGTAACGGTAGTAATGCTTGCGCCCGCGCTGTTCGCTGACGATGCCATACATCTGATAGACGCGATAGAACTTCTCGTTCATTTCGCCGATATCCTGAAGGATGGTGGCTTTCGACCGCACAGGCTGCATGCCGCGCGACTCGAGTCCCTTGTTCACCGCCTCCTGCAACTCCTCGCGCGTAAACTCCCGACCCGTGCCCAGACACTGGTCGATTATCATCTCACGCATCGCATATTCCTTTGTCTTCATGCTATAATGCTGCCTTATTTTATGTTCAGTAAGCCACGGGGTCGGAGAATGTGATCATCTTCTCCGCCCCCTTTCATTACAGACTGTCTCCATAGTCTTCGGCATGAAGGCAAGATAGCGATTTTTAAAGCTAGTCACGTCTATACCTATTTCATCCTTCTCTGCATACTTTACAATTTTCTCCCAGGTAATCAGTCTAACACGTTCCGTACCCTCTTTCGTCAAACATGATTTAAACTCGTTAAATTGTTGAACCAATTCATCATGATTCTCTGGACAAACAAAGAATACATGCTTTTCAGTCGAAATCGCTCGTATTGAATTCCTTGCCAACTGATAATATTTTGTATTAAAGTCATTTTCGTTGATTGTACCATTTTCAAAAATGTCTTTAGCCTTTTCTATCATTGGCTTATATATCGATTCATATTGCGCATGAGGATTCTTCGCTGAAGACTTCCTGGAGAATTGCTCTTCAGTGTATTTTATTTCAAAGAACACCTCTATATCTCCCTGTCTAAAATAAAAATCGAAATTTGTTTTTTCTTTCTTATCGTCAATATACTCAAAGTTACATTCAGCAGAATGTGAATCTATCTTATGATTAAGTATTTTTTCAATGAGTTTTAATAAACTATCTTTGGGCCTATACATTTTTCCATCATAGTTGTCTATCAATGGGCGAAAGAAGTTATAACACATAATTTGTGATGAATTCAAATGATGTGCGTACTGGTGAAGATGTATCGTATGACAATCAATAGGTGGGACATTTGGCAGTAGTGAGTATTTATTTATCAGCTCTGCTTTTTCTTCTGGGGTTGAAGGATTCCCAAGTATATGGGTTCTAGGTTGTCCTTTCTTTTGCCACAAGCCAGGAATTGGATTCTCCGGCATGTTATTCATTACAAGTTGCTTGAATTCTGTATAATTCATACTTTTATGTTTCTTATAAAACTGCATCTGCTTCCTTATGTATGCAGATAACTTCCTTTGGATTAACTGTTTTGATTACTTTTTCGATTGTCTGGCGGTCTGCATGCCCAGAGGTGTGGATATCAACAACGTTCTGGAATGCATCGCGAAACATTTTATATCGAGGATTAACTTTCACCTGTTCTGGATCTTTGTAATAGCCATCCCAAGAAGAATAAATAAATAAAACCTCTGATGGATCCAATTCCTCGCAAAGATCCAGCGCAAATGCCTGTTGCATTACACCAGAGATAAGGACAAAGCCTTTCTTCCGCATCGTAGGCAAAGCGGGTATCTCTGCGTTCTTGTAGCCAACATACTTAGGATGGAAACTGAATAATCCCTTCGAAGCCTCTGCCTCGCGACGTGTAAATATCTGCATCGTCCGCTTCATGTAACCACTACAAATATACAAATCCTTGTGGGCTTTTTTTGCTGCCTCCTTGATAGCTGCAAGGCGTTCGATGTCTGTAGCTGATGCCAACACCACCACATATTTAAAGGCATCCATGACGCTTGCCATTTTGCGAGAGACAATGCGCTCGTTGATACATTCTTCATCACGACTCAGCATCGTACCCTCGGTAATCAGGATATCTATATCCGTAGCATAGCGGCTTAGTGTAGGTATCAGTCCCTTACCCATATACCCATGCATACGATAATCACCTGTATGCCATATCCGCTTACCATCAGCTTCTATCAGAAGCATATAGGAGTCGTATATGGAATGGCAATTAAAAAATGGTGTAATGCGAATATCACCCACCTCAAAAGACTGTGGCAGGGCATGTGGTTTAGTACGTTGCCAAGTGCGGAAACTGTTCAGCCTATGTATCTTTTCCTTATCCTCATCTATAGTTTTTGCCAATCGCTCACATGACTGTTTTTGCGATTCGCTACCATTGTGGGCAGATACAGCCGAAACAACATTGTATTCCAGTTCATGACCTTTTTTTATCAGGCCATATTTGGCAATTATGATTTCTTTACCACCCTCACCAATATATTGGGGAACATTGTTTGGCACATAATAAAAGAGTCCCACATGATCCTCATGGGCATGGGTGTAGACAACGGCTTCGTGCGCCTTTGGATTATTCCTGAAGATGTCCTCCACCATTTCCTTATCCTGTTCTGGTGTAGTCTGTTCACCATTGCCAGGCAGATTCTGTCCCATGTCAATAAAGACACGCGAAGTCTCAGTACTTATCTCTGTAATGCAGCCTCCAATCTGTTCAAGGCCGCGATGAATGTTGATTATCATGCACGAGAAACCTTAAGGATTACAACTTCCACACCTTCTCCATAACGACGCCAATTGCCATTTTCCCGTTGCTTAACCCAAGCTAATGCTTCTGTCTCACTTCCACTATGCAAATCTGCTAAACGGGCTAATGTGTAGACTAAATTTCCACTTGGAGCCATAAAACCATACTCCACACGATACAAGTTCATGCCCATAATTACAATTTCATATTTTACAGTAGTTTAAGTATTTCCTCTTTAGACTTGATAGCCCAATTATAAAGACCATATCCCATGAACGAAGACTGGAAGAAGTTACATTCTCCCTCAATTGTTTTCAGCTCTTCTTTTAATGCACTTGTTGCTGTTTTGTAGTCAGCTAACACAATATAAAATTCAACAACTTCTTCTATCGTAAGTTTTTTGATTGTATTATCCGACAATCCTTTGTCTATCAGCCCCAATTCGAATTTCTGCTTGAAAATTTCCTCCATATCGTTTATGAAAGCTTTTTTCCTTTGATTATCTGCTATGTGTTGATAGTAGTCTTCCAAATGTCTGCGGATTCCAGGATTTTGGGAGGTAGTCTTTATCGAACCATTGCCTTGTTTTATTTCAATGATGGCAATTGATGCTTTTGCCTTCCTTCTAGCTGCGCTTTCGGAATCAATATGGAGAGCTATGATGTCAAACTGATTCTTATCTTCATTTTGGTATTCTGTATCTATTATAAAGAAATCCGTATCATTAGCATTAGGCTTTAAATTATTCTCCCTAACAATCATCTGTTTTACTTCGTATTCAAAATGTTCGTTTATGTTATACGTATCAATGACATGTTTGGCCTTAGACAGATACCCATCAATATCATCCAATGAAAAAATCGGCAGTGATACCTCTGAGCCATTTTTTCGTCTACGATGTTCTTTATCCATCTCTCCATATTCATAGATACCATTCCCTTTTTCTGTAATGGACAACAATTTCAAACCTTGGTAGTATATGTCGATTTCGTTACCCCTCATTTCTAAATCAAGAGTACGGTCTTTTATTACAATTTCCAAGATAGGAGATAATTCTCCTTTCTGGAGAGAATTAAAAAAATCTTTTGATATCGCTCTTTTCATTTATATAATAAACTAAATAGTTGTACTAATTCTAATTCCCTGCAAATATACAAAACTTTTACGTAACGACCTCTTTTTTTATTGTTTTTTTAGTTGTTTTCTGTATCTTCTTTACACAGCGATTCATAAAGACGCATAAATTCATCGTGCAAATGCACTTTGATGTATGCTAATCGGTATACAAGCTTTGCGCGACGCTCTATATAGTCTCGATTTACCATCCATTTCCAGTGTTTCTGAAGATCTTCCTTAATAAATCCTGCCTGTGGCTCAAGTTCAGTTCTTCCTTTTTCTAATAGTTTGTCAAGACGATTGGTGATTTCGTTAGCCTGTTGTTTGTAGATAACGATACCATTGGTTTCACGTAATACTTCGTCAACTTCTGGTATTCCATAATAGTCACCGTCGCTTCTGATTTCACGATTCTTTAGATACTTGTATATCAAATCATTGGTTAGTGGATGGGAGAATGCGCAAGCAGCCGTCAGTTCTTGAAGATTTGAGGGCTTCAGTTGCCGTAAGTCATACTGATTAAAGGCCCCCTCCAAAAAGAAGATACCGTCTGTGTCACCACGTTGGAACAGTTGATAAGTGGCGTCATCCTCGTAGTTGAAATCACATTTCTTTAATGCTGCATCTACTCCGGCTATCAGAAGTAGAGCCTTTTCTTCTGTCATTCTTTCTTTCATATCGTAGTAATTATATTTCTGTGAAACCGCAGGGAGTTTACACTCCCGGCAGATTTTTCTTGATTAGTCTCCTGAATTCCTTCTTTTGGCTCATGATGAGGGTGATTCTCAGCCGGTGGCGCAGGCGGTGATTCAGTTCGTAGTACCATCCGTGGCTGCTGGCGAAGCATTCGGCGACGTTGCGCTCCAGAAATTCAAGATTCTCTTTTGAGAGGTGCTCGTTGAGCCGCATGCCCATCAGCAGGTAGTATTCCGTGTGGCCTCCGATTTGCGGGTACTCATGGAGCCAGGCCGAAAAGAGTCGCAGGAATTCTTGGTCGCTTTCGCCCTCCTGCTTGAACTCATAGGCGGCGCACAGCGAGCCAGGCGCCGTCAGGTAGTTCATCGTGTCATCACTCAGGATCTTGTGTCCTCTTACTTTTAGACTGTCCAGATACAGTCTCATGGGTTGTTCAATCTTTCTTGTTTGCATAATTCCCTATACGATTCCGAAATTTTTACAACGTATTGTGTTCGAGCACAATCGTAATTGTTTACATAGATTAACTTTTATGGTTCAAAATTAACGGTTGTTTATGTTTTCAATGAGATAAATTGATTCTTTTAGTTGATTTTATCTCAATTATTACTCTTCAAATTATTGTGTGTTTAATTTGTGAACATCAATAACCACTTCGGGCCTGCATCGCTGCTGGCCCGAAGTGATTGTTTTACAAAATAACCAAAACCAAATTGTATGAGAAAACTACTAACCAATAACTAAAACAAACTTATGAAACGATAAAACCTAAATTAGTTGGAACTCTTTCCTTTCTTTTTCTGATGCAAAGATATGACGAATTTCATTACAAAACAAGAAACTGGGCATTTTCTTCATGAAGTTGTTGCGACAGAAACCGGAATTTGTGACAAAACAGGGGTAAACCCGCTTTTTGTGTCGCATCATAGGTACCAAACAGGGTGTTACATGATTCTTTTGAAGAAATATTTTAGGCCCGCATCGCTGCGGGCCCGAAATGATTGTTACAAACTTGTCGAGAAATTAAGAAGGGTTACTTCTCTGCAAAAAGGACGGGTAAATCAACCACTTGCATCTCGCTAATCAATTGGAACTGCGATGAACTGTCATTGCGATGGTAGCTGCTCACATTGTTATCGTAAGGGCTCAGCGAGTAGACCATTTTATCCACTGGTTGATCAAAACACTTCTCTACGGGGTTATAACGGCTGTACTCTACAATGTATTTACCGTCAGCCAGAGCGTAATCGTGGCGTGCAGTACTTTTCCAACTGTTCATGCAGTCGTCCCAGTGATAGGTTACCTTGCTGGTCACCTTGCCATCAGCAGCATAGGTATAATCATACTTCATGTGGGGTTTCAGGGTCAACATATCCCTGCAATCCACGTTCATCCTATAGACATACATGGTGGTGATATCCTGTCCAGTGAAGTCGGCATTAAAGACGAACTTGCTATCAGAACTGTTTGCCACTACCTCGTATACGTTCTTAACGGTTTCTGAGGTGAGAACTTGTGCCTTGGCGCTCATGGCTGCTATGCACATCATGGTTGCAAATACTAACTTTTTCATAATCGTAATGTTTTAAAAATTAAATGTTGTTTATCCCTTAGACGCAAGGTGCTATCCTTTTACTACAGACTTGCGTCATTTTTTTCGTTCTTTTGTCTGTTAGACGGACGAAGGGTATGAAAAAGTTGCAACGATGATAAAAAAAACTATTTCCGACCTTTACGAACGACCTTAGGCGCTGTGGCTTGAGGAACATCCTTAGTGACGGTGGCACGAAGAATACGGATATCTTCGAAAGGACGGTCGAAATCATCGGTCTCGGCCTTCTGGATGCGCTCAACAACATCGAGTCCCTCAGTGACTTCGCCAAAGACGGTGTACTGTCCATCGAGATGGGGTGTGCCACCAACGGACTTATAGACCTTAATCATTTCCGGCGTCAGCTTTACACGTCCATGTGTCATGGTATCAAGTCGCTCCTGTGCCTTTTCTATCTCTGCACTGCTGAAGCGCTTGCCCCACACGATATAGAACTGGCAGGCCGAGCTGCGCATTTCAGGATTGACAACATCTGGTTCGCGCGCCATAGCCACACAGCCACGACGATGGATAATCTGAGGCAGACGGAACTCAGGCTCCTGAGTATAGTCGAAATCGCCTGTGCCCAACCGCTGTCCAGGCTTAGCGTTTTTACTGTTCGTGTCGCCCGACTGTATCATGAAGTTCTTGATGACGCGATGGAACAGCAGCGAGTCATAGACGTGCATACGTGTGAGTTTCAGAAAGTTGTCACGATGCAAGGGAGTCTCGTCATAGAGGGCAATACGTATATTGCCTTCAGTGGTTTCAAACAACACCTCGGTGGTGGAAGTCTGAGCTACAGAGATAAGTGAGCCGAAGAGTACGGCCATTGTCAAAGTAAGTAAATATCTGTTCATGGTGCAAATTTACAAAATAATTGTGGCATTTCATAATTATTTCGTAAATTTGTAGCCGAAATGAATGAATTGAATCTACCAGCATACGACGTAAAACTGCGAGGAACGCGCGAAAAGCCAGAAATACTGGATTTCTTGCGAAGACGCTATGTGGCGCTGACGCCCGAGGAATGGGTGCGCCAGCACTTTACGCATTGGCTGGTGGAACACAAGGGCTATCCTCAGGGCTTGCTGGGCAACGAGATAGCCTTGAAATGTGGCGAGAAGACGTTGCGTTGCGATTCCATATTATATAATAAGGATGCGCAACCGCAGATGATTATAGAATACAAAGCACCCACTGTATCAGTGACACAGCGGGTGTTCCGTCAAATTTCAACTTATAACCTCCTACTCCACGTGGATTATCTGGTGGTTTCAAACGGTTTGCAACACTATTGCTGCAAGATGGACTATGAACACCAAACGTACCAATTCTTAGCGGAGATTCCTGACTATTGTAACATTAAACAATAACCGTTAAACAATAACCAATAACCAATAACCGTTAAACAATAAACGTTAAACAATAACCAATAACCGTTAACCGTTAACCATCAATTACTCCAGATAAGAGGCGTCGCGGATTTCGGGTACCTTTACCTCAGCATCCATATCGACATCGTCCTTCTTCACAGTCTTGCGAATAGCACGCTTGCGTGTCTTCTTCTCCTCAGAACCGGTGACCTTGTCAATCTTGACACCAGCCAACTCTGGATCGATGAGGATACGACCACAATACTCGCAAACGATGACCTTCTTGTGCATCTTGATGTCCAACTGGCGCTGGGGCGGAATCTTATTAAAGCAACCACCACAGGCATCACGCTGCACATAAACGATACCCAAGCCGTTGCGGGCATTCTTACGGATGCGCTTGAACGAAGTAAGCAGACGGGGCTCAATCTTAGCCTCCAGGTCCTTTACCTTAGCCTTCAGCTTCTCTTCCTCTGCACGGGTCTCTTCCATAATCTCATCGAGCTCGCTCTTCTTCAGGTCGAGGGCCTGACGACGGTCATCAACGACCTCCTGATTCTGAGCCAGTTCAACTTTCTTCTCCTCAATCTTGTAGGTAGCCTCCTTGATTTTCTTGTTGCAGAGCTCGATTTCCAATGACTGGAACTCAATCTCCTTTGAAAGAGTATCGTACTCACGATTGTTCTTCACATCGTTCAGCTGAGTCTTATAACGCTCTACGCTGGCCTTGGCTGTCTCAATCTCACCCTTCTTCATGGTAACAGCCTGCTCGTACTCGTTAATCTCGTTCTGAATCTTCTCAATACGAGTGGTAAGTCCCTCGATTTCGTCTTCGAGGTCCTGTACTTCCAGAGGCAGTTCGCCTCGCAATGCACGCTTCTCGTCGATGCCTGAGAGCGTAGTCTGCAGTTGATAGAGGGTCTTCAGGCGCTCCTCAACTGGCATGTCTGTAGGATCTTTCTTTGCCATAATTCTTCTTTATTAATGATACGATATTTCGTTATTTCAATATTTCGATTAAATATAGACGATTGGATTCGTGTTCGTCTCTGCAATACAGGTCTTGACGCCAGGACACTCCTTCTGGATAATGTCGCGGAAGATTTCGCTGGTAAACTGCTCACTCTGATAATGCCCGATAACGCAGATTTGAATCTGCTGTTCCGTACCAAAGTACTGATGATAGTGCATCTCGCCAGTGATAAAGGCATCGGCACCCTGACTGATAGCGTCAGGCAACAGGAAATCGCCTGCTCCGCCACAAATAGCCACCTTGCAGATAGGTCGCTCCAACAATTCGTTGCACTGGGCACACTCACAGTGGAACTGTTTTTTTACCAGTCCAATAAAGGCGCGTGCATCCATGGGACTCGGCAGTTCCGCAAGTACCAAAGGCACCTTTTCAGTATCAGCGGCAGATTGCAACGCCACACTTTGACCATCGGTCAAAGAACCGTTGAGGACAGTAGCACCCAGTCGCTCAGCTATCTTGAAGTTCACGCCATTGTGTGCATTGTCCATATTGGTATGCATCGAGATGATGACGATATCGTGCTTGATGGCCTTAATGACACAGCGCTGCACATAGTCAGCACCACTAATCTGCTTCAAGCCACGAAACAGCAAAGGATGGTGGCTCACAATGAGATTACACCCCTTACGAATGGCTTCGTCAATGATGGCTTCGTTGACGTCCAGACACAATAATGCCCCTGAAACCTCCGCCTCCGTCAGTCCCAATTGCAGGCCAGCATTATCCCAGCTTTCCTGCAAGGGCAGAGGCGCGAACTGTTCAAGGGCGCTCAGCACTTGCTTTATTTTCACGCTTCTAAAATGTTATTTCAGACTGCAAAATTAAATAAAAACCACGAAATATGCAAATTTCGCGGTTTTTTTTATGCTTTTTTAGTCGTTATCATGCTCGTGGCAGTATGAACTACCATCGAAACAGTGGGTGCAGACGCGTTCCTTAGGCAGACCAATTGACTCTATCAAGTCCTCGATAGTAGCAAATTTAACACTGGTCAGACCCAAACGACGGGCAATCTCGTTTACCATGCGCTGATACTCTGGCGAGCCCGTCTTGGCGTATGCCTCCAGATTCTTGTTCTCATCGCCCTCAATATCCTTAATGATACGACGTGTGATGAGTTCCAAGTCGCTCTTCGAAGATGTGAAACCAATAAACGGACAACCATAAACCAACGGGGGACAAGAGATTCGTACATGCACCTCCTTGGCGCCGTTATCGAAGAACGTACGAACGTTGTCACGAAGCTGCGTACCACGCACAATAGAGTCGTCGCAGAACACAATGCGCTGATCCTTCAGAATAGCAGGGTTTGGAATCAGCTTCATCTTAGCCACCAAGTCACGACGGTTCTGGTTACCAGGGGTAAACGAACGGGGCCATGTGGGCGTATATTTCAGTACGGCACGCTTGTAGGGTATCTTCTTACCATGCGAATAGCCTAAGGCCATACCCACACCAGAATCAGGAATACCACAAACAAGGTCGGGTGTGACATCATTGTCTTTCTCGCCTAACAGACGACCATTCTTCTCACGAACAAACTCAGTATTGATGCCCTCGTAGTCGCTGGCAGGGAAACCATAGTAAACCCACAGGAACGAACAAATCTGACAGCGTGTGAAGGGCTTTTGCAAGACTTGTACGCCATCAGCTTTGATATGAACAATCTCACCAGGACCCAAGTCGCGTACTACTTTATAGTCGAGGTTGGGGAAACTGGTTGTCTCACTGGAAACGGCATAGGCTTCCAACAGTTCGTCTGTACCAATGGGCGACAATCGGTGCAGCTTTTTCTTACCAATCACAACGGGTGTGCGACCTAAGAAGTCGCGAGCAGCAATGATACCGTCTTCAGTGAGAATCAGCATCGAGCAAGACCCCTGAATCTTACGATACACCTTGTTGATACCCTCCACAAATGTGTCGCCCATATTGATGAGCAGGGCCACCAATTCCGTCTGATTGATGTTGTTGGCTGACATCTCGCTGAAGTGCATGCGCTGTTGCAACAGTTCTTCTGCTATTTCACGTAGGTTGTTGATTTTTGCCACTGTCACTACAGCATAGCGCCCTAAATGCGAATTGACGATGATGGGCTGAGGGTCGGTATCACTGATGACACCCAAGCCCTGGTGGCCTTTAAACGAGTCTAATTCATCCTCAAAACGAGAACGGAAATAGGCGCGTTCCAACGAGTGGATTGAGCGGTGGAAGCCACTCTTCTCATCGAAGGTTACCATACCGGCGCGTTTTGTACCTAAGTGCGAGTTGTAGTCAGTTCCGTAAAACAAATCGTTTACGCAATCTTGTTTGGAGATAGTGCCAAAAAAGCCACCCATACTGTTTCTTTTACCTTAAATATTATATTGTTTATCCCTAACAGGCTGCAAAATTACAAAAAGAATGGCAAATAACAAAAGAAATAGCTCTTTTTCTTCACAAAAATTTGGAAGAAACAAAATTGTTTCGTACCTTTGCACTAACCAATAATGCCAATAATTGATGAATATAAATATTAGATTACTATTTGGAGTAGTTCTCATGTTGTTGAGCGTCATCAACATACATGCAGCTGATGACTATAAAGAGACGCCTGAACACCTGACGTTACGCGATTCCATGCTCCATGCCTTTAATGATGGCGACAGTGCACGATTCTTTCGTCACGTCAAAAATCTGCAGAATTACTTGCTTGAGAAGAACGATTTGCACGCCTATTATACGCAGCGTTGCAACGAGATAGTATTTCTGCTGAACCAGCAGAGTGTCATCGAAGCCTACAAACTTGCCACTACCCTCTCTCAGGAACTTCTTCAGCGTAAACTCGACAAGGAGATGTATATGGCCTACAACATGATGGGACACATCTACAACTATAGCGGCAATCGGGAAAATGCCAAGGAATGCTTCTGGGAGGTCATTCACCGTCTGGAAAAGTCAGGCTATCAAGAAAGTATGCCTGCCATCTACATTAATCTTGTCAATGTAGAGATGAGCCTGAACAATACGGATGAAGCCATGAAGCTTATCGACAAGGCTGCTGAGATAGCCGACTCGCCACAACGTCTTTTCGATATCGAGACGCGACGCACCCTGTTGTACTATAGTCTTGGGGACATGGAGAAGTTCAATGAAGGCTACTTGGCTTATAAAGAGGGGAAAGCGAAAGGGTTCTCGTCAGTGCATGGTCGTGAACTTGAAGTGTATTACACAGCAGGACAAGGCCGCATTGACGAGGCTGTCAACATGGCGTTGAATGATCTATCCCAAACAGAAAGTTATGAAGCCATTATTAAGATTTATGAACGCGCGGGTCTCTGGCAGAAGGCTTACGAATACCTGAAATTGGAGAATAAGGCTTCCGACTCTATCAACACCATCATCCTGAGCAACAGTATGCAGGGCATTCAGAATGAAATGAAGGTCCATGAGGCTGCTCGTAAGGCATCGCGCTACTTCATCTTCGGACTATTAGCCACCATCGTTCTGCTCATTCTTTTGTTGTTGGCAATGTCTTACATCTATAACAGCCGTCGTCGCCACATGAAGCAATTAGAGCGTGCCTACCAGCATGCGCTGGAGTCTGACAAGATGAAAGCAGCCTTTATTCAGAATATCAGTCACGAGATTCGTACGCCACTGAACATCATCAATGGCTATGCACAAGTGTTATCATCACCCGATTTCGACCTGTCTGCCAGTGAACGAAAGGATATATCGCAAACCATGATGAAAAACACGAATGACATCACTTCACTGGTCAACGAAACGTTAGAACTCTCATCGACGGAGACAGGAGTCATTGCCGAAAAGAAAGACAAGGTACAATTGCACCGACTGATAGGTGACGAGATGCACAAACTTCAAAAGCATACAGGCAATAAGCTGCAAATGAATTATCACAGTTCGCTGGCTTCAGATTATGAACTCATGACCAGCGAAGTGCTGTTGCGACGTATCATCAATACGCTGATAGACAATGCCATCAAGAACACCCCTGAAGGCAGTATCACTGTCAGTACCAGTGTTGCCAACGAGGTGCTGACCATCAATATAGAAGATACAGGAACTGGTATTCCTGAAGGCGAAGAGGAGCACATCTTCGAGCGTTTCGTCAAGCTCGACGACTTCAAGAAAGGACTGGGACTTGGTTTGCCGCTGTGTCGTGCTCTGTGCAGGCGATTGGAAGGTAACGTCGTACTCGACAAGAGCTATCAAGGTCCTGGTGCCCGCTTCGTGGTTACGCTGCCACTTTAATAATTTAAAATTAAAAATTAAACATTAAATTTCAGACATCAAGGCATCCGATGATGTCGTGGATGTCATGGACGCCATGCTGGTCGAGCCAGTCATTGATACCATCGCGCACCTTGATGCTGACGGCAGGATCAAGGAAGTTGGCAGTACCGATTTCGATGGCTGTTGCGCCACACATCAAGAACTCAATGGCATCCTTTGCCGTCGAGATACCACCTAAACCTACAACAGGAATCTTCACAGCCTTTGCCACCTGATAGACCATACGCAACGCTACTGGCTTCACTGCGGGACCCGAGAGTCCACCTGTACCAATAGACAGTACCCGCTTACGTTTTTCGATGTCAACAGCCATACCCATCAGCGTATTGATGAGCGATACGCTGTCAGCCCCTTCAGCCTCAACGGCACGGGCTATCTCTGTGATATCCGTCACATTGGGCGACAGCTTGACAATCAGTGTCTTATGATAGGCCTGACGAACAGCTTTTACGACACTTGAAGCACCAGCACACGTCACGCCAAAAGCCATACCGCCATCCTTCACATTCGGACACGAGATATTCAGTTCGATGGCAGGAATATGAGCCAACGCGTCAATACGTGCTGCACACTCAGCATAGTCCTCAGGCGACGAACCGCTAACATTCACAATCATGTTGGTATCGATATCCTTGATTTGCGGATAGATATGTTCACAGAAGTAGTCGACGCCCTTGTTCTGCAGACCTACGCAGTTCAGCATGCCACTGGCTGTTTCTGCCATACGCGGATAGTCGTTACCCTCACGAGGTTTCAGCGTTGTTCCTTTCACGATGATGCCACCAATACCGTCCAAAGGCATAAAGTCAGCAAATTCCAAGCCGTAGCCAAAGGTGCCAGAGGCTGTCATCACAGGATTCTTCAGCGACAATGCGCCTATATTAACTTGTAAATTACTCATCTTCTCAATTTCTCATTATCTCATTTTCTCAATCCCAAAGTAGTCTTTGGATATTAAATACAGGTCCGTCCTTACAAACACAAAGGTTTCCCTCAGTGGTCTTCTCAACGCAACACAGACAGGCACCCAAGCCACAAGCCATCAGATTCTCCAACGATGCCTCGCACTCAATGTCTTTTTCCTTGGCGTAACGAGCCACGGCCTTCATCATCGGTGTAGGACCACAGGTATAAATCATATCGAAACGCTCCTGTTGCAACAACGAGTGATTGGTCACAAACCCCTTCTCGCCCTCAGAGCCGTCCTCTGTCGTCACGCATACGCGCCCGTACTTCTTAAATTTGTCCAACATCAGCAGATCGCTGGCTGTTCTGGCACCCAAGAGGAACGTTGGCTCCATACCTTGTTTTTTCATCTGCGCCCCTAAGTACAACAGCGGTGCCACACCTACACCACCACCAACGAGCAACGCCTTGTGCAAAGCGATGCCAGCGCTGTTAAACGTGAATCCATTACCCAATGGCAACACACAATTCAGCTTGTCGCCAGCTTTCAGTTCCCCCAGTCGTCGTGTGCCGTCGCCTACCATTGCCACCATCAACCATAGTTCGTTTTGGTCACAATCTACGAAATTGATAGAAATAGGACGACGCAGGAAGGTTGCTGATGAACCATCCACACGTACCTCCACAAACTGGCCAGGAAGCATCTCAGGCAAAGGCTTGTCGTCCGTAAGTCGTATCAACACATGCTTAGGGCTGATACGTTCTACGGTTCTTACCGTCAAATCAAGGATATATTTCTTCATACTCAATTATCAATTATCCATTCTCAATTATTTATTACCCTAATGTCTGGTTCCCACAGCACCACTTCACCCGCATAGAGCGTCTTCTGCACATCGATGATTCGCTGGTTGCTGGACCCGCGAAACAGCAAATCGGGGTCGCGCAAGCTTTCGATATAGGGGCCGTCCACCAATACGTCGAGTTCATAAAGCAGCTCACGCTGTGCCCGTGTAATCAGTGTCTCGTAGGTAAAACCCGTATAGCACCAGATATCCTTGTTGGTCTGCGCATGTATGGCTCGTGCCAGTTCAGCAAAACCGTCGCACTGATACATCGGGTCGCCACCCGAGAATGTTACGTTGGCGTATGGGTCAGCCACGATAATCTTCATCAGTTCCTGCGTGGTCATCTCCCTACCCTGGTTGAAAGCCCACGACTGCGGATTATGGCAGCCTTTGCACGCATGACGACATCCAGCACAATAGATGGATGTCCTGAAACCAGGGCCATCCACCATGGTATCTTCTATGATGTCAAGCACGCGAATCATTCACCAAACAAATCCTGAGAGCCATGATCGATGTGCGTCACACGATCGTTCAGCTCTGCCAGTTTACCACTGTTCCAACGGTCCGTCGTACCTACCAGATAACCCGTGATGCGCTGCAACTTATCGATATTGGTGCTTCCACACTTCGGACACTTCTCCAGATGGTCGTCAGCATTCTCATAGCCACAGTCCATGCAGCGGTTACGGTTGTGGTTCACGGA
>JAEEGI010014988.1_pt1 | contig 16207 bp, 10 predicted proteins | sample 8958751 | NCBI WGS metagenome assembly JAEEGI01 (sample SAMN16246545, study PRJNA631951) | gut metagenome | biome: gut microbiome; feature: rumen; material: KS-attached | host: Bos | place: Iran: Karaj | collected 2018-10
GCATAGAAGCGGCATCAGATTCTCCCAATACTTTACATTAGAAGCACTCACCAATAGCTGACCGTCTTTCTTCAAAAGCGGTGCAATGCGAAGCAGCACATCTCCCGGATGCTTTAGATAGGATAGCGCATCGTCGATGAGAATCACATCGAAGCTTTCCTCTTCATATGGAAGATCCATCGTCTCCACATCGCCACAAATAACGTCACCAACAGCGCTGGCCACGTCCGCCAGCACGGCATTTCCTTCAATTCCATACAATTTAGCGTTAGAAAAACAACATTGTAGCCAGGTCAAATTCACACCGGCGCCGCAGCCGATTTCAAGAACCGCAAGTTTTTTGTTGGATTTCGCACGAATCTGTCCAATTAAGTCTACATTTGCATAGAGATGGTTCTCGATGGAGAACCCAAATCTTCTATATAGGAAGATGCCAACCTGCTCCGACCACATGGTATAATCCACTTCCGGCATTGGAAGAACAAAGTGATCAATCTCCGGGAGTACCAGTCCATACTGCTGCTGGATACGAATCCGTTCGCTGCGATAGAATTCCAAATCTCCATCTTCCTTGCATCCGGAGATTGCCCGCTGCACGCAAAGTCCAGCATGTAGCGCATTCCCATACATCTCACAGGCACTCCCCAACAACCACCACAGCTCACTGTTGCTGTTGTCCATAGCCAAGCCTTCCCTAGCAGAGCTCCAGAGCTTGTCTACATCTCCGGTCGCATGATAGATGGCAGACTCTAAAATCGTTCCATCAATATCAATGCCATTCTGCTCCGTATAGGCCCGTTCCAAATCGGCTAAAGCACCATCAAAATCCCCCGATTCAATCTTGCCTGCAATTTGCTTCTTCCACTTTTCCTGCATAACATCCCCCATAGTGTTATTTTTGCAACCAATTATATAGTTATAGTTTACCACATTCGCCACGAAAAAAGAGAGTGGATTGCTCCACTCTCTTTCTCTGGTTGTACGCGCTATGAACTAGCCTAATAGAGACATTACGCCCTGTGTAGACTGGTTTGCCTGAGCCAGCATGGACTGTCCTGCCTGAGCGAGGATATTGTTCTTGCTGTAGGTTACCATCTCGCTGGCCATATCCGTGTCACGGATACGGGATTCTGCCGCGGTAGTGTTCTCAACTACGTTGTCTACGTTCGCGATGGTGTGCTCCAATCTGTTCTGGATAGCTCCAAGTGCGCTTCTCTGATCGGAAACCTTCTGTACTGCGTCAGCAATTGCGTCGATTGCATAAGTTGCTGTGATGCCGTTGTCGTTGGACGATCCAACAACATCCAGGCCCTTAACGCCGAGGTAAGCGGAGTTCATTGTTTCAATGTTAACGCCAATCTTGTTCGTCATATCAGCATCCGCACCTACATGTAAGTTGAAAGTTAAAGCCTTAGCCACGGTCACTGTCTTAGCAGTGAATGTGAAAAGAGTTGCACCCTCAGCATGATTAATTGTAGGATTCGCTGTTGCTCCAACGCCATTTGCCTTTGCCAGTTCTTCAGCCATTTTTCCGTACGCATCAGTTGTAGAAAGCGAATTAGAATTGTTATCAGTTGTCGTAACAATAGAATATTCTACGCCACCGATATTAACCTTATCGCCAACCGCAAGTGTATCTGCTGTAAAGAAATACTCACCTGCAGTGGTAGCAGATTCTGCGAACTTACCCTTCAGTCCTGCATCATGACCTTCAAGAGTAACACTCTTGGTTGTACCTGCAACATCACCCTTCAGCAAGTATGTCTCGTTGAATTTTGTTGTCTCTGCAACACGATCAATCTCTGTTGTCAGCTGATCAATCTCGTTCTGGAGTGCGGTTCTGTCAGATTCACTATTTGTTCCGTTGGCTGCCTGTACTGCCAATTCATTCATACGCTGTAACATTGCATGAACTTCAGTCAAGGCACCTTCAGCGGTCTGCACTGCTGAAATTCCGTCCTGAGCATTGGTTGATGCCCTATCCAAACCATTGATCTGCTTACGCATTTTTTCACTGATAGATAAACCCGCTGCATCATCTGCTGCACGGTTAATCTTGTATCCAGAGGACAACTTCTCGGTTGACTTTCCCTGAGCACTTGTTGTCACACCTAACATTCTATTTGCGTTCATCGCCTGCATATTGTGTTGTACTACCATAATTTTTTCCTCCTTGATAATACTGCCCCAATTCCCTTTGGGGAGACGCTGTATGCGAATACTCCTTAGATATTCCAGTGACAGCTGTGAATAGTTATACGAATCCGATTGGAATCCAACAATCGGAGTTACCACAGCACGTGTTCTGTGGTCTTGCATCTTAGATATCGGATGGAAATTGAATGAACTTTATATGCAATTATCAGAAAACTGTGGTTGTATTTTTCGTTTCCATTGCACATTCCCATTTCCGGGTGATTCAGTATTTCCAAAATGTTGATGTGACGTGAATATATGTTAAGAAGAAAAGCAACCCAACGGCTAAATAGTTGGGCAACCCATAAAAGCAAAATGGAGCGGATATCCTGCGGTGATTTGGTGCTCCTCGTTGAAAGGCGCATATTCAGATGCTAAAATGTAGAAAGGATTCCTATGAATCAAGAAATGCAAGGCATTGGTTGAACAGCAGGAGAAGAGCAAATAAAGTAATAGGGAGCAAATCCAATATGGCGGAAAGCAATATAATCTTATCCATCAGTATGATGACCAACGGACGAAATCCAGAAGAACTATCGCGTAGCATTGAATCACTAGCACATCTGCGCAAGGCTGTACCTTCTGAATTCATTATTGTCGACACCGGTTGCAATAGCGAAATACACCAATATATTAAAACAATGGCAGACCATATTGTTTCATTCACTTGGTGTGATGATTTTGCTGCTGCCAGAAATGCCGGATTAGCACTCGCACGCGGAAGTTGGTTTATGTTTCTGGATGACGATGAATACTTCGATGAAACTAGCGAAATCGAGTCGTTTTTCTCCAGTAATGATTATAAAAACTATGAAGCCGCACAATACATTATCAGAAGTTACTTCGACGCAGAGGGAAAAACTTGGTCTGACGACAGCCTCACACGATTAATTCGGCGTACCAAAGAATTACATTTTCATGGCCGAATTCACGAATATCTACTTCCTGCAGCCTCACTTTCTCGCGAAAAATATCTAAAGACATTTGCACATCATTACGGATACGCAAACAGTAATAGTACTAAAAAGGCGCTGCGAAACATCCCCATGCTTCATGAAATGATTGCCGAGGAGAAAGACAATATTCGTTGGCCTCAGCAGCTCCTTCAAGAGTACCTATCAATCAAAGAGTATGAAAAAGCTGCCGATTTGTGTCGTACAACGTTAGAATCTTTCTACGACTATGCCATCAGCATTCATTCCATTGATTATGGGTCTTTTCCTGTCGGTTTACTATTATCGGATTGGCTTTCCAATGATATTGACACTCTCATTAGCGATTATCAATGGCTGTCCCAAACAATACCGGATTATTTGAAGATAGCCAATTCAAATGAGGTTACTCCCGTTCACTTCGTAATCGCCAAAATATATGTCCTTGTATCCCATGCTTATCGATTGAAAGGACTTTATGCTGATTCGCTAGAATTCTCCGGCAATTACTTGCTTTTACGAAATAGGCTATTTGATAACCAAGCAAATAATGATTACCAAAATCTTTACGGATGCTATTTAACAGCAGATGCATTTAACCCGCCATGTTGCAACAATATATATTGCGATTTAATTATTTCTGCTTTGCACCATAAAGACATTGCAACCGCCACGTTATATCTAAAAATGCTACACTTTGATGAAAGCACCCTGTATTTAGGTGACCCAACATTTCTAAAAGAGATTCAAAGTTTAAAGGATAGTTTACCGGTTTAAATAATAGCTGAGCGAGTGCACTATTTTGGAAATAATAATGTCATACTGCATTTCCATGCCAATTTTGGCTTTTAGTGCACTAACTGCCTCCATCAACATATTCTGTTCAAATGCATCTACGAATTCCTGTAATCCCAGACAGAGCAAAGCTTTAGGCGATAACATTTGGGCATCTTCCATAGCCTGTTTCGTGTAAACCCAAGAATAATACTGTGCACTAGCCGCTCCTACCTGCTTCATCAACATATACAGGTCTTCAAACGTTGAGATACCTTCCTGTTGCAACAGCTGTAAGCCATATTCCATCCATAGGTATGCGATGGCAGGCGAAACATTCAATGGAATATCGCCTAGCAAATCCATACGATTCATCCATTCATTTACACTCCAACTATTGGATGCTCTACTGATTTCAAAAACTGCTTTTGCTACATCCGAACGGGATGCCAACTCAACAATATTAACATTTGCTTCTTTCAAGCAAACTATTACATCTATAGCGGTTGCAAGTATTTGTGAACATGTTCCCGAGTCCCACGCAGATGCCATTTCTTTCAACAATTGCTTTGCCTTATCCGCCGAGTAATCGCTCACTATAGCTCTCACTCGGGCAGACAATATCATTGGATGAGAAACATTCAGCTCTGCTAGAAATCCATTTTCTTCTCCCCATTCATCTAGCAAGTAATCCGCAATACTTCGATTCCACATCATTTGTTCACATAAATACAGTGCTTCCTTATGAGCATCCGTATGCTGGATTGCATGTAAAATTGCATCAGGGATCTCTTCGCGAACTCGAATTTCCTTTGATTCCCAGCATATTTGATCTGCCAATTTCAATATCATCTCACCATTACCGGCAAATAATGCAGAAAGCAAAATCGTCTGGAGGCTTTCTTCAAAAACAGTTTCTTCGTATGCGGTGGAAATAAACCAAAGGCACGAAATGCGATTAACCACATCCCTATGTTCAGCATAATCATGCATGTACCTTTGCCCTTCTTCTACTGCGTTTTCATATAAGTTTATCCTGCTCATAATCAAGCAATGATATAAAGCCAATGCACCTCTTGTATAGGGCAAAATCTTTGCATCTTTTTCTATTTCTTTGAGCGCTACTAATGCATCATCATATCGGCACTCTGCGTAAAGCGCGTCCACCCAACCACACGCAAAAATGTCACGCCAACTTTCTCGAAAAATAGTTGCTAAATCGTCCGCTTTGGAATAAAACAAATGGCACAGTTGTTCCTGTTGTTCCCTCCATTCAACCACATGGTATTCCTGCGCTAACTGCATCGCCGCATGAGCGTCATCTTCATTCCTTTTCAAGGCATCTTCTAAAAGTTTAATATTACGATTCGCATGTGCAAGCTTCTCCTGGGCAGAATCGTATATATACCCATAATGCCCCAGCACTGCATCTATTTGGCAGTACTCTCCAGGCGGTCCAACTAATGTCTCATGGATTTTTCCAACGAAATGTAATCCGGGACTTCTATGCACCAATCGCAAGATATATCCCTCATCATGTGTTTCCTCATCCCAATCACTATAATTCCATAACAACAGTTCCGCCCATTGATATCGTTCATATGCACCGCTCACGAAAAAATCAACCAATGGTGATGGATTTTTTATTACTTCATCATCATCAATATACAACACCCATTCACCACGGCAACGTTCCAAGCCAGCATTACGCCCCGCAGCAAAATCGTTTATCCAAGTAAAACTAACAACTTCATCTGCGTATGCTTCCAACAACTTACGCTCTTCCATGTCACATCCCGTATCAACAACAATCAATTCACAAGGCAACATTGTCTTCAGCTGCTGAATGGATTCTAAGCACATATGTAAGGTTTTCTTTTTTCCCGGCGTCATCAAAGTCACAGACAAGATCGGTTCCTTAGTTATTCCCATGTAATATCGTCTCCCTGAATCTCCATCGCATGCCTTAGCATTTGCGGCAATTCATCTTTGCATCCCCTTGCATAAGCTTCTGTATATATCCCAGAAAACAAATGTATGCAGTTGCATGCAAACTTTTTCTCATTTTGTAGTTTCTCTGATGATAACCCCCATGTAATCTCCAGCTCATCCTGCCGAACACGAATCAGCTTGCCTAATATCTGATTTTCATCACACCATTTCCGTATAGGGCCTATCGCTTCATTCCAATCAGCTTCCGTATAAAACTTTTGAAAAGCACTTCCATATTTCAGCAATTTCCACCCAGGTATTTGAGTCAGCACCCCTGAAACATCGTTTTTGTTCTCGTCAACTATTTTCCACACCTGATTTGGAATTTTGAACACGTCTGTACAAACCTGAAAGTATTTTTCCAACAAACAAGAAATTTGAGAAGCATTCTCATGCATCCACGCATCCAGTATATGCAGGTAAATAATGGTTTCGAAATCATCTCTCCAATCTTTGAAATACGAGCATAACAACGATGTCACATCTTGATTATTCAATACATACTCATGCAAATCATACTTTATAGTTGTTTCATCTATCTGCAAATATCCCTCAGCAAAATAATCTGCCGCATCTCGCTTATTGATTTGGCAAGCCAACAAAAAACCACGCTTCCAAGCATCGTGCTGTCGTTCTTCTGAAAAAGCATCGCGAATAATCAGGACATCTGTTACCCAAGCTTCCGCATTATTCTCCTGTTGTTTCAAGTAGAGTTCCCGATACTTACTTAGAGCATCTAGTTCCTCACCCTGTTTGTTCAGACTTTCTGCTGCTAGCGAAATCTCATAAAAAACCAAAGCACGAGTATATAACAGCATTTGTTTTTCTTTCGCGTATTCATTCCCCAATTGAATCACACTGTCATAATCACCTTTTTCGCGATAAACCCTTAATAAGCAGCACTGGAACGCTCCACGATAAGCAAGTGCATCCAAGCCCTCCTTATCCTCTAATAAATTCAAGCCCTTCTCACACAAATCCAGTGCCGCCTCATATTTCTGAATAGCAAGATACTCAACAAGAAGCTGCATGTACCAATGCATTTGACTCGGCTCATCCTGTATCATTTCCTGTAAAGGTACAATGTTTCTATACGCATGCTTCACTCGCTCTTCATCATTTTTAAATACATACCCATAATGCTCTGCTATAGAATCTAACAGTTTTTTAGGACCAGATTTAGGGCCCAATATCTCATGGACTTTTCCATGAAACTTTGTATCTTTTGTTATACGAATCAGTCTTCCGGCGCTACTATCATTCCACTTTGTCCCCTGGAGATCACCGTAATTACGCACTATATAGTTCGCAGAACCATAGCTTTGGTATTCTCCCGAAAGGAAAAAATCTTCTATCGCTTGCGTATCTATAAACCATTCATCATCGTCAATGAACATAAACCACTGTCCACTACATTTAACTAACCCGGCATTCCTAGCAGCAGCAAAATCATTGCACCATTCAAAATCTACAATCTGATCTGCATAAGATTCGATAATGTTACGCATTTCCTGATTGCAACCGGTATCTACAATGACTAATTCACATTGGACGTTTTGGCGCAAATTTTGCAGTGAATCCAGGCACTTACGGATGGTTTCTATTCTGTTGGACGTCATAAGTGAAATACTAAGAATTGGCTTCATTCTTCACACACCTAAGCAAATACTGATATGCATAAAACTGTATATCCTCGCACGTTTCCTCGCGTTCAATTAATTCTTTAACAAACGGTAAAACATCTTCCCCCTTCAAAGTCAACGGCAGTATTTGCTTTACCTCATATCGTAATGATGTAAACAAACGGTTTGCAGACTCTGCTGTATAAAACCTCATATGAGTACGATCCAATATACCTGCATCTTCATAAGTCCAATGCCCTAACAAATAACTTTGTAAGACAGAATAATGCATTACATTCGGAAGACTGACCAGTAACTGACCGCCCTCCTTCAAATAACCACGTAATCTTTCAAGCATAGGTTCCGGATATGCGATATGTTCCACTACATCCGCAAGAATAATGTAATCGAAGTATTCTGTAGGCCATGGCAGTTCCATTGTAGATGCATCCCCGGCAATAATAGGGAAATTGCTCCCACCCAAAGAAGCAACATCATCGCGGATTTCAATACCATGAACTTCTGCATTCGGCCAGCGATATTTCAATCTGCGAATTGTTGCCCCTAAGGCGCATCCAACATCCAAAACGTGAATCTCCGCTTCTTTATCATCTTGAATCATGTCAAGAACTTCTTCTCTCGGATACAAGCTATAACCAACATCAAATCCCCATTTTGCGTTCATTTTTTGCTGATTATTCTGCAGCAGGCTTCCAAAATCTTTTCGTTTTCCGAAAGCCGAGCTACCTTTATGATAAATAAAGCAGTTATGGCAAAGGACATTATGATATCCCGATTCCATAACACGAAAACCATAATCGTTATCTTCGAAATTACCCGGGGTAAAACGTTCGTCAAGTTCGCCAACTTTATCCCATATACTACGGCGAATCAGAAGCGCAAAGCCCACCAAATACGGCTTATCTTCCAATGTTTTTTCCTCTGGAATTTGTAATGTGCGAGCGAACTCTTTCCATTGTTCTATCGAATCAAATGGTTTTACGATTTGTTGCAAATTTGAAACATAATTGGAACATGCTCCTGCAGCACCATTTTCCGGGCTCTCATAGAGCCCCATGCGAAGCATAAAAAGAGAATTATCAAATAACTCCGTATCGTTGTTTAACAGGAAAATATCATTATCTTTTGCAGATTTGCGTGCGCCTATATTACAACCTCTCGGGAAGCCCTCATTTTCCTTATTCTCAATAAGAATAATATCTGATTGCTGTCTTAAGTATTCTACGGAGTCATCCTCTGATGCGTTATCAACAACCACAATCTCATATGCTGATTTCGGACAAGTAGCTCGAATGCTTTCTAAGCATTTCTGTGTTAGTTCGCGCTGATTGTATGACAAAATAACTATAGATGCTGGAGCAACAGAAATAATCTGTTCTTTTTCCAGCGCGTCCATAGCTTCTTGTATTACCACTTGGTCCTCTGGTTGAGTGCAGTAAAACAACGCATTTTCATATGATAAAAAGGCCTGATTGGGATTACTATTCACTAACTGATTTCCCAACATAAAGTATAATTCGTAATTCTTTGGATCGATACGCAACCCCTGTTCAATATACTTTCTTGCGCCCTTTTCATCACCAAAATGTTCCAATATTGTAGCTGCCAGGATCATTAATTCAGAAGTATAGTCTTTCTTCTCCTTAATCATTCCAAGAACCACATGCAATGCTTCTTCCCATTTTCCCTCTTCCATCAATCGTAATAATTCTTCCATTTCATACCCCCAATTCTTTTTTCATTTGTAACGCAGATCTTGCCCCCTGAGGCAAGTTATAATTATCTAACGTTAACGCCATTGCTTGAAAATATTTTCCATAGAACGGCAAAGCTTTCTCTACATATTCTTCTTTTCGTTTTTTCTGTTCTTGCTCATCAACTGTCCAGTATATCGCTTGCTGAAGGCCATTTAATTCGATTAATTCGTAGCGATCATCTTCAACCGTTTTCCAAGACAGAATCGCTTCTGTTTTTTCCTTCCACTCCATTTCTGTATAACCTTCTTGGAATATACTTCCTTGGCTATACAATTTCTTTATTGGCATTTTAAGGAATAACTCTTCTAAAGCAATATTGTTTTGTTTTCCAATATCCCACACTTCTTTTGGTACCGCGAAAATATCATTTACATTTTCAAATAGACCCGAATAACCTTCTACCAGCTGTCCTTGATCATTATGTTTACCCGCCAGAAAAATTCGGCAAATCAACACTACTTCATTATCGCTATCCTCAACAGTGACCATTCTAAGGATTGACTCCGTTTTATTCGGTAATAATCGAACCAATTGATATAAATCAGCTCGATAGAAATCTTGTTTCCAGAAGCATAACAACCCAAACCACTTAGAAAAATACTCTGAGTAGTCCATAGCATTAACCAGTTCAAGGTAACTTTGAAAGAATACACTCTTAATCGTTACATCCTCAGATAGATTCAAAAGCATCTCAATTGTTCTATCTGCGAGTCCAAAACGTTCTTCATGTATTGCCGCAAGCCATCCCCGCATTCCGGAATCTATTAATGCTTGAGGGAACAATGCCTGTCCAACTAATAATAGTTCGGAATGAAACGATTTCTTACCACCATCCGTTAATTGGTTATAACAGTTCAATAGTTCTTCCATAATATCAGCGGCATGCTTATAATCTTTAATTTCATAATAAGCCCTTATCGCTTCCCGATGTAGATAAGCCTGTGTCACCAAGTTGTTTCCGGCATCCTGTATATAGGTTTTGTAGTATCCAATCGCTTGATTATGACTTTCTATCATGTTAGAAGCTAGCATAACTGCCCCATAGAATATTTCCGGATAGTAATGCTCGACCTGTATGTTTGATGAATGAAATAGATCAAAGGTCTCTGAAGCCAGGGTTAAGGCCTCTCGATACTCACCTATGTTAATATACTCAACCACAAGTTGCGCACGTGAATGCATATCCAACGGATTATCCTGAATCATTTCTTTAAGAGGTGAAATATTACGATAGGAATGCAGAATTCGAGCCTGATCATTTTCGAAAATATATCCGGAATGATGAATCACCTCTTGAATCTTGCAACTACGCAATCCTTTGGGGAAAAGTGTTTCATGTATTTTGCCCTCATAATGAATTCCCGGCACCATCTGAAATAGATAGAACGTTTCACAATCGTTATGAAGCTTCATGTCCTTATTAACATAGTTATACTCTGCACAATAGGCGCATCCATACTCTTGATAAATACCGGACTTAAAAAAGCGAATTGTTCCCTCTAATTTTGCATCTATCCATTCATCATCATCCAATCTCATAAACCATTGGCCACGACACGCCTTTAACCCAGCATTCCTCGCTGCCGCGAAATCATTGCACCATGGAAATATCACGATTCGATCCGTATATTCATCCAGTATTTCTAACATTTCCTCATCACAACCTGTATCAACCATTACAAGCTCTGAAGGAATTGCTTTACGCAAATGATTTAACGACTCCAAGCAACGCCGAACTTCTTTTTTACGATTCGATGTCATAATACATATACTTAGCAATGGATTATCGACATTATAATTATTTTTTCCCATAATTGCCTCACATAGTTGCTTGTAAAAACTGTGCATATTGATGCGATAAATCAGTCAACACTTTTTCCCGCCTTGGGTTTTCGCGAATAGAATCCTTAATCCTCATAAATGCTGTTCGATAGTCCCCAGTTCCAATAGCCTGTAATATCTCTTCAAGCGCAATCATCATCTGCAAAGGTTCCGACAAAAAACAGTGTTCCTCATAGGCCTGTTTTTTGTACACTTGATCATAATATTCATGTCCAAGCGGAATCATTTTTTCCATTAATTCTATCCGGTCAATGAATTCCATGTCTGCAGTCTCGAATAGTCGCATGTAATAAATGGCGAATCCAAAAAATCGATACTTTTCATCATCCGCCGGCACATAGCGGTCCATGACTGCTTGCGCCTTCTCAAATCGATTAATCCCAACACTCTGCATCATATGTTCCAAACCATTTACAAATTTTGGCATTGGAATTTCCGCAAATTCCTTTCTTAGGTCAATGTTATTCTTAAGTGCAATTTCATAGATAGTATCTGATAGATTCAGAACATCATTCACACCTTGGAAAAGCTTATGATATAATTCCGGCAACCGCTCTCCATCCTTCTTTGCATCCATACCCAGAATATTCAATGTATAAAAATAACTATTGGGGACATCATTTATATCTCTGATATACATATACAGGCAGGAACTATACCCAGGATTTACACGTATACGGTTTTGAACTAAGGCAAAAAAGTAATCTCGGAAATTTGGTACAGCAAATATTTTTTTAAGCAATGTTTGCATCAAATCCACCGGAGCATGTTCTTCTACTGCATTACACAAAGCCTCCATATAATCTTCATGCAATCGAAAATGTTCATCCTCCCATGGTAACATCTCGCAGGCGGAAACAACTGAGTCATAGCGCTTTATTTGCATTGCTGCAATAATTGCAGAAAAAATCGCCAGCCATGCAGAACGATCATGAAAACAGTCTTCCACAAAAAAACGACTGTAGCTCTCCAGGTCATCCCGATATTTCAAATAGCCTTGCATATAACTTAATCCATACTCCAATGCCTGTTCATAATATTCCAACTTATATGCAGCTTGAGCCCCATAACAATACATCATCGTGCGATCCACTTCATCACATTCCTTATGATGAAGATATTTGGAAACGCCAGACAGAACATCTTCATACAAACTGCAATTAAACCCGGATTCCAGTAATGCACCAATCAGTACTCCTATATATGTCTCTCTTCGCTCCTTCGAGTCATCCTCAATTGCCTCTAAATATTTTGATGCATACAATTCCATCTGACTATGTTCAGAGATTACACGGAACTCTTGCAGCAACTGTATTACCGCATGTAAGTCCTCCGGATGTTCTGCCAATCGTTGTTGAAGCGGGCGGATATTGCGATTCGCATGGCGCATCAAGTCAGTTGGTGTATCAAAAATGTACCCATAGTGTCCAATAACCGCCGGAATAAATACCTTATTGTTTCCACGATTAACTAATCGTTCATGGATTTCCCCTTCAAAGTGCATTCCATCCAATCTTCGGTATAGTCGCTGTGCCACCTGTTCCTGGTACTCTTCTTCCGTCCAATCTTTATAATGTCTTTGTATAAAAGACACCACATCATATTGAGTTGAATTGTCAGACTGTAAAAACTCTATCCAAGGAGTCGGATCAACCACCGGTTCATCATCATCCAAATACAAAATCCACTCTCCCACTGCGAGTTCTAAGCCTCTATTCCTTGCTGCAGCAAAATCATTGCACCACTCGAAATCTACAATACGGTCTGCATATCGCTCTATCATATTCCGAGCTGCATCATCACACCCGGTATCTGTAATAATCAATTCCGATGGAACATTTTTCCGTAATTCTTCTAAGGACTTCAGGCACTTTTCAACATATGGACGTTTGCCCGGTGTCATAATTAAAATTGATAATTTCAGTTGCCCCATTTCGACCTCCCATGGTTTCTCTTACTGTATATTATACCCTATAGCCCCTTATAAATGTAAAAAAACAAGGAGCGGAAATTCCGCTCCCTGCTTTCTTTTGGATCCGATTTTTATAAAATCTGAATATGTTCTTTTTAACCGGGTTATTAGCCAAGTAAGGAAAGAACACCCTGGGTAGACTGATTAGCCTGAGCCAACATAGACTGGCCAGCCTGAGCAAGAATGTTGTTCTTGCTGTAGGTAACCATCTCTTCAGCCATGTCAGTATCACGGATACGGGACTCAGCTGCTGTAGTATTCTCAACTACGTTATCTACGTTAGCGATGGTATGCTCTAATCTGTTCTGAATAGCACCGAGTGCAGATCTCTGATCGGATACCTTCTGAACTGCGTCAGCGATTGCATCAATTGCATAAGTAGCTGTAATACCATTATCGTTAGCTTCACCAACTACATCTAATCCTTCAACACCTAAATACTTAGATGTCATAGTCTCGATGCTAACACCAATCTTATTGGTCATATCAGCGTCAGCGCCTACATGTAAGTTGAAGTTCAGAGCCTTAGCTACGGTTACTGCCTGAGCATTGAATGTAAATACATTTGCAGTATTTGCAATAGTTGCATCTGCAGCTGCACCTACACCATTAGCCTTTGCAAGCTCGGCCTTCATCTTAGTATAAGCATCAGTTGTAGAAAGTGCATTAGCATTGTTATCAGTTGTAGTAACGATAGAGTACTCTACGCCACCGATATTAACCTTGTCACCAACTGCAAGCGCGTCAGCGGTAAAGGTATAGAAACCTGCTGTTGTAGCAGATTCAGTAAGTGTACCCTTCAAGCCTGCATCATGTCCCTTAAGAGTTACACTCTTGGTTGTTCCAGCAACATCGCCCTTCAACAAGTAAGTCTCGTTGAACTTGGTTGTCTCTGCAACACGATCAATTTCTGTTGTTAACTGGTCGATTTCGTTCTGAAGTGACTGACGATCAGATGTGCTGTTGGTTCCGTTAGCTGCCTGAACTGCAAGTTCATTCATACGCTGTAACATGGAATGCACTTCAGTAAGTGCACCTTCAGCTGTCTGTACTGCGGAAACGCCGTCCTGAGCGTTTGTAGAAGCTCTATCCAAGCCGTTAATCTGCTTACGCATCTTCTCACTGATGGATAATCCTGCTGCATCATCTGCTGCACGGTTAATCTTGAAACCGGAAGATAACTTCTCAGTGGACTTAGCCTGTGCGCTAGTTGTAACGCCGAGCATACGATTAGAGTTCATTGCCTGCATGTTGTGTTGTACTACCATAATATTTTACCTCCATGATAAATACTGCTCCAAATCCTTTTGGAGAGTGAGGTCTCCGGGTTGCTCCGGTAGACTTCGTTAAATGATTATTTTTTCTAAAAAGTCTTCTGTGCGGATCCAACTCACATTGACTTTTTATTCTTACACCTATTATATCGAATCGTTTTAAGAAAAGTTAACCCCTTTTTCAAAAAAATTTTCTTTCCTCTCCGAAGAAGCAAAAAAGCGCGGTTTTCCACGCTTTTTTATCGCAAATATCCTTTCAATCTTTCCTCCACGCACTCCTTCACCTGCGACGCTATCGTCTTAGCGGTTGTTCCTTGGATTCCAATCTCTTTTGCTACTGCTAAGATTTCTGCCATCCCAGGGTTCACCCCATTTCCATTCACCGTCGTCGCATGCTCTCCACCAATAGAGTATGAATAAGTAAGATCATATGCCGGAGATAATACCCAACGTTGTTCTTCCTCCTTATATAAGAAGGTAAAGTTCTTGGAATGATCATCCCGGTTATGCGCAAATACATTGAAACACATCCGGCGATATAACTTTTCACATTCCTCCATAGAATTGGTTAATTGCAGTGTTAATCTCATTAATAAGTGATAATCCAGATTAGGAATACGATGGGACGTTTCAAAAAGTCCCGCAGCCGTCACCATATGAACACGACCACTCTCGTCATCCGATACGCGGTCAAATCGCTTCGTCCCAAAGTAACCCTCGCAGCGCTCCGACGGAAATAGTCGCACCGGCATCATCTCTATTCCACATTCCTGTGCGCACATGGCATAGTCATATTCCTCTGTACCGATATTCGCATCATCCTCTGAAGAAGGGAACTTTATAATCCAATCCTCTCCATCCACCTTGGTCAGGATTTTCGGGCGTGCTCCACCGGAAGATCCGCCCTTTTCAAACAGGTAATCTAGATTTCCGTTATAGTCTTTGTGAAGTATTCGCGCACATTCTGCTGCAATCTCATCCAATGGGCGTTCTTGTGATTCCTGTCCCAGTTCCACAGATGGACGGTAAGTTAAAGCTCCCATGCCAGAATCTCCAACTATTGCCAGACGTTCCAAGTTGCCATATTGCTCAGGAGCAATCCCATTCCGCATCATTAGACGATCCGTCAAAAGACGTCCCCATCCATCAGGCAAGCTATCCGCAAACACTCCAAATAATCCTTCCAACGGATCAATTTTAGGAATAAAAACTCTCTTTTCCAGCGGCAGTGAAAATGGACTGATAGCGAATCCATCCACCAGCCACGCATCACAGTATTCAAATGCCGCGAGACTACGCTCGTATAGCGCCATAGTTCCAACCAACCGTCCGTGGTAGAACACATCCAATTTATTTACTCTGTCCACGGATGACCTCCTCTATCGACGCAAATGGAACCTGGGTAAACAATTCATCCAACTCATGATCCACTTCAAGGGCGATTGCCAGCTTCGTAAATGACTTCAGCGACACTTCCCCCGTGCGCTCAAATCGACGCAATGATGCCAGAGCAACTCCGGAACGGCGCGCAAGTTCTTCCTGGGTTATTTTCTTCCGCTTACGAATCTGCACCATTCGATTAGCCAAATCTATATCTATTTCGTTACATGTTCTTTTATATAAACTAATCATGATAATATATTATCACTTTTCACTCTTTCATTCAATTATTGATAATATGTTATCACCCTAAAAATATCTACGCCCCTGCATCGCTGAATAGCAAGGCGAGATGCAGTTTTGTACATGGAAATGCAACTTTGTAAATTGAAAACTTCATATTTGTAAGCGAGATGCCATTTTTGTCGGCGAAATTCCACTTTTG
>JAEEGI010014989.1_pt1 | contig 16206 bp, 12 predicted proteins | sample 8958751 | NCBI WGS metagenome assembly JAEEGI01 (sample SAMN16246545, study PRJNA631951) | gut metagenome | biome: gut microbiome; feature: rumen; material: KS-attached | host: Bos | place: Iran: Karaj | collected 2018-10
GCCGGAGGTCCGCCCGTTGGCGTAGACGATCTGCAGGGCGACGATGTTGTCCTGGTCCGGCGTGAGGCCGATGACGCCCGCCGCCGCGTCGGTCTCCGGGCCGAAGCCCAGCAGCCGCTTGCCGGTTTTATCGGATAGATCGTATCTCCGGTACATCTGAATATCATTTTCTGTTTCGATCACGCCATTGTTATAGGGCACGCTGTAATTGAGCCAGGAGCGGTCCAGGCTGATTTTCGTGCCCGGTTCGTCGATGTTCCAGGCGACGATATCCATGGCGCCCCGGTAGCCTAAGCCGTTTTCAGCATACAGATCGTAGGATTCCCGGCTCGTCTCGCCGTCCTCATCGCAGGATTCGGTCATCGCCTCCACCGAAAGCACCACCGGCGTGCTCTCCGCCGGGATATAGATCGTGGTGCTGGGATCGAAGGGGATGTCATGGTACCTGTCGTCGGGAGAAAGCTCCTCCGGTGCGTACTCCCGGCCCAGGTGCTGCAGCTCCAGGACGCCGGGCTCAGTGTCGTCGAGGTTGATGTTTTCCGCTGTGTTGAGCAGGATGAAGTAGGGTGAGTCCGGCGCGCTGCGCCTTGCCAGGACCAGGTAGATCTTGCCAAAGATGAAATCGTCATAGAGGTCGGAATCCGGCAGGGTGATCGTCTGGACCGGTCCGCTGCCGATGGCGCAGAGCCGGTACGTCCCGTCAATCAGCTTCTCGCGCTCTGCCTCGTTTGCTGTGGGCCTGGTATACCCTCCCGTGTAGAACGCGATAAAGGAGTTCTGCCAGTCGATGTCCTCGTAGTCCCAGCCGTTCTTGTCGCCGCCCAGGTCGAACTTGACCTGTACGCCCGCCAGGGTGGTGGAGTAGCGCTCCTGGGAATCCACGGTCCAGGGCAGTTCCGTGACCTTGCCGGTGAGCCTGAACTCGTCCGCGCTGCTGGCGGCAGTGAACAGAGTCCCAACATCGCCGCTGAACACGTCGGCCGCGGTGTTCCCGGGGGCAGACTGCCGCAGCGTGAAGCGCTGCACCGAGGCGGTGTTGTTGATCGTGATGTCTCTGTACGCAGTTTTATTTCCTTCTTCACCGACGTAATACCAGTCATCGCACTCTATTGCGTTTTCATTTCCGGAGTAGACGGTCACATACAGGTTGCCGGTGTAGTCCTCAAACGGTTTGTAGTACCAACCTTGTTCCTCAGTATAACGCACTCCGTTATCATTGTTGATTTCTGCCTGACTGAAAACATAAGTTTGATCGAAGAGATTTTGAAAAATGTCTTTTCTATTAAAGTCAGCGGAAACCAAGAGGATCATGTGCACATCGCTGTTGTCGTGCGTGACGTCTATGACCAGCAAACCGGTCTCAGAATCATACTCTGTAAACTTCAGGCTGGCTTTTGTCTGGATCTCGGTGGAGTAAGCCAGCTCGAATTTTACGTCACTTGCCAGGTCGTAGCTGAACTCGCCCAGGTTCGTGAGACTGCTGTAGCCGAATTCGTCCGTGGCCCGGACCCAGAGGTTCTTCTGGAACAGGGTCCCGGCGGGGGCCTCTGCTTCGGCGATCCATTTGCCGTTTTCCTCGTGGGCTTCGGTCCACTCACTGTCGGGCAGCGTCGCCACGGTGTCCCGGTCCACGGTGTAAACCTGCCAGGTGTACTCCACCCTGCCGACGTCGCTGACGTCCTGCACGTCGATGTTCACCGAAAGGGTTCCCACGCTGGTGGTGTTGTCATAGTGCTTGCTGCTGCCCGCCGCCTTCACCGTGGGCGGGAGGCTGTCCATGGCCGCGCCGGTGATCTCCTGGGCCGTGGTATCGCCATGGTTCCCGGCGTAGTCCATGAGATCGAAGACCAGCTTGGCGGGGGCGCTGTCGTCGAAGCTGTAGGCTTCTCCGTCCACCGGCCGGAAATGCAGGTACTGCGTGGTCGGGCTCTGGACGAAGTCGACGTAGCTGCCCATGGTCCCGCTTGCCCATTTGGAGGGGGTATCGGGGGAGTCGGTGACGGCGTATCGGAACGGGAGGACAGCCCCGTTGGGCTGGGTCAGCATCAGCTTGCCGGGCAGGCGGAATACGCCGGAGCCGTCATCGGTGATCGTAAAGGGTACGTAGAAGCCGCTGTTGACGCCGCCGGTCTGCACTGCATCCCCAAGGGTCACCGACGGCAGATCCGTATCCAGGATGAACTTCTGGGCGATGTCCATTCCGGAAGCGACGTCCTTGGCGCTGTTTTCCGAGTAGTCCTTCGCATCGTCGGGGAAATCGATGGATTCGATCTTGATGATCCCGTCCGGGTTATCCGTCGTCGGAAGCACCTGCATGGCGTCGGTGATGGTGAGGAAGCCGGTCTCCAGCACCGTGACATTCCCCTGGGAGACCCCCAGGCCGCAGTCGTCGCTCACATCGGTAGCGGGGGCGGTAGCGTTTCCCGATGCATACAGCGTGGCCTGCCAGTTCGGGTTGGCGGAGGAGGTGATATTCAATTTGACCGTCGCCCATGAGACATAGGGCAGGAGCTCGTTCATATACAGCTTCACCTTGAAGCTGTCGCCCACGCCCAGGCAGCGGTCGCTGGCGTCCTCATAGTTGGCGTTGCCGGGCAGCATTTCGGTTTTTCTCAGCAGCTCCTTGACGTCGGCGTTGTAATTCTCGCAGGGGATGATTTCGGCCTTCACCACGTTGGGATCCTGAAGGTCGATATAGAAGTTCCTGTAGATGAAATTGTTTTGGATGATGATGTAGTTGTCCAGGAGCCTGGCGATCAGGCCGTTGCCGGCCAGGTCGGTGACATAGCTGGCAGCCTCAGTATAGCCTACCGCGCTGGAGGCTGTGGCGGGCTTTGTGGCCGTATAGGTCTTGTTGCTGCCGTAGATATATTTTAGGGGAATGCCGGTGTCCTTGGTCTTTGTGCTGATCAGGCCCTTCCCGCCCGTCTGTTTACCGGTCAGATCCACGCCGGTGATGGACCAGACGCCGCTTTCGCCCTGGGGGATCTCCGTGGGCGCCGTATACTGGAAGGTGAGCTTGTTGCCGTCCAGACTGGTCAGATAGGCGGGGAGCTGGTCTGTGCGTCCGCTCACCGCCAGGCCAACGCACACGTCGCCCTTGCCGGAAGCGCTGTCGTCGGCGAAGCGACGGGGTTCGGAGCAGGTGATCTCGATATTGACGGTGTCGCCCTTGCCGAAGTTCCAGCAATACTGGCTCACGCCGTTGCGCACCACCGAGAGATCCAGCGAAACGACCTCCGGCGCGGTGCCGTCGTAAAAGCTGACGACGGTATCCTTGGCGGAGCCGCCGCATTTACAGGTCCCATTCCCGTTGTTGTAGCTGAGCTCGTGGTTCCAATAGTTCAGCACCAGCGGATGGCCGGTCTGTCCCTCGTCCACATTTTTATAGGAATTCGCGGGAACGTCCCCGAAGGAGGCGTTGCCCCGGCGCAGCGTGGTCATGTCCTTAGAGTAGCCGCTGGCCTTGCGGATGCCGCTGCCCATGTCCATAACGTTCTTGCTGAGCACCACGTCCACATAGCTGATCAGATTTGCCTTGTATGGCTTGGCGTCTCTCCAGAATTTGTGCTCATGGGGATTGTTGGTCAGCGTGACCGCAACGCCCACCTTCAGCTCGTCGTATTCGTCGCTGAGACTGGCCAGGTTGGTGCTGCGGAAGCCGTCCCAGACGTACTCGGTCAGGCCGATGCTGCTGGTCTTGGTGTCATATTTCAGCTTGGCGTCGCTGTTGTAAAGGACGAACTTGCCGTCGGCCACGGCGTTGAACTTGGCGTCCTTCATCACGCTTTTGAAGTAGTCCTCATTGTCGCCGCTGACCGCGTTGAAGATGATGTACTCCGGTGTGGCGGCGCGCTTGTACTCCGGGTCGGGGTTCGCCGCCCGGGCGGGCAGCGTGACCGACGGCATGAGCGCAAGCGTCATGCACAGGATCAGCAGGATGGATACCAGGCGTTTTCCTTTCATCTCTTTTCCCCCTTATTCTTGAATTTCTCTTCCGGGTCCCCGGCGCGGTCTTCTCCGGCCCGCCTGTGCTTGAGGCACAGGATCGTCACCAGGGTGCCGACGGCAAAGGCGACTATCGCCGTCAGCACATACCCTCCGGCATTTTCGAACAGCATCGTCGCGCCGCTGTATATGCCTGCCACTCCGCCCCCGTGGGCCGTTCCCTCTCCGAAGATCAGGAGCAGAAGGCAGAGGGTCAGCCCGGCGCAGGACGCGCCCAGCGCCCGGGTCTTCCGCCGTTCCCGCCTGCGGCGCAGGCTTTCCATCCGCAGATGCAGGGAAGCGGTTCTTTCCTCCGCTGTCAGCATGGACATTCCTCCCTTTAGTCTGTTTGTCCTGTATCCCTTGTGTCCGAAAAGGGGAAAAATCCTAAGTGGATTTTCCTTTTTTGGAAAAAAAGATCGCCGCCCCCCTTTGGGGACGGCAACGGACGACAGACAAAACCGGGGGAAACTGCCCCGCAGAGTTCGCGCCCGCCGGCGCGAATCAAGTTGGATCCGTGATGGGGCGGAATTCATTTCGGCCCCATCATATGGCTCACGCGGCGTACTGCGCGAGCGAAGCGAGTGCGGGGAGCAGAGTGCAGCTTACTCAAATCGGGGCCCGGGGAAGCGGGGCCGGTTTGAAGCGGTCAGTATCAGGACAGGGCGACCCGTTTCCGGGCGAACAGATGGTAGACCAGCACCAGGGTCAGGGGGAACGCGCTGCCGATCCAGAACACCGCGCCGGTCTGGCTGACGAAGATATTGAAGATGGCGTGGAAGGTGATGACGAAGCACAGCAGGGCAAAGCCGCCCACCACCTGGAGCCAAATCTGCTCCCACAGGTAGAACAGGCCCAGAGCCACCGCCATGCCGCAGACTACGTGCATGGCCCCGGTGCCGAAGCCCCGGATCAGCAGCCGCAGCAGGTCTGCGGAGCCGTAGGAGGTGAGGAAGCAGATGTTTTCAAAGGTGGCAAAGCCCACCGCCAGCATCAGGGTGCAGGTGACGGCGCTCCGTTTGTCAGGCTCGTACACCAGGAGATAGAACAGCACCGGCAGGGCCTTCATGATCTCCTCCACTACGGGGGAGATCTCATAGGAGGCCGCGGTGAGCTCCAGGCCCGTCACGCCGGCGACGAAAGCGCTGACGTAGGCGGAGAGCAGGCAGGCCGTCATGCCCGCCAGGACAAAGACGAGGGACCGGCGCCCCTCCTTCCGCAGGGAGAGGATGGCGATCAGCATGGGCGCGGCCAGGCAGATGTAGGTGTTCTCGATATAATTCACGCGCTCACCGCCTTCCGCGTGGTCGGGAGGAAGAAGAATAAGCTCGCCGTCAGAAGAAAGTCGAACCAATAATAGGGATTCGTCAGGGACACGGCGAACCAGAAGCAGGAGCAGGTCCAGAGGCCGTATTCCAGCAGGCAGAAGACCAGGACGGCGACGCAGAGGGTGCGCTGGGCCGGATACCGCTCCCTATCCATAAGCCTTCGAATGGAGGCAAACAGGAGCAGGCCCATGAGAGAGGCATAGATCAGGTTGTTCAGCACCTTGTCCCAGAGAATGAATCTATAGCCCTGTTCCTTGTTCCAAAAGACATAGAAGGAGCAGAACCAAACCGCCATCCCCAAGGTGAAGACGAAGCCCAGCCAGGGCAGGAACCGCCGTTCCCGGCGGGATTCCGGCGGCGAAACCTGCCAGAGCAGCATATACAGGACGATATAGGAAGCATACCAGCTCAGGTCGGACACGATGGAGATCACGGGCGACGTGTCGTAGAAGATCAGGCAGAACGTCCAGTACAGGTCCCCCAGCACCCAGCTGCCGAAGAAAAAGCCCAGCAGTATCCAGGTCCGGTTTCGTTCCCTGAGCCACCGGACCAGAGTGATGAGGACGCAGATCAGCAAAACGGTGATCTGCAGTGAGTTTTCAATGCCGTCCAGCATCGCGCTTCTCTCCGTCCCCGGTATTCTTGTTCAGCCTGCAGCACAGGATCGTCACCAGCGCCCCCAGGCAGAAGGACATGACGGCCACCACCACGAAGCCCAAGACCGCGCGGTCGGCAAAAATGCTGGCGGCGGCTCCGGCGGGCATCGCCCCGGATGCGGAAGCCGGCGCATGGGCGACGGCGGCGGCGAAAAGGATGCTCAGGGCAAGACAGACGCAGACCGCCGCTCCGTCCAGCAGACGGTTCCTGCGGCGGAGCTTCGCCCGGCGCAGGGCAGCCGTGCGCCGGTGCAGCTCTTCCACCCGTTCTTCAGACGTCCGCATGGGTGATCCCCTCCTTTTCCAGCTCCTGGCGCAGCCGCTTCTTGCCGTTGGCCAGCAGGTTATCGATCTTCTTGACCCCGCAGCCCAGCACGTTGGCTGCCTGGGCGTAGCTCAGCCCCCCGTCGTAGATCAGCCACAGGGCCTCCCGGTACTGGGGCGGGATGCGGTTCAGGCAGCGGTGCAGGATGGCGCTGCGTTCGCCGGACAGGACGGCTTCCGCAGGCGAGCTGCCCGGGGCGGGGAGCTCCTCTGCCGGGCTGAATTCCCGCTGCCGCAGCCGCAGCCGCCAGAGGCGGCTGGCCTTGTTCCTCGCCATTTTGAAGAGATAGGCCCGGAAATTCCCCTCGCCGATCCGGGGCTTGCTCACCAGGATCACGGAGAAGCAGTCCAGCATCAGGTCCTCCGCGTCCTCGTCATTGTGGAGGAAGGCGGCCAGGTATGCCGTCAGGCCGTCGGCGTAACGCAGCATCAGCTGATCCCCGGCGCTCTGGTCCCCCGCCAGATAGGCGCGGTACAGCTTGTCGTCCGACACGGCCTTCCCTCCCTTCGCTTCCTGCGCTTTCTCCGTTCCCGTCCCGCTCGCCGCTGTCATAAACGAAAAAACGGCGCGCCGCAGTCCGATTCCGTTTCAGGACCTGCGGTGCGAAGTATCGGTTCAAGAGCAGACTTTTGGGCATCAAAACAAGACAGGGCCGCCCTGTCTGTCTTTCTGCCTGCAGGAATGTACGCGGTGTTTCAAAAAATCAAGTCCTGATTTGAAGATTTTCGCGGTTTCGCCTGGAAAATGGAATATTGGAATATAATATTATACCTGAGGACGGAGATGATTTCAATATAATCAAGCGGAAAATCAAGGAGTACAGTGATATGAAAGCAACCGGCATCGTCCGGCGCATCGACGGCCTGGGGCGCGTGGTGATCCCCAAGGAGATCCGCCGGACTCTGCATATCCGGAAGGGAGGTAAAGTATGCACAGCAAAGAAAAGAGGGCTGCAGTATCTTTTTATTCCGGTTTTACATCGTAATCAAACCGATCTCTATGGAAGACAAAGACCTCCTTTCCTGCGTACTTCTGATAGATCCCGTAGATCGTTTTGAATTCTTCAATCGTGATCGCGTGATCTCCAATTGGCCTTGCAAGGCATATACCGGGCATTCCATACGCGAATTGCTTGCGGGTGATGTTGACATGTGCCCACCAACAGCCATAGTTTCCATGGTAACCGCCAAAGGTGAAGCCTTCTTTTCGCAGCCATTCAAAGAACGGTGCATCACACATTTCCAAAGATTTGTCACAGACCAGAAAGGCTTCCGTTTTGCCTCCTCCGATGCGCAAAGGTTGTTCTTCCATTTTATTCTCTCCTTTTGATATTCCATAAAGAAAAGACCCATCGTCAGATGGGCCTTTCAGCATCGTCTTTGACCCATCGTTCAAGCCTTGGCACCTTGCCGCGAAGCGGTAGGTTGTCGTGCGGTCATCGAGCTTGTCTCTCGCGCACTCTTTATGGTGATGATATCATACCACACCGGGAAGAAGAAAACAACGTTTTGCGCGTTGTATAAAAGCTTGAATATGGATTTCTTGAAATTTCGTTGTAAAAACAATATAATATTTACAACGAAATGAGGTGAGCATATGTCCCGCCCTGATATTCTGAAAAAAGTCAGAACGCGAATTGAAAATGTAGCGCCGGGCGAAATCTTTATCCCTGCGGATTTCTTTGACCTTGGAGAAGCACGCAAAATTGCCATGTGCTTGTGCCGCCTGCTTGAAGAAAACACACTCGAAAAAGTGAAGCGCGGCGTTTACATGAAGCCGCGCTACAGCGCCTTGTTGAATCGGTCAGTTCCGCCAAGAGAAGATGCCTTGGCGAAAGCAATCGCAAGAAACTATGGATGGACCATCGTTCCCTGCGGCGACACGGCGCTGAATATGCTGGGGCTGTCTACGCAAATTCCCGCTGTTTGGCTATATGTCAGCGATGGCCCATACAAGACCTATGAGACAGCCGGCATCAAGTTGCAGTTCAAGCACAGTGACCGGAAAAAAGAGCTCATTGGCATGTCGGAAACAACGGCACTTTTGATCCAGGCTCTTCGTGCGCTCGGTAAGTACAACATCGATTCTCAGACCGTTTCTTATCTTTCGGGAAAACTGAGCGCAGAAAAAAAGCGGCAAATCCTTCAAGAAAGCCACTATATCACGACGTGGATCTACGAGGCCATCAAAGCGATTTGCGGAGGTGCAGAAGCATGAAGCCTGTCGCCAATTTGAGCAGACCGGATCGCGAGGAATTATTTCTCGTTACGGCCAGAGAAAAAGACCTTCTGGAAGCAATAATCGAAAAGGACTTCTGGGTGTGCTGGATGCTGGACAATGCGCAAGAATATTATGAGGCAATACGCAATAATTTCTTATGCCGGCAGAGTGGCATAATGACCCGCTGGGCTATGCCGATCTGGTGCTGAATGGCGATGTGAAGAAGTATCTCGCTACGGTCAGGCAATTTCGAATAACCGTGGCGCAGCCCACCGGTCATTGATCGGTGGGCTGTGTTGTAATTTTTCAGGTTTTCTGCAACCAATGCTTTATTTGGTCAACGCAGATTTGCAAATCGTCACGAATTTGATATACCCAGAATCGCTTAACATCCCAGCCCAGTTCAAACAATCGTTGGTTCCGTAGCTGGTCTCTGTAGCTTAATTCTCCGTTCCAATCCTTGTGGTACATTTCACCGTCGATTTCAATATCAAGCATCCGATCCCCATCTACAATTGCGAGATCCAACTTATATTTATCAACAGGATACTGCGGAATAGTCCGGATGCCCTGATCAAACAAGGCTGTGTAGAAAAGACGTTCCCAATCAGAAACCTGTTCCGGATTTGCAACTTTGGGGTACAGGCGATCGGATGGGTATTGCTCTCCGGTAATGTGATCATGCTCCTGCTGCGATTTAATACGATTAACATGGTCAACAAAATGCTCCATATATGGAACACCGCACTTCGAACAATAGTCGGAGTCGCCAACGACAACTAAGACTGCTCTGGCTCTCGTAATCGCAACATTGAAGAGGTTGCCAGTGTTTTTTAAGAATCCCAATGCCCCTTGGCTTGTTCCTTGTGAAATCACAGGAGAAAAGAACATCAAATCTCGCTCATCACCTTGGAATTTATGGACGGTATCAACGAGGAAATCATTGTTTGCCAAGGAGTTTTTAAGTTCGGAATGCTTTTCTATAGCCCTTCCAATTCTTTCTGCCTGCGCTCGGAACGGCGTGACAACGCCTACTGTTCCCTTATAGCCATTGTCTATTACCAAGTGTTTTATTTCTTCAACAATTGCCGCAACTTCGGAATCATTGTATGCACCGCCTGAAGGTGGGCGAACAGTTTTTCCTGCAACATCAACCCAACGAATGCCCGGCTCAACATTTTTAGGGCACTTTAACCTGTCATAATTAGTTGCAACACGCAGTTTGCCGCCATAAAATTCTTCATTAGAAAACTCAATAATGTCTCCGAAGCTTCTGTGATGATCTCTAAGCTGGATTATTTGGCTTGGATCAGACAGGCTGCTTGCCATTGCATATAGTGAGTTTGTAGAATATGCCCATCCCATATCCACGGAGTACTTCTGAAGTAAGCTTAAGTCCTGAGCCTTGGAAATTGTACTGATATGGCTAAGCTGCTTAGGGTCACCTATAATAACGGCACGCTTTGCACGATACAGCATAGGCAGAACAGATGCTATATCGCACTGGCTTGCTTCATCAATGACAACCAAATCAAATATACCCGGTTGGAACGGCACCTTTCCTTTGGCGGATAAGGATGTTACCGCCCAGCATGGCAAAAAAGCTGTCATTTTTTGTTGTAAATGATTAAACTTTCTCCGAATGTCGGGATAATCAGAAAGATCTACATCTCCAATCAGACGCATAGCTGATACATACTCGTTCATCTCGCCGCGGCTAGCCGCATCCATTTGCAAGGGACGAGTTATGAGCCACTTGTTCCAAAGTTTTCCTGCAATATCCGCTAAATCAGATTTGATATTAAAGAGGTCTCGGTCAATGTCCTCAAATTGAGGCGCACCCAAGAGATCACTAAGAGCATCTCGATACTCATTGATCGTTTGCAAGGAATAAACAAGAGTCTTACCATAGTCACAAACTCTCTTGTGAGCTTTTGGATCCAGAAAATCGCTGTTTTGAGAAACTATGGGCAACCCGTATTTATTGAACTGCTCATTAAGAATAGACAGTCTTTTATCAAGTTCAGCCGTTTTCCCTTTTCCAATTGCAAACCAAAACAGTTTACCGAAGAAAGAGTTTTTAGATTTGTTCCACACATCATAGGCAATGCAGTATTGATTAAAGGCTAATTCGCAGGTATCTGCGTCTGGGCGGGAAACTATACCAAACCATTTTCCCCATTTATCGCGTAGCTCACAGGCTTTTTGTTCCATGTGATCGGCATGGTTACGTAGAGCGATAGCATCCTCTTTTTTCTTTTTTAGATTTCGGTATGCAACCAATTTATCCTGATATAGAGAACGATATCGCTGGTATTCCTCCTGATCATTTTGGTCTGTTGAGTATGAAAGCAAATCGGATATTACTTCAGCCAAATGATACGCATACTGGTTTCCACCAATACGCAGCATAATAGGCCGACGTCCCAGAGAATTGACTCTTGTCTCAACCACATCAACAGCTTTGTTATTTTTGCTTGTAAATAAAACGCTCTTTCTACTCCAAGCTGCGTTGACAAGGAGATTGGTGACAACCTGAGACTTACCGGTGCCCGGAGGACCTGTTACGATTGTCAGTTTATTATTCGCTGCGTGGCGAATCGCTTGTTCCTGTTCTGAGTTCATCGGCAGAACTTCCAGTAATGGGTTATCGTTGTAAGCTGATTCATCAGAAAGACTATTATCAGGATGTATCCAATCATATAGAGCCGTTCCGCGATAGGAAGCTTCATCTAAGTGAGTCAACTGAGAAAGTTCAGATTCCAAACCAATCGTATATGGAGATCGTTCTGTCACAATGAATATAGCTTTATTATAGATACCCTCTTGGGCAATCGTGCCAATTGGAGGCATATTGCGGATATTTGAAGGATCTAAATTTTCTCTCCATTGCCACTCGCGAACCGACTGCAGACGAGCTACCATTTCATCTACATCAATATCTGCATCTGGATTGTTTAGCCCAAGTTCGTTCTCCAAGTCTACTAAGTCATACACTTGAGTATTGACATCTCGTGAAGAATACTGCTTGATAACCTCCATATTTACATGAGGGATCGAGGCTGTCGAAACTGCACCGCCAAAAATCTCTATTGGAAACAAGAATACAGGAGCGACCTTTAGATAGTCCTGATTCGTTCTGGAGGAGTGAATCTTTTCAATCAACACAGGATAACCAACGTGCGCAGCCAGGTTCCTTCCCGCAGATACCTTGCGAATCAAGCGAGCAATGTTATCATCAGAACTGTCAACAGTCAGGGAAGGGAGCTCTGCATAGTCTAAAGAATAATTTGAGTTCAGAAAGGCAGAGACGCCGTTACTCTCTTCAAGACTGAGGCAATTTAAATAATACCTGCAAATGTCTACCAACCGTTTATCTGGTGGTGCAATTGGATCAACAACCTCAGTAGTATTCTTTTGCGCATTTAAAAACCACCGATACGATGAGTCTTGATAGCAACGTCCATTGAGAGCTCCATATAAAGCGGAATTTACATCCTTGCGATCACATCCAATGAATTGTGCTATATCCTTAGCCTTGATACCCGGATGCTCAGAAACAGTTTTCAAAATAAGTTTTTCAATTTCACTCATACTGTCATCACCTTGTGTAAATTGCATTTTGTTTCAAATGACTGATAATTGGAGATTGTAACAAATCAATTTCAGATTGTCTGCACCAAAAGGAAAACTTGCGCTCTCAGAATCATGGTGCAGATGCTTCCTTTTGTTTTTTCTTCACACCGATGGCAAACTGCGTTTCTACAGTTTGGGTACCGACGTGTAAAGAAAACTGCAAGTGTCCAGAGAGATGAAATCCCTTTGGCTCAGGGTCATCCAATAGGGGCGAGCAGCATCCTGTTGGCACACGATTTTGCCCTGCAAAGTCTAGTGTGTTATACCTTTTGCGACCGCTGACGGCTGAAAGGGATTTCCCGTGTTCGGGAAGACATTTCCGCTGGCAGCAGAACAGCGTTTTTGCAATGCCGTCAAAATTGCAAAAACAGTCTGTTCGGTCAGAGGTGATCCGGCGAGATTTCATCCGCAGAGGAAATGAAGCAGGATCGCCGAGGGAGCAAAAGGGATATAAAGCCCGCCGCAGCGACGCATCTCCGTGTTCTCAATACCACCACGGCAGCTCCAGCCACACGTTGTCCAGGGCGAGCGTTTCCGTGGATTTCGCTCTGCTTTCAGAGAGATGAAAATGCTTCGCCGTCTCCGCCAACGGATGTTCGTTATCATCATCAAAGCCGAAACGGTATCGCAGATATTGCTCCTCCCGGTCCGCAATCATGGACAAGGCGTGATGGATATCGTCGATCCGCTCCTTCGCCAGATAAATCTGTTCCGGCGTCTGCCGGGTCGGATCCGCAAGAAAGCTGTGCCGGCTTTGCGCTTCATCCTTTGCAAGCTCATCCAGAGAAATGATGTTGCTTAGGTTCTTTGCCTCAAAGGACGAATTCTGTTCCCGGATATAATCGAGCATGGCGTTTCGTATTGCAGGCCCGGCGTAAGTAAGAAACAGATTGCCGCTGTCAGGATCGTAGCTTTTAATACAACCGTATAACCCAAGCAGACCTTCCTGAACCAGATCGTCAGGATCGACGCCGAGAGAACGATTCAATTCAGCCTGCGTGTTCCATAGCTCATACGCCGTCTTTTGGATGAAACGGAGATTGTTTTCGATCAGAAGATTCTGCGCATCGGCGTCGCCCTGTTTTGCCAACGCACAGAGCTCTTCATTGGTCGCCGGATTCCTTTTCATGGTTTGTTACCGTGCCGGTCATCGCAAGAAACATTTGCTTTACGGTTTCCGTATCGACCCCGGGCAGATGAGAAACAGACTGTGCGACTGCCTCGGCAACCTGTTCTGCGGTGATGTTCCTGATGGGCTTTTTCTCACCTTTGGTCAGCTCGGCATAGATCTTTTTCACAGCCTGGGAAGTCAGCTCGCGAGTGGCAGTCAGATCGTTCCCGACTTCTTTCTTCACAGCTTGCACAGCGTTCATAAACGATCTTTGAATCGCAGACAGATCAGCTTGGTACACGGGCGTCTGCAGCTTTTTGACATCACCGGCGGCCTCCGGTTCACCCCGCAGCATCCCGGCGATGGTCGCATATAGCTGGTTTTGTGCCGCAAAGCCCTTGGCCAGCTCGTCATCCAAATAGCCGGAGATCAGGTTTGTCGTATTTGCAAATTCCGGGTTTTCAAGAAGCGCGTTCACAACCTTCGGATTGACTTTCTGTGTGTAGAGATTTCGTGCCGCCTGCACCGACAGGCCAAGCTCGGAAATGTCGTAATTCACGCGATCGGGGACATCGACTTCCCCCAGCAGGAAGTCGGTGGAGACGTTGAACACACGGGCGATGCGGATGATGTTTTCATCGCCAAGCTTGTCCGTCTTGCCGCAGATGAAACGGCTCAGCATGCTTTCCGAACAGCCAATGCGGGCGGCAAGCTCGGCTTGTGTGACCTTGTGGGATTTCATCAAATCCTGAATCCGGTCACGGATTTTTCCCTGCAAGAAAACCTGTTCCACTGCGGCACCTCTTTTCTATTTCATTTTCTCTGTTTCAGCGCCAGCCCGATCAACCGGTCGGCCTGATCCGCCATGAACAGCGGGATATTCAGCACATCATCGTCCAGCTTCAGATTGTCCAGGGAGAAGCGCACACGGAGCTTTACCTGACCCGAAAACAGCTCTTTGAACTTTTTCAGGCTGCGGCTGTTGATGTTGGCCTCGGACTTCACTTCGATGGGGAAAATATCGTTTTCCCTTTGAATCATGAAATCCACCTCATAGGGAGGATTGCTTTGGCTCCAATAGCGCGGCATGACCTCAAATTGCGTGAGCAGCGTTTGCAGCACATAGTTTTCTGTCAGTGCGCCCTTGAACTCGGTGAACAGGCGGTTGCCCTCTCCGAATGCGGTGGGAGCAAGCTGCGCAAGCCGACGCAGGAGCCCCACGTCAACCAGATAGATCTTGAAAGCGGTCAAGTCATCATAGGCCGACATGGGGAGTCCCGGCGCGGTGCTGCGGTATACCTTATGGACGAGCCTGGCGTCCACCAGCCATTGCAGCGCGTCCTCGTATTCTCTGGCTCTGGCTCCCTCTTTGACGACCTTATAAATGAATTTCTTATTCTCTCTTGCGAGCTGGGAAGGGACGGACTTCCAAATCATCGAGATTTTCGGGAACTCGCTGACATTGGGATGCTTTGCAAAGTCACGCTCATAGGCACCGATGATGTTCGACAGCGCCTCCTGCATGGCGTCCACATCCCGGGCCTCCGTCCACATCAGCACTGGCTCCGGCATCCCACCGGTGACATAGTACATTTTGAGCTTTTCATAGAGGGGGTTGAAGAAGGCGTCCGGCAGCGGTTCTATGGTGTCTACGGTGTCAAGGACTTTTGCCAGATTATCGTCGCCGTTGGCAAGCAAGAATTCCGTAAAGGTCATCGGGTCGATCTGCATGAAGTTGACCTTACCCACGGGGAAGGAGGACGGCTTCGACAACGCAATTCCCAGCAGAGAACCGGCGCAGGCAATGTGATACTGCGGCGCGTTTTCGCAGAAGTATTTCATGGAATTGATGACCTTCGGACAATCCTGCACTTCGTCGAAAATGATCAGGGTCTTTTCGGGCTGTATCTTTTGCCCGCTTGCCAGCATCAGATTTTGCAGGATGCGGTCAACGTCCTTGGTGGTTTCGAAAAACTGCCGGTATTCCTCGTTTTCATCAAAGTTGAAATATGCTGTATTTTCATAATAACGTCTGCCGAATTCCTTAAGAGCCCAGGTCTTGCCCACCTGCCGCACGCCCTTCAGGATCAGGGGCTTGCGATAAGGAGAGTTCTTCCACTCCAGCAGCCGTTTCAAGATCAGTCGTTCCATTGAGCTCCTCCATCACATAATTCTTGGAGTTTTGGTGCCGTTCTTCACACTATTATTATACCCGATCAGAACCACAATAGCAATAGCATCACAGAATTATTTATATCTTCGTGCGCTCCGATCACATTTTTATATGTACTTGCTTGAAATAAGCGGACAGCCCTCCCCTTCGCCTTGCTTTATTGCAAGACTGCGGGAGGGCTTTTTTGTTTTTCTTGCGGAACCGCCGGATTTTCACGGTCTAAGACTTTTTCTCCGTATATTCAGACGGCAAAGAAAAATGCCGAAAAAACGAAAGGAGAAAATGCCTATGACGATTTTTGAAGCCGTCAAAGCCCAGGTCACGCCAAGGATGGCGGCGGAACGGTACGGTCTGCGTGTCAGTCGAAGCGGGATGGTTCGATGTCTGTTCCACGATGACGCAACTCCCAGCATGAAGCTCTACGACGATCACTACCACTGCTTCGGCTGCCAGGCAACGGGGGACGTGATCCACTTGACCGCGAGAATCTTCGGTATTACTGACCAGGAAGCGGCGAGGAAGCTGGCCGAGGACTTCGGCGTCCAATGCGAAAAGAAGTCCATACTGGCAAAGCTGCACCGTTTACAGGAACAGGCCGAACAGGAAAAGCTGTGCTTGCGGGTGCTGCGGGACTACCTTCATCTTCTGGAAGGGTGGAGAACAAAGTTTGCGCCGAAAACGCCGGAGGAGGCACCGGACGACAGATTTGTCGAAGCCCTGCTGATGGTTGACTGTATCGAATACCTGCTGGACACGCTCAAAGCCGGCAA
>JAEEGI010014993.1_pt1 | contig 16203 bp, 12 predicted proteins | sample 8958751 | NCBI WGS metagenome assembly JAEEGI01 (sample SAMN16246545, study PRJNA631951) | gut metagenome | biome: gut microbiome; feature: rumen; material: KS-attached | host: Bos | place: Iran: Karaj | collected 2018-10
AACTCATCCGCAGCTGCGGAGACAGTTTTGAAGTAAAGATCCACAAACGCAGAACACCTCTTTTCTGTATGAACCGGACCGTGGACCTGGAGCACATCCAGCCCGGCGACGCGCTGATCGCCTTTTCCAAAGTGGACGTGCTGAGCGTGGCGGAGGAACTGAGGCATTCCGGCAAAGAGCCGGCGATCATCTACGGCGCGCTGCCTTACGCGGCCAGGCGCATGCAGATGGAGGACTTCCTGGCGGGGGAGACCCAATACATCGTGGCGACGGACGCCATCGGCATGGGGCTGAACCTGCCGATCCGGCGCATCCTCTTTCTTGACACGGAAAAATATGACGGCGTCGAGCGCCGGGAACTGAAGCCGGAGGAGATCCAGCAGATCGCGGGCAGAGCCGGCCGGTACGGCATGTACAACAAAGGCTTCGTCGGCGCGGTCCGGGATCTGGATCTCATACGGGAAGGCCTTCGCACCTCCGTCCCCCAGATCCGGGAGGCGGTGCTCGGCTTCTCCGACATGGTGCTGCAGTCGAATTTCGATCTTCTGGAAGTTCTGACCGAATGGAACCGGATGCCGGCGGAAGAACCCTACCGCAAGATGGATATCTCGCGGTATCTCTGGGTCATTTCCACGATGCGCCAGCGGGGGTTCGCGCTGACGAAGGAAGAGGAACTGCGGGCTGCCAACATCCCCTTCGACGAGACGGACAGCGTGCTGGAGGAATTGTTTTTCGAGTATCTCCGTCACTACGTGCAGGGGGAACCCGTCGAACAGCCCCGGCTCGACAGCCCGGACAGGACGCTGCCGGAGTTGGAGAGTTACTGCCGCAAACTGGATCTGTATTTCTCCTTCGCGAAGACGTTCCGCTGCCCCGTAGACGCGGAGCGCATGCGGGAAGCCAGGGACAAGGCCGCGGAGGAGATCAACGAGATCCTGATCTACCGTCTCCAGAACAATATTCGTTTCTGCGAGATCTGCGGCAAACCGCTGCCCCTGTACGCGAACGGGAAGGTCTGCGACGCTTGCCGGCGCAGGATGCGGAAATAAAAGGCGCAAGGCCTCCAAAATAATTGCGGCGGGCGGGACGAAATATTTCTGTCCGCCATAACAATTTTTGTATTGACAATCTTTTCGGGAAAGAGTAAAGTATTATTCGTGATTGAAAAGGCGAATCAAGCGGATCCAATCTTCCGCTTGGCGCCTTTTTTATTTGTTTCAGGCATGCAAAGGAGGGACAACATGGCGAAATACATCTTTGTGACCGGCGGCGTCGTTTCCGGTCTGGGCAAGGGCATCACAGCCGCCTCGCTGGGACGTCTGCTGAAGCAGCGGGGCCTGAAAGTCGCGGCGCAGAAGATGGATCCCTACATCAATGTGGATCCCGGCACGATGAGCCCCTATCAGCACGGGGAGGTCTACGTGACGGACGACGGCGCGGAGACGGACCTGGATCTGGGTCACTACGAGCGCTTCATCGACGAAGACCTCAACAAATACTCCAACATCACCACGGGCAAGGTGTACGCCAGCGTCATCGCCAAGGAACGCAAAGGCGACTATATGGGACGCACTGTCCAGACCATCCCTCACATCACCGACGAGATCAAGAAATTCATCTACAACGTGGGCAGCCACACCGACGCTGACGTCGTCATCACCGAGATCGGCGGCACGGTCGGCGATATCGAAGGCAGACCCTTCCTCGAAGCGGCCAGGCAGGTCGCCATCGAGCAAGGCCGGGAGAACACTCTCTTCCTCCACGTTACACTGGTACCTTATCTGAAGGCATCCGGCGAGCATAAATCCAAACCGACCCAGCATTCCGTCAAGGAACTGCAGGGCATGGGGATATCGCCGGATGTTTTGGTTTTGCGGGTGGACGAGCCCATCGAGGACCCCGCCATCTTCGACAAGATCGCGGCGTTCTGCAACGTCAAGCGCGACTGTGTCATCGAGAACCGCACGCTGCCCATCCTGTATCAGGCGCCGCTGGCCCTGGAGGATCAGGGGCTTTCCGGCATCGTCTGCCGAGAGCTGGGCCTGGAGACGCCGGAGCCGGATCTGGCGGAGTGGCGCTCCATGGTCGAAAAGATCGAACAGGCTTCGCAGCCGGTGGAGATCGGTCTCGTGGGCAAATACATGCAGCTGCACGACGCGTACCTGTCCGTGGCGGAGGCCTTGAAGACCGCCGGCTACATGCAGGGCGCGAAGGTGAACATCCACTGGATCGATTCCGAGGGCGTGACCGAAGCCAACGCGCAAAGCGTCCTGTCCGGCCTGGACGGCATCCTGGTGCCCGGCGGTTTCGGCAGCCGGGGCATCGAAGGCATGATCGCCGCCTGCCGCTACGCGCGGGAAAACAACCTGCCGTACTTCGGCATCTGCCTGGGCATGCAGATCATGGTGATCGAATACGCGCGGCACGTGCTGGGCTGGGAGAGCGCGAATTCCGGCGAGTTCGACCCGGACGGCAGCTGCAAGGTGATCGATTTCATGCCGGACCAGAACGCGGAAAAGGATCTGGGCGGCACGCTGCGGCTGGGCGCCTATCCCTGCGTCATCCGGCCGGGCACGACCATGATGCGCTGCTACAAAGCGCCGGAGATCTACGAGAGACACCGCCACCGCTACGAGGTGAACAACGACTTCCGCCAGGCGATCGCAGATGCGGGGGTCACGTTCTGCGGACTGTCCCCGGACGGACGCCTCGTGGAAGCGTCCGAGCTTTCGGACCGCCCGTTCTTCCTGGGCGTACAGTACCATCCGGAATTCAAGAGCCGTCCGACGAAGGCGCATCCGCTGTTCTACGGATTCGTCGAAGCGTCTCTGGCTCAGTCGAAAGGAGAAAAATAACATGAAAACCTGCGCTATCGTAGGCATCAACTGGGGCGACGAGGGAAAAGGCCGCATGGTCGACCTGCTCACGTCCGAATACGATATCGTCATCCGCTGCCAGGGCGGCGGCAACGCCGGCCACACGGTCATCAACGAAAAGGGCAAATTCGCCCTGCACCTGCTGCCCTCCGGCATCTTCCGCGAAGGCGTCGTCAACATTCTGGGCAACGGCGTCGCGCTGGACCTGGAGAACCTGTGGATCGAGATGGAGGACGTCCGCAGCAAGGGCGTGGCCATCACTCCGGAAAACCTGAAGATCTCCGACCGCGCCAGCCTGCTGCTGCCGTGGCACCGCCAGCTGGACGGCCTGGAAGAAGCCCGTCTGGCGGACAAGAAATACGGCTCCACGAAGCAGGGCATCGCGCCGTTCTATTCCGATAAATACCAGAAAAAGACCATCATGGCGGGCGAGCTGCTGCATCCGGCGCATCTGAAGGAACACATGGCGGATCTGCTGGAGTGGAAGAACCTGACGCTCACCCGGGTGTACGGCGCGGAGCCGGTCACCATGGAGGAGATGGAGGCCTGGTTCGCGGATTACGGCGAAAAGCTGAAGCCCTTTATCTGCGATACGGGCAAGTACCTGCACGAGGCGGTCAAAGCCGGCAGGAGCGTGCTGTACGAGGCCCAGCTCGGCGCGCTGCGCGACGTCGACTACGGCATCTATCCCTACGTGACCTCGTCCAACACCATCGCGGCATACGCGCCGGTCGGCGCGGGAATCCCCGGCGTGCGGGCGGATAAGGTGATCGGCGTGGTGAAAGCGTATTCCACCTGCGTAGGCGAAGGACCCTTCGTGGCCGAATGGTTCGGCGAAGAGGCGGAGGAACTGAGAAAAGCCGGCGGCGAATACGGCGCGAAGACCGGCCGTCCCAGAAGGGTGGGACCCATCGATATCCCGGCTACCCGCTACGGCGTGCAGTGCCAGAACGCCACGGACGTCGCCCTGACGAAACTGGACGTCTTAAGCTACATGAAAGAGATCCCCATCTGCGAACGCTACGAGCTGGACGGCGAGGAGACGGACGACTTCGTTTTCCCGGTCCTGCTGCAGGACTGCAAGCCCGTCCTGAAGACCATGCCCGGCTGGGGCTGCGACATTTCCGGCTGCCGCAGCTGGGACGAATTGCCCAAGGAAGCGCAGGATTACGTCCTGTATATCGAGAAGGCCATCGGCTGCCACGTCACGTACGTGTCGGTCGGGGCAGAAAGAGATGCTTACATCGAGAGGTAGACAACATGTGCGGAATCATAGGATTTACAGGACTGAAACAAGCGGCTCCCATCCTTCTGGAAGGATTGGCCCGGATGGAATACCGGGGTTACGATTCGGCAGGCATCGCCGTCGTCTCCAGTGACCCGCCCAGAGCCCTGCAGCTGGCCAAGGTCTCCGGCAAGGTGGCAGGCCTGTTCGAAAAGACGCAGAACGGCGCTGCTTTTCCCGGCACCTGCGGCATCGGGCACACCCGCTGGGCCACCCACGGGGCGCCCACGGAGACCAACGCCCATCCCCACGTGTCCATGCACGGGATGTTCGCGGTCAACCACAACGGCATCATCGAGAATTTCGTGCCCCTGAAACAGGAACTGCTGGCGAAGGGATACACCTTCAAGAGCGAGACGGACACCGAGGTGGTGGCGCAGCTTCTCGAGGACAACTATGAAGGGGATTTCCAGAAGGCCGTGGAGAAGGTGCTGTCCATGATCGAGGGCTCCTACGCCTTCGCCATCGTCTGCAAGGACGATCCGGACACGCTGTTCGCGGTCAAAAAGAACAGCCCCCTCATCCTGGGCAAAGGCGAGGGCTTCAACCTGTTCGCCTCTGACGTGACCGCTCTGGTGGAGCACACGAGGGAAGTGGTCTACATGGAGGACGGACAGTACGCGAAGGTGACCCCGGACAGCATCGAACTGTTCGCGGAGGACGGCAGTCCGCTGCCCCTGGTCACGAGCCACGTGACCCTCAGCATCTCCGCCGCGGAGAAGGGCGGCTACGAGCATTTCATGATGAAGGAGATGATGGAACAGCCCGAAGCGGTCGAGCGTACCATCTCGCCCCGCATAAAAGATGGAGAGATCGTGCTCGACGACTTCTCCCTCACCCGGGAACAGCTCCTGGGGTTCCGTAAGATCATGATCACCGCCTGCGGATCCGCGTACTACGCCGGCCTGGCCGGAAAGTACGCCATCGAGAGACTCTGCGGGCTTCCTGTGGACGTGCAGATCGCCAGCGAACTGCGCTATTCCGATACCCCCATCGACGACCGCTGCCTCCTCATCGTGCTGTCGCAGTCGGGGGAAACGTTGGATACCATCGCCGCCGTCAAGGAATGCAAGGCGAAAGGGGCCACGGTACTGGCTATCGTCAACGTAGTGGAAAGCGCCCTAACGAAGCTGGCGGACAGCGTCCTGTACACCTGGGCGGGCCCTGAGGTGGCCGTCGCGACCACCAAGGGGTACACCACCCAGCTGGCTGTCCTGTACCTGTTCGCCGTGTATGCGGCGAAGGTGCTGGGCAGGCTGGATGGCGAAGCCTACGCGTCTTACATCCGCGAGCTGCAGCAGCTGCCCGAGGCGGTGCGCGCTTCTCTGAAGCTGGACTGCGACATGGAGAATATGGCGCAGTACTTCAAGGACGCGCAGCACGTGTTCTACCTGGGGCGCAACACCGACAGCGCTCTGGCTATGGAAGGCGCCCTGAAATTCAAGGAGATTTCCTACATCCACGCGGAAGCCTATGCGGCCGGCGAACTGAAGCACGGCACGATCGCCCTGATCGAACCGGGCACGCCCGTGGTGTCCCTGTGCACGAACGAGGCGCTGATCGAAAAGTCGCTGAGCAACATCATCGAAGTGAAGGCGAGAGGCGCCGTCGTGACCGCGGTGGTGCCCGCAGGCGTCCCTGTCAGTGAAGAGATCCGCGGCTACGCGGACCGCTGCGTCGAAGTGCCTGCGCTGCGCGACATCTTCGCGTCCATCGCGGCCGTCGTGCCCCTGCAGCTGCTGGCCTATCACGTGGCGAAGCTGCGCGGCTGCAGCATCGACAAGCCTAAGAACCTGGCGAAGTCCGTCACCGTGGAATAGGAATAGAAGAGGAAAGAGACTATGACACAGGAAAAGATCCTGGTGCTGGACTTCGGCGGCCAGTACGATCAGCTGATCGCCCGCAGAGTGCGCGATCTGCGCGTCTACGCGGAGCTGCAGCCCTATAACAAAATTACAGTCGAGGAGATCAAAGCGGAAGGGTATAAGGGGATCATCTTTACCGGCGGTCCCAACTCCGTGTACGATCCCGCGTCGCCCCATTACGACCCGGCGCTGCTGGACGCCGGCATCCCCATCCTGGGGATCTGTTACGGTCACCAGCTGCTGGCGTGGATGGCGGACGGAAAGATCGGTTCCGCCGGCAACTTCTCCGAATACGGCAAAGTGACCGTGACCCACCGCGGCGGCGTCCTGTTCGAAGGCGTGCCCGAAGAATGCGTCTGCTGGATGAGCCACACGGATTCCGTCATGGAGCTTCCGCAGGGATTTCAGGGCGTGGCGAGCACGGGCATGTGCGCGGTCGCGGCCATGGAAGACGTCTCCCGCAGACTCTTCGGCGTGCAGTTCCACCCGGAAGTGCAGCATACGCAGTACGGCAAGACCATCCTCGGCAATTTTCTGTTCAAGGTCTGCGGCTGCAGCGGCGACTGGCACATGGAGAACTATTGTAAACAGGCCGTGGAAGCCATCCGCGCGAAAGTCGGAGACGGCAAGGTGCTGCTGGCGCTGTCCGGCGGCGTGGATTCGTCCGTCTGCGCGGCGCTGCTGGCAGAAGCCATCGGACCGCAGCTCACCTGCGTGTTCGTGGACCACGGCATGATGCGCAAAAACGAGCCCGAAGAGGTGCGCAAAGCCTTCGAGGGATGGGATATCCACTTCGTGGGGATCGACGCGTCAGAGCGGTTTTTAGAGGCTCTCAGAGGGGTCACAGATCCTGAGGTCAAGAGAAAGACCATCGGAGAGCAGTTCATCCGCGTGTTCGAGGAAGAGGGAAAGAAGATCGGTTCCGTGGACTTCCTGGCCCAGGGCACGATCTACGCCGACGTCATCGAATCCGGCGCGGGCGACGCCGCCACGATCAAGAGCCACCACAACGTGGGCGGCCTGCCCGACTTCGTGGATTTCAAGGAGATCGTCGAACCCCTGCGCGACCTGTTCAAGGACGAGGTGCGCCAGCTGGGCAGAGAACTGGGTCTGCCGGAGTATCTGGTCAGCCGTCAGCCGTTCCCTGGCCCGGGTCTGGGCATCCGCTGCATCGGCGACGTGACCCGCGAAAAGCTCGACATCCTGCGCGACGCCGACGCCATCTTCCGGGAGGAAGTGGACAAGGCTGCCGCCGCGGATCCGGACGCGCCCTGGACCGCGAACCAGTACTTCGCCGTGCTGACCGACACGAGGAGCGTGGGCGTGATGGGCGACATGCGCACCTACGGATACACCGTGGCGCTGCGCTGCGTCACCACCGACGACTTCATGAGCGCGGACTGGACGAGGCTGCCCTACGAGGTGCTCGAGGCTGCCGGCACCCGCATCCCCAACGAGGTGAAGCAGGTGTCCCGCGTGGTATACGATATTACGAGCAAGCCCCCTGCGACGGTGGAGTGGGAATAGTTCGACTGTGTCCCGGGGCAACCTCATCTATCCTGTTCGGGGCAAATTCCATTATCCTCTGCGCGCCCTTACCTGAACGGAAGGAAACGGAGAGAAACGGAAAAACAGAGAGAAAAGAACGGAGAACAGCGGTGGGATAAAACGCTGCAATTTCAATCCTTTTCAGGCTTTTAAAGAGCTTCAGGCATTTCGCTTTGAGGCTCTTTTTTCATAGCTCCAAAACGGAAGAGAAGAGAAGGGTGAGGATATGGTTGGAGAAAGTGATGAGAAACGATTTAACGAGATGATTAAAGTCGCTTCCGAGAGCAGGCGCAAGCCGGATCTGCAGACTTGCTTTAATATGCGAGAGCGTCTTCCAAAAGAAACAATGTATAGGGAACAGATTTCTGAAGGATTGGCAAAAAATTGAAGATCTGGAAAAGGCGTTGCAGGAAAGGAAGAAATCCTTTACTGATAATGTCAAGAGAAGCGATTCGAACACGAAAGTGCGCGAGCGTGTGTGCCAGACAGTGCAGGAAAAAATGGTACTCAAGAGGGAAAACATGCTATACTAAAGAAGAACAAACGGACAGCAAAAGAGTAAAGGCGGTGTACTTGTGAGTTATCTCGAAGAGAACGAATGGATGTTGCTGAATGAGACTGCTTATAATGTGTCCTTCATTTATAGTTTTGATCAGATGAGGATCGATTTTCTTAAGTGGATCAGAATGCTGATCCGTTATGATGCCGCGACTTTTTCATTTGTCAAAGACGGAGAGCTGTGCGATACGATTGCCGCAGAGCTTTCTCCGGCAGAAGTGAAGGTGTTCGAGAAAGCATATGAGGAAGATAATCCGCTCCGGTGGATCCTTCTCAGCGGCAGGAATTACGCATATTGCCAGAGCGATGTGCTTTCTCTGGAGAAAATGGAGGAATCCAAGCTGTATCGGGAATTCTATAAACCGAAGGGCCTAGTGTGGTCGATGGGGACGAATATCGTCTTCCGGGAAGATGTAGTGGGGCTAATCATGTTCTTCCGTACCAGAGGGCGAGGAGATTTTGAAAAGCGAGATCTTTTCGTGATGGATCAACTGCAGAAGCATCTCGCCTATCGGCTCTACTACGAAGCTAAGAAGACCGATTCCCGGTTCTTTTGGGCGAAGGGATACCAGGAGAAGATCAGTAGGGAAAATAACCTGACTTCACGCGAGAGCGAGCTGATGGAGTATGCGCTGCAGGGCCTCGCCAACGAAGCGATTGCGGAGCAGATGAAGATCAGCGTCAATACCGTAAAAAAGCATTTTCATAATTTATACGAGAAAATGCACGTGAAGAACAGGGTCCAGTTGTTGCAGTGCATGCCAAGGTCCTCAGAAAAGATCGATTTTGACGAGCTTTGACCTGTGAATCAAAAGAACCATGTAATGATATACCTGAGGGTAGTATCGGCTGTCATGAATCTATGACAGCCTTTTTTATTGCGTGATTTTCAGGACGGAAATACTTCTTCGGGGTGATAAAAAGAATTAAAAGGATAAGAGAAGGAAAAAAGAGGCGAAGCAAAATATAACGGGTGAACAATACAAGTTCAAAAAGAATCGCGATAACATATTATTCAGAAAGATGCGAGCGCGTTGGAAATGTGGACGATCTGCCCACAGAAAGGGCCGAGAAAAATGATCGAAGCGATACGAAGATGTGGGATCATCCCAGTCATTAAACTGGAAAACGTCAATAAGGCGGGTGCTTTGGCGGACGCCTTGTATGCGGGCGGGATCGATCTGGCGGAAGTGACGTTTCGCGCTGCAGGTGCGGATAGCGTGATCGAAGCGATCAGGACCCGCCGACCGGAAATGATCGTTGGCGCGGGAACCGTGATCACTCTGGAGGAGGCAAAACGAGCAGTCTCTGCGGGAGCGTCCTTCCTCGTGAGCCCGGGTTTCGATGAGGAGATAGTTGAATATGCGTTGGAGAACCAGGTCATGCCGCTCCCTGGTATCGTAACACCTTCCGAAGCGATCCGGGCAATCAAGTTGGGCATCGACACCGTGAAGTTTTTCCCCGCCGAGCAGTATGGCGGGATCAAGACGATTAAGGCACTGCGGGGGCCATTCCCGAACCTGTCGTTTGTTCCGACGGGCGGTATCTCCCTCAGCAATCTGGAGGAATACCTGGATACTGCCGGGGTCACTGCCTTCGGCGGATCCTTCATGGTCAAGACTGATCTGATCAACGAAAACAGGTGGGAGACGATCCGGGACCTCAGCCGCCAGGCCCGGGAGATCGTGAAAGCAGTAAGAGAACGCAAGGAGGAAAACCATGCCTAAGGTCGTGACATTTGGAGAGATCATGCTCAGGCTTGCACCGAAAGGATACCTCAGATTCCTGCAGGAGCCGGAATTCCAGGCAACCTTTGGCGGAGGGGAAGCAAACGTCGCTGTCTCCCTGGCGAATTACGGGTTGGAGGCCGCTTTTGTCACAGCCCTTCCGGAGAATGATATCGGGGAGGCGGCGGTCCGGACACTGCGGTATCACGATGTTGATACATCTTATATCTCCCGGAGCGGGCAGCGGGTAGGCATCTACTATTTGGAGAAGGGCGCGTCGCAGCGGCCGTCCAAAGTCATTTACGACAGGGCACATTCCTCCATCGCAGAGGCCGGAAGAGAGGATTTCGACTGGCCGCAGATCTTTGCCGGGGCGGACTGGTTCCATTTCACCGGCATCACCCCTGCCCTTGGCGACGGCGCGGCCGCGATCTGTCTCGATGCGGTCAAAGCCGCAAAAGAGATGGGCGTTACCGTCAGCTGCGATCTCAACTACAGGAAGAATCTCTGGACGACGGAGAAGGCTTCCCGGGTCATGGACGAACTGATGAGATATGTAGATGTCTGCATCGCAAATGAAGAGGATGCGGAAAAGGTCTTCGGGATCAGAGCAGGGAACACGCAGGTAGAGTCAGGCACGTTGGACAAGGCAGGGTATGTGGATGTGGCGAAGCAGCTGCGCGATCGCTTTGATCTTCGCTATGTAGCTATCACGCTGCGTACCAGTCTGTCTGCCAGTGACAACAAATGGGCAGCGATGCTTTTCAACGGGGAGGAAGCCTTCCTCTCCCGGGAGTATACCATGCACATCGTGGACCGCGTTGGCGGGGGAGACAGCTTTGCCGGAGGCCTGATATATGGCTTCCTGAGCGGAAAAATGGACAAGGATGCTCTGGAATTCGCGGTAGCGGCTTCCTGCCTCAAGCATACCGTAGAAGGAGATTTCAACCTTGTCAGCGTAAAAGAGGTGGAAGCCCTCGCGAAGGGTGATGGATCGGGAAGGGTCAGAAGGTGACAGGGAGAGTCAAATCGGAGAATCGAAGATGAGGATGGTATCCGGAAAAACAGAAGAAATCGAGTACTCAAAGATCCGCAAGATGTTCAACGCGGCGCTGGCGTGCAAGGATCCGATCAGCTTTACTGTCGGTGAGCCGGACTTTACCGCTGCTGTCCATATTGTCCGGGCGGGGTGTGACGCGGCACAGGAGGGGCATACCAAGTATTCCGCCAATGCGGGGATCCTGCCGCTCAGAGAGGCGATCTCTGCGTATCTGAAGCAGCAGATCGGGCTGGAGTATGACCCGGAAAGGGAAGTCACGGTTACGACCGGTGCGATGTCAGCGCTCTATCAGGGACTTAAGGTGATTCTGGATCCGGGAGATGAGGTCATCGTCAATGAACCGTGCTGGACGAACTATATCCAGCAGATCAAAATGTCATACGGCATCCCTGTAAGTGTCGCCTGCTCTCCGGAAAGAGGGTTTGAACCGGATCCTGAAGAGATCCGCCGTGCAGTGACGCCAAAGACGAAAGCGATTATCATCAATTCTCCATGCAATCCGACGGGAGCGGTCCTGTCCAAAGAAGTGCTGGAACAGATCGCAGCCATCGCGGTGGAGCGGGATCTTCTGGTTATTTCGGATGAGGTTTATAAGCACATTCTCTTTGACGATGCCGCCTTCGTATCGATCGCGACGTTCCCGGGCATGAAGGAGAGGACGCTTGTCGTAGACAGCTTTTCCAAGACCTTCGCGATGACGGGTTTCCGGGTGGGTTATGCGGCAGGTCCAGAAGAATGGGTAAAGAACATCACCAAGCTGCAGGAGAATATCAGTGCCTGCGTGGCGATGCCAAGTCAGTACGCTGCGATCGCCGCCCTTGAAGGCGGATTCGAATTCGTAGAGAAAATGGTCTCGGAATACAAGATGCGCAGAGATTACATTTATGAACGGATGCAGAGGATGCCGCTGATCAGATATCAGAAGGCAGGAGGCACCTTCTACGCATTTTGTGACATTCGCGGGACGGGAATGAGCGCGGATCGCTTCGCTATGGATCTTCTGAAGGAGATGAACGTCGTAGTGGTGCCGGGAGACGCGTTCGGAGAGTACGGCGAGGGATTCATCCGCATCTCGTTCGCAACCTCCCTGGAGCAGATCCAGAAAGGAATGGATCTGTTGGAGAGATTTCTGAGGAAGATAGAGACCGGCACGAAGTAACGGATTTGGTTTTGAAGGACGGCGAAATCGAGATGCAGAAGATGGACGGCGCAAATTGCGGAAGACTGCTGCGAGATATCGAAGACCTTGCTTCGATCGGAGGCGACGAGAGGACCGGAACGAATCGTATGGCCTATTCAAAGGCGTTTCTTGAGGGAAGGGACTTCGTAAAAAAGCGCATGGAAGAAGCGGGGCTGGAGACCCGAGTCGACCGGGTGGGAAACCTTTACGGACTTTTGCAACCGACAGACCGCACTGCCGGCTTTTCGAAAAGGATCGCCGTGGGATCCCACATTGATACGGTCCCGCATGGAGGCAAATATGACGGGGCCCTTGGCGTACTGGGCGGCATCGAGGCGGTCAGAAGGCTGCGGGCTGCAGGATACGGGAACAGGCATCCGATCGAGATCATCGCCTTCAATGAGGAAGAGGGAAATGTCATAGGAGGGACGTTCGGGAGCAAAGCCTTTGCCGGAGCGGCGCTCGAAGAAGCGATGCTGGTCCCGATGGAGGATCACGGGATCACGGAAGAGGATTTCCGAAGCTGCCGGGTCTCTCCGGATGATTATTTCTGCTATATGGAGTATCACATCGAGCAGGGAGGCATCCTGGAAAGAGACCAGAAGGAAATTGGGATCGTCGAAGGGATCTTCGGGATCGTACGGTATAGAGCGGTAGTGACCGGCAAGGCCAATCATGCCGGCAGCACACCGATGGATCTGCGCGACGACGCATTGGAGAAAAGCTGCCGGATCATCGAGGATCTGATGAAGCGTACCCGGAGATCCGGAAACACCATGGTCGCGACGGTGGGCACGATCCGCTTGGATCCGGGGGCGGTCAACGTGATCCCGGGGAAAGCGGAATTCATTATTGAGCTGAGAGATAAAACTGTGGCGGCTGTGTTCAGGCTGATCGAAGAGTTGCGGGAACGATGGCAGGAAGAAGGACTGTCCCTGGAGGAGTTTCTGATCCAGCCGGAGACGGTTTGCGACCCGGGCCTGGAAACCGCGATCGAGGAAAGCGCGAAAGCACTGGGTTTTTCAACAGAGCGGATGTACAGCGGCGCCGGGCATGATGTGATCAACACCAGTTTTGTGACTCCGAGCGGGATGCTGTTCATTCCGAGCATTGGTGGGATCAGCCATCACAGGGATGAGTATTCCTGCCCGCAGGACATCGAACGCGGGGTGGCAGTCCTGACGGAAACGATCATGAGGATCGACGGAGGAAACAGGTGAAATGAAGATCAAGATCATCAACCCCAACACGACTCTGGCTATGACGGAGAGCATCCGCAGAATGGCGGAGAATGTTGCGGATCCCGGGACAGAGATCCTGGCAGTCAGCCCTGCGACAGGACCCGATAGTATAGAGACCTTCGTGGACGATTACTTTGCTGTTCCGGGGGTCATCCATGAGGTCGCAAAAGGAGACCTTGAGGAGGGGGCGGATGCATTTGTCATTGCCTGCTTCGGGGATCCGGGACTACAGGCGGCCAGGGAAGTCACTGATAAGCCGGTGATCGGCATCGCGGAGGCCGCAATTATGGCAGCGAAGATCGTCGCACCATATTTCAGCATCGTTTCGGTTCTGGATCGTTCCCGAAAAATCACCCGGGATCTGGTGGAAAGCTATGGAGCGGAGAAGTTCTGCAGATCCGTTAGGAGCACAGGCCTTTCCGTGCTGGAATTCGGGCAGGATCCGGAGCGGGGGCTCATGGCGCTGACAGAACAGGCGGAGAAAGCGGTGAAGGAGGACGGCGCGGAATGCATCCTTCTCGGCTGTGCCGGTTTCGTGGACTTTGTGGATTCAATGAGAGAACATCTGGGAGTGCCGGTTCTGGACGGAGTTTCTCCGGCGGTCAAGTTCGCAGAGGCGATGGTGAAGCTGAGGCTCAGGACCAGTAAGATCAACACCTGGAAAGCACCGGAGCCGAAAACGATCGCGGGTTTTGATAACGTGGTCGACTGGCGGAACGTGTTCAGATAATCAAAAGCAGCTATGAGGGAGGCAATATGAAGACACTGATCAAGAATGGAACGATCATCACGGCAGATCGGGAATACAAGGCGGATGTGCTGATCGAGGAGGAGAAGATATCCGCCATAGGAGAGAAGCTCACGTGTGAAGCGGACTGTGTCATCGATGCGTCCGGGAAATACGTCATGCCGGGAGGTGTGGATCAGCATACCCATTTTTCTGCGCTTTGCAATGTGGGAGATCGGGATACTGCCGGTTATGAGACGACAGATGCAGTGATCACCGGCGGAACGACCACGATCGTGGACTTTGCGCCGCAGGATCCTGACGTGGGACTTCTGGACTCGATCGATTACCGGATCAATGTCAGGGCGAAGGGAAAAAGCTGTGTCGATTTCGCCCTCCACGCCATGGTCACGAGTCTGATGGACAGCATCTTTGATGAAATCAAGTATTTCCCGGAAAAGGGGATCTCCAGCATCAAGATATTCATGGCGTATAACGGCTCAAGGATGCACACGGATGACGGTTCATTCTTCCGCATCCTGGAAGAAGCCGGCAAGGTCGGCGTGACCGTATTCGTCCATGCCGAAAGCGGCGAGATCATTTCTTTCCTCCGCAGAGAATGTGTCAAGAAGGGTTTGCTGGCACCGAAGTATCATTATGTTTCCAGGCCTCCGCATACTGAGGCGGAGGGAGTCCATCGGGCATGTTATCTCGCGGGAAAGACGGGAACACCTCTTTATGTGGTACACGTGACCTGCAGAGAGGCGCTCGAAGAACTCAGGCATGCCCGGGCAAGAGGAATCAACGTCAACGGCGAGACCTGCACTCACTATCTGACAGTGGCGAAGGATGCGCTGGACAATGAAGATTTTAACGAGGCTGCAAAATATGTCTGTTCCCCTGCGCTCCGCGACCGGGAAGATATCGACGCGTTGTGGGATGCCCTGAACGAAGGGCTGCTTTCCGGGATCTCCTCAGACCATTGCGGCATTGACGTCGCTGAGCTGAAGCAGGCGGGGAGAGACGACTTTACCTTGATCCCGAATGGATCACCTGGCGCGGGTGACCGATTCCACATGATCTGGACGGAAGGCGTCGCTAAAGGGAAAATCTCCCGGACGAAATTCGTCGAACTGATCGCTACCTCCCCGGCAAAGATCAACGGAATATTCCCGAAGAAGGGAACGATCCAGGTGGGGTCTGACGCGGATATCGTCATCTTTGATCCAGAGTACAAAGGTGTGATCCGACTCACGGACAATCCGAACGGTGTGGATTATAACATTTACGAAGGGAAAGAGCAGATCGGCCGGGTCGAAACCGTTCTCCTGCGCGGCAGGGTCGCCGTGGAAAACGCGAAATTTGTCGGTGAATACGGGATGGGACATTTTGTTCCTGCAGAAATGTATGCAGCTTGTTACAGAGGACAACACGTATGAAGAAGTATCTTTTCCGAAGGATCATAGCGAAAACCATGAAAAATCGGGCAGAATAGCCCGGCGGTAAAGAGTGGGAATAGTATTTGCGAGATGTCCCGGGGCAACCTCATCTATCCTGTTCGGGGCAAATTCCATTATCCTCTGCGCGCCCTTACCTGAACGGAAGGAAACGGAGAGAAACGGAAAAACAGAGAGAAAAGAACGGAGAATAGCGGTGGGATAAAACGCTGCAATTTCAATCTTTTTCAGGCTTTTATAGAGCTTCAGGCATTTCGCTTTGAGGCTCTTTTTTCATGGCTCCAAAACGGAAGAGGACGGAAGGGTGAGGATAGACGAGTTTGCCCTTTTGAGGATAGAGGTGGTTGCCCATTCACAACATTTTATCTTGAAGTGTGTTGAGTTATCCTGAATAGCTTGAAACAGCAGGCATTCTTCGGAGTGCCTGCTGTATTTATGTTATCAGTGCTGATAACAATTTGATAACATTATATTGTGTTGCGAAATGTGCATAGGATAATTATAGACGGCTGCTCTATTATTTCTTTTATCCGCAAAGCATGAAAATCTTACTGCCAGTAGGAAAAATAAAATCCGATTGATACGACTGGTCCGTTCAATTCCCGGTTCCGATGCTATATAATCATCTACAGAAGTACAAAGGAGGCGAACAGATGAAGATGATGCTGGCAGAAAACAT
>JAEEGI010015005.1_pt1 | contig 16191 bp, 19 predicted proteins | sample 8958751 | NCBI WGS metagenome assembly JAEEGI01 (sample SAMN16246545, study PRJNA631951) | gut metagenome | biome: gut microbiome; feature: rumen; material: KS-attached | host: Bos | place: Iran: Karaj | collected 2018-10
TTTCACCTTGGAGAATAACCAATGAGCAAGATCTTTGACTTTTTGGCAAATAAGAAAAATACTGTATTTTTATCCACCTGTCTGTATGTGCACGTCACAGCTTTTATGTACTATCTGTACTACGGCGCAACTTATCTTGCCATTGTCAACGCTCTCAGCTCAACTCTATATATTATCCTGCTGATAACAGCAAAATCCGGAAGCGAAAAAAATATCATGATAGCCTTTTCAGAGATCATGATATACTCTGTTATCTGCGAGCTTCTCACCGTTGGAAGCTGCGGTTTTATCTACTATCCGCTTGGCATGGTGGCGGTGATCTTTCATCTTGTATCCACTACCAGGACCAAGAAAACCCTGCTTCAGGTCATGAGCATCATAGGCACTTTCATCATCTATCTCATAGACATTACAAACTATGTACCAATTAAAAATATAGCAATAGATTTAGGCTACCACAAGCCCTTTATAGTCTTCGCCAACCTGCTGGTAACAGTTATCACCATGGTTTACGTCTCCTATCTTTATATAACCGAGCAGGAACAGAACAGAGCTATACTTGAGTACAATATAAACCATGATCAGCTTACCGGTCTTTATAACAGAAGGTATTTCTATTCAGCCATAGAAACCATCACAAGATCCACCGGAGAGTTTTCAATCGCCATGGTGGATCTGGATAATTTCAAGAGAATCAACGACACCTACGGTCATGAATTTGGGGATGCTGTGCTCAAAGATCTCTCGGATATTCTGATGTCATCCATGGGAGAAAGCGATATTGCTGTCAGATGGGGCGGCGAGGAGTTCATCCTGTTTATGCCCGGCACCGATTTGGATTCAGCTGAAAAAATCTTGGAGAAAATGCAGGATAAGATCAGGAATCATCAGGTAATACTTGGAGGAAAGACAGTAAGCTTTACCGCAACAATAGGTCTTGCAAGCGGCGATGATCTCCAAAAATACGAGCAGGTGATAAATACTGCTGATCAAATGCTTTATTACGGCAAAAACAACGGCAAGAATCGCATCATCAAAGAAATACCTTAAATCACACAGTTTCCACCATAGCCTTTAATCTATCAGAAAGCTCTTTTTCTGCTTTCTGTGCATCGGCCTTGTGTGAGTCTATTTTGCGTATGCATAATAGGCTTTTTTTGATGCTATAGCAGCGGAACAGGAGGGCGATATATGCTTCAGATTAGGAATTTAACTATAACACATCGTAAGGACCTACGCATTATTTTGGAAAAATTCAATATGGCATTAAATGATGGAGATAAAGCAGTAATCATTGGGGAAGAGGGAAACGGCAAATCAACTCTGATGAAGTGGATATACAATCCGGAACTCGCTGAGGATTATTCAGAATGTGAAGGAGAAAGAGTAACTTCCGGAGAGGTACTGGGGTATCTTCCTCAGGAACTTCCAGAAGCTGATAAGGCAAAAGCTCTTTATGAGTATTTCTCGGAGGCACAGTTTTTTTATGATAAGGAGCCAAAAGAACTATCGGAGATGGCAATGAAATTCCAGGTGCCTTCCGATTTCTTTTACAGCGATCAGAAAATGGGAAGTCTTTCAGGTGGTGAAAAGGTTAAGGCACAGCTTATGCGGCTTCTGATGGACAATCCGACGGTGCTTCTTTTGGATGAGCCATCTAACGACATTGACATTAGTACGCTGGAGCTTTTGGAGAGGCTGATCAATGACTGGAAGCATATAGTTCTTTTCATATCCCATGATGAAACCCTTATTGAGAACACTGCAAATGTGATAATCCACATCGAGCAGATTATGAGGAAGACCAAGAGCAGATACACTGTTGTAAGGGATAATTACAGCAATTATATCGAAAGAAGGGCTGAGAACTTTGAAAGACAGACGCAGCAGGCTATAAATGACAGAAAAGAGAAGAAACGCCGAGATGAAAAGTATGCCCGGGTCTACAACAGCGTAGATTATGCCCTTACCAATATATCAAAAGGTGCAAGGGATGCCCCAGGCAAGAACCTTAAGGACAAGATGCGCACTGTAAAGGCCATGGGTAAACGTTTTGAAAAAGAAGATGAAAATATGACCCAGATGCCTGAGCAGGAAGAGGCTATCTTTTTTAAACTGGGAGATGAGAATGCCAGGATGCCGGCAGGAAAGACAGTTATTGAATATGAGCTTGATGAGCTTAGAACTCCTGATGGAACAAAAGTACTTTCAAAAGGTATTTTTCTTAGGGTCAGAGGTCCTGAGAAAATCTGCATTGTTGGCACAAACGGAGTTGGCAAGACAACGCTCCTTAAGCGGATGGCAGAGGAATTGCTTTCCAGAAAAGACATAAAGGTACAGTATATGCCTCAGAACTATGAGGAGCTTCTTGACCTTGATGTTACGCCGGTTGAATTCTTGGATGACACAGGGGTCAAAGCTATACGCACCCGTATCAGGACATATCTTGGGGCACTGAAATATACGGCAGATGAGATGGACCACTCAATACGAGAACTGTCGGGAGGACAGAAAGCAAAGGTGTTGCTTTTGAAGATGAGCCTGTCAGATGCAAATGTGCTTATACTTGATGAGCCAACGAGAAACTTTTCCCCGCTTTCGGGGCCTGTTATCAGGAAGATGATAGCTTCTTTTCCCGGAGCAGTGATTAGCATTTCTCATGACAGGAAGTATATTGAGGAAGTATGCACGAAGACCTATACATTAACAGAGAAAGGATTTATGTAAAGTATGGCTGACACAAGAATCAGAATTATCCCGTTTAATATGAGATATGGACCAAATCCAACAGTTACAAAGAATCTTTTAGAAGACCTCAACTAAGAGGTCTCTTTTTATTTTCACCGAGAAAGGTATGATGGCATTAGTGATTTGGGTTTATTTATGGATAAACTTATTTAATTCATCAGAAAAGATTTTGGAACTAAGGCGCCGTATTCCACCATACAGATGACGTGTGATAGCATCTTCGATGGCATCAAAATCTTGATTATCGATTATATCCATAATTCTATTATGTTCTTCTAATACATCCGGGATGTTCTTTCCACCAAGCATATCAAGTCTTATAAATCTTGAATAATTCGGTTGAGGCTGGGTAAGAAACTGCCAGATTTCGTTTTTGTTCATGTATTTGAAATAGCACTCATGAAACGCAAGGTCTTTTTGTAAAAGCTTATTAGTGTTCTCTGGATCGAGTGTAATAAAATCATCTATCTCACTAACTGCCTTTTCAAAAGCGTTTTTGTGGTATCTGATCTCCTCTACCTGATCCGGAGTCATGGATCGCATGAAATCTCTCAGTACAGCGTGTTCAATAGCAACTCTCATATAGACAAAATCATTAACTGTGTTCATGTCTATAGAGGTAACAATAGTTCCAACATGCGGGATGATCTCTACAAATCCATTCTGGGCAAGACGCTGCAGGGAGCTGCGAATGATAGTCCTTGAGACGTCAAACCTGGCACAAAGACCATTTTCACTGATTGACTCTGATGGGAGAATTTCAAGAGAGACAATTTCTCCTTCGAGTATTTTGTAGATATCCTCTGAATTAAGTTTCGAAGCCATATATTCGGTCCTCTTTGATGTATACAAGATTATAATGTTAATATACAGCAGATTTGCTGCTATGTCAAAACACAAGACAAAAGATGAATACAAGAGCGAATTATTCTATTGACAAATAATGATAAAGCGTTATTATATGAATATAACAGCTTGTATACAAGCACAATATGGGAAAGCAAAAATAGGAGGGTAATCATGAAAAAGAAGATGTTAGCGGTACTGCTTACAGCAGTGATGTCAACTACACTGTTATTGGGATGTGGTTCAAGTGCAACCGATTCAGCAACAGAAAGTGTACCTGCGACAGCAGAAACTAAGCAGGAAGAAAAAAAGGAAGAAGCAGCTCCTGCAGCTGAAGCTGCAGATCTTGGCGATTTTGAAATGATAGTAGGACATGCTCAGCCGGAAGGTAATCCAAGATATGTTTCTATGGAAAAATTTGCAAAAGACGTTGAAGAGAAAACTGGCGGACATGTAAAGGTTACAGTGTATGGAAATGGTCAGCTCGGAACCGAGAAAGAAATGCTTGAACAGGTTGTTCAGGGTACTGTACAGGGTATGCGTGGAGGACAGTTTGATTTCTCACCAAGACTTCTTATGTTCACAGCACCTTTCCTCACACAGAATAGAGCACAGGTTACAGCTCTTCTTCAGTCAGATCTTGCAAAGAGTGTTTGTGCAGAGGCAGAAGCTACAACAGGAACTGTTATCATCAACCTTTGTGATGCTGGCGGATACAGACAGTTCTCCAACAACAACCATCCTATTACAAAGCCTGATGACCTTAAGGGATTAAAGATGAGAACCAACGGAATGAAGACCATTGATCTGACATTCCAGCAGCTTGGTGCTTCAACAGTATCTGTACCATATGCAGATCTTTATATGGGACTTAAGACAGGCGTAGCAGATGGCCAGGAGAATCCATGGGTTAACGTTGTTGGCATGAAGTTCTACGAAGTGCAGAAATACTTTACTGAAGTTAACTATCAGTTCCATCCGGATCCGTTCTATGTAAATGCAGGATGGTGGAATTCACTTCCTGAAGAATATCAGACGATCATCAGTGAATGTGCAACAGAGATGGGCGAGTATAACGATCAGCTGATAGATGAGAATTCTGAAGCAGCCAAGCAGCAGATCATTGACTCCGGAGCAGAAGTCTATGTGCCTACTGATGAAGAGATTCAGGCATTTAAGGATGCAGTACAGCCCGTATATGATCAGATGATCAGCGAAGGCATCTGCACAGCAGAAGAAATGAACCAGATGAAGGAAATTGTAGAAAAGGCAAAATAAGACTAATAAGAATCAACTGTAATACGTGGCGTCCCATAAAAGGTGCGCCATGTATTATATACAGGGGGCACAGTGGATAGAATAAAGAAAATTGGCAAAAGTGTATTTACTATATATTTTGATATTGGCGTAGTTGCTTTGGCAATACTGGCAATACTTGTCTGTTTTGCAGTAATAATGCGATATTTCTTTTCAATAAGCTGGAAAGAGCTTTCAGAGTTTAATGTTACTTTGTTTGCTTTTACAACTTTTTGGGGAATGGGAATTAATGTGATAAAGGGAGAGCATGTAACAATTGATATCCTGTATAACGCATTGAGTCCACTTCTTAAAAAGATAATTAGCATTCTAGACTACTTGATAATGCTTGTTGTGGATCTGGTATTTGCATGGCAGGGAATTGGCTATGTAAAAATGGCTGGTAAGCAGCTCAGTATGGGAATGGAAATTCCTATGAAATTCATGTATGGGATAATGCCTGTAAGTGGCTTTATCTGCGCTGTGTGTATAGTGATCAAATTGATAGAGTACGTATTAACCGATGCAAAAAGCATTGAAGAGGGGAGGGAACAGTAATGGCAATGGTAATTCTTTTGGCACTGCTCATATTTTTTGCCTTAATTGGAGTGCCTCTCGCTTTCGCCATCGGTGCAGCATGCGTCACGTATATCATGATCTTTGCACCCAACTTTATAAGTATGCTTCCTCAGAGGATCTGGAACGGAACTTTTTCTGAACTGATGATAGCAATGCCACTTTTTATGCTGGCAGGAGAACTGATGAATGTCGGAGGAATGACACAGCGGCTTATGAAATTCTGTACCGTTCTGTTGCGTCCGATAAATGGAGGACTTGGTGAGGTAAACGTGGTTGCTTCCATGATCTTTGGAGGGATATCGGGATCTTCTGTTGCTGATACATCAGCACTTGGATCGATCGAGATCCCTGCAATGGAGGAAGCCGGATATCCAAAAGGTGTTGCAACAGGAGTTACAGTTGCGTCTTCAACAATGGGTATGATAATTCCTCCCTCAACACCAATGATCGTCTATTCCATGATTTCAGGAGGATCGGTTGGTGCGTTGTTCATGGCAGGAGCTTTACCTGGATTACTTATTGGACTGACACAGCTTGCTTTGGTTTATATTTTGTCAGAGAAGCATCACTGGCATCCAAAGAAAGTGAAAATTTCAGCAAAAGAAGTACGTGAAAGCTTACTTGGCGGACTTCCTGCACTGCTACTTCCACTGTTTATTATCATTTGCGTATCATTTGGCGTATGTACTGCGTCAGAAAGTGCCGGAGTGGCAGTTTTGTACTCCTTACTGGTTGGTTTCTTTATCTATCATGAACTTACATGGAAGCAGGTATGGGAGGCGCTTAAGAAGTCCTTTATATCAAGCTCTTCAATAATGATAATTATTGGATTTACGACAATATTCACATGGGTTCTGACAATGCAGGGTGTACCTATGCTGGTAGCGAACTTCTTCCAGGGACTTGCACTTCCAAAATTTGCCATAGCCTTGATCTTTGTAATTATGATACTTATGGTAGGAACATTTATTGATGTATCACCGGCAATTCTTTTGCTGACACCAATACTACTTCCTGTCATGAATGCATATGGATTTTCAACCTTGCAGTTTGGAGCGATGATGATCACTGGACTAGCAATTGGTCTTGTAACACCACCGGTCGGAATGTGTCTGAATGCATGCAACAAAATAAACGGAATGCCTGTAATAGAAATATTCAAGCATGCTGTACCTTATATTCTTTGTAACATTATAGTACTTATTCTTATTTCAGTATGGGAGCCATTAACTACATGGCTGCCAACATTACTTGGATATAGTTTATATTAAGGGAGAAAAACGGTGACATTAAAAGAAAAAATGAAGCAGGGCCCAGTGTTTGGAATGGCTTGCTTTACAGGAACAACATGCGTGATCGAGAATATCGCTCAAAGCGGACTGGATTTTATTTATCTTGACCTTGAGCACACCAACTACATGTTGGATGAAAACTTTGAAAAGCAGATCATGGCAGCTAAATTGCATGATATAGCTGTTCTTGTACGAATGGCTGACGATGATGAAGTCTCTATCAGAAAAGTTTTGGAGTGGGGGGCGGATGGTGTTGTTATCCCTCATTGTAAGACAGCCGAGATGGCAAAAAAGTGTGTTGAAGCAGCAAAGTTTTATCCCCTCGGAAGAAGAGGCGGGGAGTCAAATGTAAGAGCCGCCGGCTTTGGTTATAATGACTTTGACTGGAATAAATACATAGAACAGCAGAACCGGGATACCATGGTGATCCCTATGGATGAGGATTTTGAGTTTTCCGATAATATTGATGAGATTCTTGATGTTCCAGGAATTGATGCCATCAATTTCGGACCTATAGACTATGCTAATTCTCTTGGATTAAAGATTGGATATTCTATGGGCGAAGAGGTTAATAACGCCTACAAGCTCCTAGTGGAAAAATGTAAAGCAAAAGGAATTGGAGTTTTAGGCCCAATAGTTCCTCCAACACAGGAGAATCTCAAAAAGGGCATCGAAGATGGCTACACAATGATCATTGTAGGCAATGATATGTGGCATTTTCAAAAAGCCCTTAAGGACATGATGAATACAGCAGTTAACCCTGTAAGAGAAAGCTTATGACCAGGACAGATCCCTACATCAGTGATGGTGTAGGGATTTTTTTGTATAATATGAGTTTTTAAGACTATTCTGAAGTGGAGTCAGTAGTTTTCTTATTTCTCCAATTCCTGGAATTCTTGACTGCTTCCTCACGATCACTGGCTCTCGCGTAGATATTGGTAGCATTGATGGACTTGTGACCCATGCGCTGCTGAAGCACCAGAATATTCTTTTCATGCTTATAAAACTCCATGGCAAAGCTGGAACGGAGCTTGTGGACGCTGATATCGCTGCGTTTTAACGAAGCTTTCACATACTTTTTGAGCATCTGCTGGATCTCACGGATAGATAGGCGTTCTCCGGCAGTAGTAGTGAAGAGGGCAGTGTTCTCGGTGAATTTCTCGCCCTGTACCTGCCTGGATTCAAGGTAATCCTGTATATATTCCTTGGATTCATCAGAGAAAAAGACCTTTGAAACAGTTCCGCTTTTTTCTGGCCCTTACTAAGGCCTGTTCCATACCTGATGCAGTTAAGGAGCTGTTCCTGTTCATCAAGGTTTAGGTAGATAACGTACTCATTTTCAGGAATTTCCACAGATTGAGAGCCTGAAACCGGGTTATATTCAAGCTTTCTTTCTGTATTGATCAGATACTCGAATAAACCTGATACTGAAGATCTGCGCCTGGCCCTTGTTCTTTCAGACAAATGCTGATTCTCATCCATCCATGTAAGAAAATCATCGATATCTGTCGCTTTAATCTGCTTAATATCATCAAGAGACAACTCTTTTAACTTCTTATCAGGGAAATAAGGCAGGAAATTTACGGAAAAATCCAGAAAATACCTGATGTCCAACGCATATGAAAGCCTTGTAAGGATAGCCTTGCCTGATGTGCCTGAATAAAAATATTGTTGTGTGAAATCCGGTAATGCATCTGTGATTTCCCTAAGTTTCTGTGTATTCGATTTTGCAGGTGTTCTTTCTGCCATAGTATGCTCCAGACATGTTAAAATTGAATTGGGGGCTTTTCTTATTTTATTATAATATATCCTTCAGATAAATGCTACATAATATAAATTATACGCATATGTGTCTCTATTAAAACATGGACTCTGGTTGTCGCTCTCGTTTTTGGCTATCATTGGCAGAACTAGTGTCATGTCGGCGGCACTAATCGCTTCCATGGTCTTTCTTTACCAATCCATCCATTCTCATTCCAATACTTAAAGTCAGTGTATTCGGGATTCTTTTTACCGAGACTCGTCTGCAGCATCCTTACCATATAGAATTTTGCTTTCGTCAAAACACTTGTATGAGCAGGTTTATCATAATTTATGGCATGCATTTTTTGAGCAACATCACTAAGTTTCCTTTGGAAGGATGTTTTTCTTTTGTCCTCGATCTTGTCCCAGTCAATTTCAGACATCAGCTTGAAACTTATGACTTTGATGGCCGAATATCACACTGCTTTTTCCTCATCCATTCCCACAAGATAGTCTACAATCGGCTCTATATACTTGATGTCTGATATGTCATAGGATGAAGCCATCCTCTCAAACATTGCTTTTTGTTCCTCAGTTGCATCTTTTTTATTCTTAATTGCAGATACGAACATCTTCATTGTAATTCTGGTGGGCACACTCATTTTTTCATAGTTCATTCCACCCTGACAGTAAAATACCTTAATATACTCTCTCTGAGCGACAGTAAGCGCATTCTTAATGAGTGCATTGGCCTGAGGTTCTCCATTTGGAGTCCCACCCACGCAGAACATAGCAAGTCTCTTCTTGGTCCATCCTTCAGCCTTCTCAAGGAACCACTGGGACTTCACGATTTTTTCAGCCATAGCCCATCCGCCATAGCAAATTGCGTCATAGCTGTCAAAATAATCAAATTCCTTTTTCTGAGCCTCCTTAAGTTCAAGAAGATCTCCGCCCACTCTGTCAGCAAGCCACTGTGCATATCTCTTAGTAAAACCTGTCTGTGATGTGTAAATTATAAGTGTTTTCATTGCTCTCTTCCCTTGTCATGTGAACTTTTGTTTTTAAATCTAACCATCGTTACCTATTATATGGTAACGCTCGTTCACTGTCAACAGGATGAGATTGCCCAGTTTTATGGCTAAAATGATATCATTCTCTCTATCAAACGGTTAACTGTTTCCGGTGCATCAGTATTGGAATTGTGTCCTGCCCCTTTGATCCATTCGATCGGAATGCCTGTTTTCTTATGCCATGCTTTATTGTATCTGATGCAGGAACCTGCATGATCTTTTTCACCGCAAATAAGAAGCGCCGGGCATTTGATCTCATATGGGAGCTCAGCCTCTATTGCCTCTGCCAGTATCTTGTATCCGTGACCGGCAAGTTTGGCATACCAATCCTGATCGCCATCATAAACCATCATCATACTGTGCATCAGTTTTCTACCGTATTCCGATGTGGCAACGCCGTTACTTCCTGCCTTCACCAGAGACCTCCAGGGATAATGACGGTAAACTGGCTCCATTCTTTTAAGCAACCATAATTCAGCGCCAGTCAAATATTCGCGCTGTAATGGTGCTGAATCGATAGAGACAAATCCATGGAGCTTATCTGGAAACAGCTGCGCATATGCCTGCCCCACATAGCCGCCCATAGATTGTCCAATGATGATTGGATTATTGAAACCATTTTCAATCAGTATCTCATCCAGCCACTTCGCTTTATCCATCAAACTGAAGCTTAGCGTAAATGGCCGTGATGAAGCATGTCCCGGTGCATCCCAGACAATGACAGGATAATGCCCTTCAAAAAACTCTATTTGTTTATCAAAAAGCCTGTGATCTGCAGTAAGACCGGGCAGAAATACCAATTGTACTTTGTTATTTTCTGCAGTTTCATTTACCCAATAGTGTATATTGCCGCATTGAGTCATATAGGTACACTCAACCATAGCTGATCTCCTCCATTAAAACAGAAATAATAAACGACTCCAGTGAATGAACAACTACACTCACTGGAGTCGATTTTACTTGAAAGTTAATGCACTTCCCTTGATCGTTTTGCTCTCATAAACGCCGCTATCGGCCAGTTTATAGAGATCTTCAAAGGAACGCTTTTCTCCTTGTTTGTAGAACACAGCACCTGCGCTGACACAGATTTCTCTGCCTTTAAGCTCAGGAATATCCATCCCTGCGATTTCCTTAAAGACGCGGTCCATTACTGCTCTTCCGCCCTCTTCATTATCAAGGTTCATGACATATACAGCATACTCATCGCCGCCTAAACGGAAAATGATATCCTCATCCCTGAAGGTAAGCTTTAATACATCCGCAATACCACGAAGTGCCTTATCACCGACGCTGTGGCCCAGGTCATCGTTGATATCCTTAAACTTATCAACGTCCATAATGCAGAGCATTCCAGTTTTATCATTTGCCATGGCATCGATAACTCTTCTTTCACCGCTGCCACGGTTCAAAATGCCTGTCATGATATCGGTGCTGGCCAGGATCTCAAGATTCTGGCGCTCTTTTGCTGATTCTACGATGTCATCTACGTTCTTAAAACCAGCCAGCATATCACTGTTAGGAATATTGGCATTGATAAGGATGTACGTAAACTGATAATAGTGAACCTCGCCTTTATCCATAACGCGGTAACTGGATACATATTCTGAATTTGCCTCAAGCTTTTTGTTGATAGTGGCCAGAGAGATGGCATCATACATCCACTCCTGATCCTCAGAATACACACGATCCTTTACATACTGTTTGTACAGTACATCGTAGGGATAGATCTTTTCACCTGCGCCTTCCATACCCTTTGTAACATAACCGTCAAGCTTTAAGATCACCACATCACCGGTCTTGGGGTTGATCTTAAAGATATTGTAGTAATCACGGCTCAAGGTCTCCACGATATCAAGCTGCTCTCTTAAATAACGCTTATCTGCAATATGCTTACGAATGAACTTATCAATATCCCTGAACGCAAGAATAAAACTCTCTGTTTCTCCCGGCTCTCCAGCAAGTGCGAATGCCATCTGATGATATGACATATTACCATCGTCAGCCAGACGCATATAATCAAGCGTAAACCTTTCTCCGTCTTTGATCCTTGAAAATACCACATCCAGTTTTACATCCCTCTGGACGCTCTCAATGTTGGTTACTACGTAGCGATCTACGTATTCCTCAATAAAACGGTCGTAGTTGTCAAATCTAAATCCCAGTTCTACCGCATCACGATTCGTGTTCTCTCCGGTGGAACGGTACAGGTACATCTTCTTGGTATTGGCGTTGATGACCCAGATTGTATGATATTCTTTTCCGATTCCGGTAATAATACCAGTCAAACGAAGTATACGGGCGTTAAAATCTTCTACCAGAGCGCGCTGATCTTCAGGATAATCCGCTGGATCGATCAGCTCGTTCTCTTTGATGACTAAATCAGATTGCATCTTCCCCTCCTAAGAATATAATCCGACTTATGCAAATTGTCAGAATATAACTTATATTTTACTATACTTCATGCTTAAGCACAGCATGATTAATGAAAATTTAAGAAAAAAATCTTATGAGCATCATATATATGATAGTTCCTGTCAATATGCTTAAAACCGCGTTTCTCTTCCACGCCTGCATCCCTACAACCAGCCCTCCTGCAATAAGTTCAGGAACGCCATAAGGCGGTGAAACCACAGAAACATCGCGTAGACAATATACCACCAGAAGCGCAATTATCGCCTGTGGCAACACTTTTCCCAAATAGGAAATATACTTAGGGGTATGCTTTCCGAATAGTAAAAATGGAAGAAAACGAAGAGCCATGGTAGTTAGTGCCATAGCTAAAACAAGTACAGCTGCTGTCATTTTTCCACACTCTCCTTTCCCCTGAAGATTGTCAGTAGTACCGTTATAAGGAGCATTGAGGGGATCAGGAAATTCTCTGCTCCGAAAACCACAAGGCAGACTACGGTGCTAACAATACCAACAATAGCGGGCAGATGGTTGTCGGATTCTATCCACTGTTCTGTAAACGAAGCGATGAAAAGAGCTGTCATGGAAAACTCGATCCCAGCTGTAGAAAAGCGGATCATGCTTCCTAAGAGACTTCCAATAACACTCCCCAAAACCCAGTAACACTGATCAAACAATGATACAAAAAACCTATAGCGGTTAATTGATCCATTTGCTTCCCCGTCATCATCGCAAAGAAGCGAATATGTCTCATCCGTCAGCGCAAATATCAGATATGGCTTGTATTTTCCGGAATCCTTATACTTATCTATCATTGAAATGCTGTAAAACAGGTGTCTTGCATTAACCATGATAGTAGTGATTATCGTGGTGACAACGGATGCCCCTCCTGTTAAAAGACCTATTCCGACATACTGCATTGAGCCTGCGTATATCAATGCACTCATGGCAAATGCCCATATCATGCCATATCCCGCATTATGCAGTAAAATGCCAAATCCAATCCCAAGAACTATATATCCTGCCATAACGGGTACAGTTTTATAAAAAGCTTTTTTGATCACATCAATCCATCCTTTTTGCATAAATATTCAAGTCTTTCCAATCATATTATTTTAACGGACATCTCGCAACCGAATTTTTTTATCAAAATTTCATTCAAAAATCAGCCTCTCCAGGGTAGGAATTGCTATACTTAAACTATGAAAACGCAATACAGAGCTTTTTTCAAAATGGTGAGGTGAAGCTTATGATCAAGACAGTGATTATTGAAGATATGGATCATCTGTATGAACTTCTGAATGAACAGGAGTATAGAACTGACCTTAAGAGAAACCGAAATCTGTTTGTGTACCGTGGGCAACCAGATGCCACCTTTGAGCTGACCACAAGTCTTGAAAGAAACTGTAAAGACAAGAAAAAAGAACTTGAGCCCTGCATGCTCAGGAACTTCACAAAATATGCTGTTCTTGAAGAGCCTTCCATCGAAAACTCAGTCTGGAGGCAGATGATCTTCGGTCAGCACCACGGCCTTCCCACAAGGCTTCTTGACTGGTCCTTCTCTCCTCTTATTGCTCTGCACTTTTCAGTTACCGAGACAGATCTTGATGAAATGGAGAAAAGAGATAGCTGCGTATGGCGCACGGACATCCATGAGCTTCATGATCTCCTGCCTGAGAAATACCAAAAGATCGCCGATAAATACAACACTACGGTCTTTTCCGTAGATATGCTCTCTGAAGCCTGCGAGAGCCTTGACATGTATGACAAAGACATGGGCTCATCTTCAATGCTGATGATAGAGCCTCCTTCAGTTGACGTCAGGATCGTGAACCAATACTCATTCTTTTCCGTAATTCCCAATGACATGAAAGATATCGAAGGGTTCCTTGATGCCCATACAGAAAAAACGGTTCGCTACGTAATAAAAAAAGAGATCCGCTGGCAGGTCAGGGATATGCTGGATCATCAGAATGTATCTGAGCGCATTGTGTACCCCGGCCTGGACGGACTCTCCAGATGGCTAGGTCGCCATTATTATGTAAGATAAACTACTCTTCCATGCCTTCGATCATTTCCATCATGTTCTTATCTATGATGTACTGATTGGAGAAGGCGTTGATAACAATACCGGTAATTTCCCTCTGATTGTTCCTAGCGAGCCTTATGGTATCCAGGAAATTCCTCTCGATCCTTGTAAAGTGGTCGCCATATTCGCCCATTTCCGCTTCAGTTGAGAACACGGGGAAGTAGAATTTGTCGTCCTCTTCCAGGATATCAGGCACCAGATTGAGCTTTTCATTGCCAAATTCATCAGGAAGCGCAACACAGGGAACCCAAACATTGCTGTGGCGCAGGATCTTCATGAGCTTAAGGGCGTTGAGCTCAGTATCATTTCTGTTGCAGATCTCCACTGCTCTTGTGAGAAATGATCCGTCAGCCAGAAGCTCTTTTGTAATAGGATCCTCTGGAACCGAGTATTCTACGCCTCCGTCGGCGTCAATGATCATCTGGATGAGCTCCTTGGAAAGCATAAATGCATCATCACTCCAGGGATTGACGATAAATCCCATGCAATCAGCTTCTGCGCAGGCTTTAAGCGCTGCGTCTATGAAGTGAGATATTACCTGGCTGGGCTGGCCCTTCTCAAACTCTTCTTTTGATGTAAACACCACGTTCCAGGTATTGCCATCTCCCGTATTAAGGCCACGGAAGGAATAGGTCATCTCATCTTCTTTGATAACCACAGGAATGACGAAATGCCCGTCTGCGTGCATCCTGGTCCTTATGCTCTCAAGAACAGCGATAAGATTTTCTTTGCTCTGGTCCTTATGGAATTTGGCGATTGTCTCCTCTATTATCTCGTTGCCTTCAAGAAATGGATCTCGAACTTCCTGGTTCATGGTGGTGCTCCTTTCTGTTTAACGTTTTAGTTAAAAGAGCTTCATCTGTTCATATTCCTGATGACTCTCAAGTAGTGGCATCTTCATATTTAGCATTTCTTTAGCTGCATCCGTATCAAAGATCCAGTCTTTTACTGCATTTTTCTCGATCATTAGCGGCATACGATCATGAACCTTTATCATTGATTCGTTGGCAGCTGTGGTCAGTATAACAAAAGAATCCTTATTATCAGAAAGCTGATAGAAACCCGCTAGATATATGGGGCTTTTATCTTTTTTATAGAATGTTACCTTGTTCTTGTCCTTGTCCCACTCGTAAAATCCCGCAGCAGGTATCACAAGGCGCCTTCTTTCCACACTATCAGAAAACATGGGCTTTTCCAGGGCTGATTCTGCTCTTGCATTTATCACAAGCTTTTTATCTTTTGAGGCAACGCCCCAGAACATATCTGAAACCTTAAGACCTGCGCCGGTGCTGCCTCTTTCAGCTGATATCACAGCGGGACTCATTGCTGGGGTAACATCGCCAGAATTAACGGAAAGTAAGCCGGAGTCAAGCCCCAGCTCATCTTCTACTTCTAATGCAGTTTCAGCATCAAAAAAGTATCTTCCGCACATGTGATCAAAGTCCCATCATCTCTCCGTAGATAAGTACAGCATTTCTTACGCACTCCTCGCATGGGCAAAGTGGCTTGCCATCAGTGATTGCCTTAAGATCCCTGCATTTGATGGCTCCGCATCTGCGGGCAAATTCTTCCTGGATCTGTCTGGTCTTTGCAAGAGTTCCTTTTCCCTCAGTCTTGAGGCCTGCGATCATTCCTGCGCCGATAAGTGCACCGCAGGTAGCCTCCATATTGCCCATTCCTGCGCAAAATCCTGCAGAAATCTGACACAGCTGCTCCTCTGTAAGGTCTGTTTCATCAGCAAGGGCCGCTGTTACAGACTGTGCACAGTTGTACATCCCGGAAGTTTTCATTGCTACTGCTTTTTCAGCTCTCTCATCTATTGTCATCTCATTTGTTTCCTTTCTTTGCTTTGATCTGGCAAATGCCCTGAGTCATGGTTCCCATAGGGCAAAACGAGCACCAGGTCCTCTCTTTATAAAGCGCCATCACGATCAGTCCGATCAGCGTTGATGTCAGCATCAGACTGTAAAATCCAAATCCAAACTGAGCTACCCAGTCCGGTAGTATACTTCCATTATATGCCCATTTCCATGGAACTTTGAAGGTCCAAAATAACTTTATAACTTTGCGAAGTGTTCCTGCTCCTGAAAATACCAGATATGTCTGGAAGATCATGGTT
>JAEEGI010015010.1_pt1 | contig 16186 bp, 10 predicted proteins | sample 8958751 | NCBI WGS metagenome assembly JAEEGI01 (sample SAMN16246545, study PRJNA631951) | gut metagenome | biome: gut microbiome; feature: rumen; material: KS-attached | host: Bos | place: Iran: Karaj | collected 2018-10
TATTAAATATATTTTCTTTATTATTTTTTCTATCTATTTTCTTATTATTTTTCATAAAATTTTTTCTGTTTCATTTATAACAATATAAAATTTTATTACTTTTTACATCATCTTTATTTCTATTTAAATCAACATTTGTTTTTGAAATTCTAGAAACAATTTCAGATTTATTAATAGTATTTTCTCATTATAAGAAATTTCATCATTAATACTTTAATAATAATATCAACAATTTAAGAATATTTTGTAAATAAAAAGAAATTCATTGAAATTAAAATTCGATTGTTTTGAAACATAAACGAATTTTAAATAATTTACACAAGGATTTGATTTTTTTATTTTTATTTATTAATTTATAATTGATATTATTTGACAAGTAAGTATTTATATTAAAAAATAATAAAAATCATAAATTTAAATTTTTTATTGTTGATTTTATTTCTTTAGAATTTAATTAATATAATCAATTTAATGCTTATTTCAAAAAAATAAAATGTATTTTTGCAAAAAAAGCATAATTCCAATTAATAAGTAATATAATATTAAAAATAATTTAATTTTTCAACAATAATAATTTTAAAGATTATATAAAAAATCCTTAACAAAAAAAAATGAAAATCCTTTTATTATTCCTCATAATTTTCCAAATAAAATTCTCAACATCAGTAACATTCGAAGAAGCTCTTTCAAATTTAAAAACATTAGAGACTTACATAAAATCCTATAAAACAGAAAAATCAATTTCAACTTCATTAACCCATTTAATAGTGAGTTACATTCGTGATGGAAAATACACATCATTTGAATGGACAATAGCAGGTGGAACAGTATCAGAAGAATTAGTAGAATATATAAAGAGGAAAGATATAGAGAAAGATACAAATGTAGAAGCACTAAGAAAATATGGTGATGTTATTCTTCCAACAAATGAAAAAATGGATTTTGTACATTTATTTGCAGTTATGAATGGAATTGAATATGGAGATTCTTATACTCAAGGTTTCTCAAGTTTAGTAGGTTGGGGAGGTGATTCTGCAGAATTATTTGATGATATTAAGAATGAAAAAGGAAATTTAGATGAATTAATTAATATTACTTTATCCAGTTATTTAGGAAAAAAAGGAAGATTTAATCAAGGTGATTTAATCGCTGATTTAGATGCTCCTATTATTTTATTAAAAAAAAATAATGATAATTACTTCGCTGATTTAATTCAAAGTTATTATTCTGGTGATGAATGGAAAATGAGAATAAAAAATTTTGTTAAAACTACTTTTCCTAATGTTAATGCTAAAGATTTAAGAAATACTGTTTTTGAAAGATATGATAATGATTTTTATCTTAATATTCTTGAATGTAAATTTGGATTGAGAAAAAGTAGCTTTTTAGGTTGTTATTATCCAGGAGATTTAAAAAGTGAATTTGTTAATCATAGGAAAGCTGCTCTTTATGCTTTTGCTGATTATTTAGGAAATGCTTTAGATTAGTGAAAATAATTTTTTATTTTATTTTTTTTGATTGATAAAGTATTATCATTATTTAGATTTAAATGAATGTTCAAATATTTTTTTTAATTTTTTTCTTTTATCTTTATTGGTTAAATTAAAATCTAATTTATTATGTTATAAAGTTATTAATGGAAAATATAATTTTTGGATTGTATGGAAATAAAAAATAAAATTATATTTATTTTTGACTTATATTACATTCAAATAAATTTATTGTTTAATTTATATAGTAAGTAATTAATAAATATTTATTTTACATTATATCTTTTATAATTTTATTTTATAACATTATATTAAATTATTTATATCTAATTTTTAATTTTCTAAAGAATCTTTTTCCTGAATTTACTCGTATTTGCTCAATAATATATACTAATATTTTCAAATTTTTATATAATATTATTCTCTAATGGTCTATTTTTATTAATAAATCATTTCTTTTTAAACATTTAAAGCTAATAAATTGTTTTTTAAATGCAATTAATAACCAGAAATGAATCTGTTTAAAAAAGGAAATTTAACTGTATAATATAATTTTATTTACAAATTTCAAATATACATTTATTCAGAATCTTTATTATAATTAATTAAATCAGAATTTAATGAAACTATACTATCAGAATTACTTTTTTTATAATGTTTTTTACTATGTTTATAATTATTAGAAGGAGTTTTACTTTCTTTTGAATTTTGATTACTATCACTTCCAGAATTTTGATTAGAATTACTATTTTTCCCAGATCCACTATCAGAATTAGAACCAGAATTTTTTAAGGAATTTGAACTTTCTTCTCTTGAATTATTTGAATGATTTGATTTATTTGAATTTGATTTATTAGAATTATCTGAATTTGAATTTTTTGATATTGTTTGATTATTTGAAGAAGTAGAAATATTATTTTTTAATTTTTGAGTTGTATTACTACTTGAACTTTTATTTTTATTTGAATTGGAATTAGAATTTGAATTAGAATTAGAATTTGAATTATTAGAATTTGAATTATTTGAATTTGAATCTGAGTCTTTATCACTTTTACTTGATGATTCATTTTTAAATAAATTTATTTTTGTGTTATTTTGATATGAACTTAAAGTTGAAATTTCTTCTCCATTTACATCAAATAATTTATAATGAAAATAATTATATTTTTGAGGATCTTTTAAATTGTTAAAATAATTTTGAAACATTTCTTTTGTTGTATTTGAAATATTTTTTGATAAATCCCAATTATCTATTTCATTTATATTTTTCTTTTCTATATTATTAGGTAAGATTGAATAGGAAAAAGATTTCTTTTCATTTTTAATATCTAATTTTTTATGATGAAAATTATTTGAATTTAAATAAGGAACTTCATATTTTTCTTCAAAAAATTTATCATTATTTGATTTTTTTTGATTTTGATTAAAGTTTAATTTAATTCTTTGAAAAGCAGAATTATTTTTATTATTATAATTAGAATTAATATTTGTATTTGAACTTGAAGAATTAGTTTCAATTTCCAATAAATTTTGATCTTCATTCATTGTATTAAAAGTTCCTTTTAAATCATTTTTAAAATTTTGTAATTTTTTTTGAGAATTAATATCATTAATTCCAATATTTAAATTATCAAACTTTTTTTCAAAAATTTTTTCCTTTCCATCAGAAGTATTATCACTGTTATTATTATCTTGATTGTTATTATCTAAATAAACAAATAAATTACTTTGTAATCTTTGGTTATCATTTAAATAAGAAGGTTCTTCGTAAAAATTATTGTTGTTTAAGCTTCTTAAAACATTATTTTTTATTTTAAAATTTTGTTTTTTTAAATTAGCATTTTCATAAAGAGGGTAAGAAATTTTTTCAATAAATTGCTTTTTTCCTCTTCTTGAAGGTTTTGCTCTTTTACAATCAACCCATTTTCCTTTAATATAATGATTACTTGAATCTTTTAAACAATAATTAACAGAAAATGGTGATTTAAAATTAATGAAACCAAATCCTAAAAAAAGTAAAATTATATTAAAGAAAATAATAAATAAATAAATTTATATTTTTTTACCTCTTGGTTTATCAGTTATCATATCTGTATTTATTGTACAATAATCAATTTCTCCATATCTTTTAAAAAAATTTATTAAATCTTGTTTCGTTGTTTCTAAAGGTAATCCACCGATAAAAATTTTTTTATGATGATTTTCTGAATAGTTTTTTTTATTTAAATTAGAATTTCCATTTGAGAAATTTTTAAAAAAATAAGGAAAATTTTTTGGGGAAGTATCTTGACAAAAAATTTCATAACCTTTAATTATATGTGGTTGTGTTGAAATGATATTTGGAATTTTAGAAGATTCTGAAATGATAATAAATCCAAAACCAGAAGAATTTTCTATAAAAATATTTTAATAAATTTATTTTTACGATTTGTTTGATCAAAGATTACTTCACATGATAATACATCTGAAAAACATTTGAAATATTCAATTAAATCATCTAAATTAAATTTATTTCTTACTTTTAGTTATTTCTTTTGGTATTCCACTTAAAAAAAATCTCCTTTAATTATTTAATGAAAAAAAATGTTAAAAAAATAAAAGTAAACTTACCCTTTGTTGTTGTACATTTAATGGTTTATTTTTTTATTATCTATGATAAAAATTATTTATTGTGGATAGATTTAACTACAATTATTTAAATATAAAAAATTGTGGGTTATTAAATTTTATGTGGTAGAAAATTTTTAAAAAATTTTTTGCTTTTTTTAAATCAGTTTGTTTTCATAAAATGTTTTTGTTTTTTGATTGTCTTAATTTTTATATTGTTCTTTAAGATATATTTTTTTTAAAAAAGATTTTTTTAAAGATAAGTTTCTGTGATGTTCTTATTTAAAAAAATTTTTAAAAAAGAAAAAAGATTTTATCTCGTCTAAAAGATTTAAAATATGTTGTTTAAGTCATTTTTTCATAAAGATTTATAATTTTAATAAACTTTAAGTTTGAAAATTGTGAGTTATTTTAATAATTTATAATTTAGCCACATTCATTTTACCAAAAATATAATATTTATAAATGTGAATAATTGAACAAAACATAAAAAAGAAAGAAACTTAAATAAATTGACTTATATTCATATATAATTATATTTAATTAAGCAAAAAGTCTTCGAATTTTCATTCTAAATTTTTTTCTAAGATTTTTTTATTTTTTCTTTTATTATGAAATATTTGAAGTAATCAAAATTTTCGTATTTAAAAAATAAATGAAATTTAATTGTAATATACTTTTAAAATTATCATTCTTTTATTTGATTAATTTATTTTTCAATGAAAGGATGTTTATTAAAAAGAATATAAGACATACACATTAAAATGAAATTCAAAAAAAATTTTGTTTTATTACAGAATTATACCTTTGCTTTGATTTTGACTTTTGAATGAAGAAAATGAAAAAGATTAAATGAAATATGTTTTAAAATATTTTTAACTTAATTTAATATATTTTATAAGTTTTCGTGAGATAATTTCAATTGTGATTCTAGAATTAAATTTTTGTGATTTATTGCTTATTATTTATTTAAGATATTAAAATTATTTTTTAATAAAATATTCACATTTCTTGTATTAATAATTAAGAATAATAATTAAATTTTAATTAATTATAAATATTTATATAATAAAAAAATTTGTGAACGATAATATTAAAAAATAAAAATAAAAATTAAAAAAAAAATTTATTGAATAAAGAAAAACTTTAATTCTGATTAAAAAAATATTATAAGTTTATATCACATATAACATTTATATATTTTAAAAAAGAAAAAAAAAATATTCTTTCAAATCTAATTTTAATATAAAATATATTAAATATTTTAATTTTAAAAAGAAAGTAAATCACTAATTGAATCTCAAAACTTTTTTAATTTAGATAATTGAGGAATATAAATTTATGAAAAGAAGGAACATTAACATGAATATCAATTTGAAAATTACTAAATTTATATAAGGAGAAATAAAAATATCATTGTTTAATAACAATAATAATATTTCTTGAAGAAAATTGTTCTAAATTTCATATATTTTTTAAATTTATCATAATCATTAAATAATTTGATTATAATTTTCTTGATTAAAAATATTTAGATTTTAAAAAAGCTTTTTGATGTAAATTCACATGATTACGATATTTTTTTGTCTATAGAGTTATCATTTCTTGATTTATATATTTATTATTAAATTTCATTATCATTAAAATCAAACTTTAAATCCTCTTAATTAAAATAGTTTCCTTTATTAATTATTTATTTTTTATGAATAAATAAGTAAAAAATAAATAATAATTTATTAATTAATTGAATGATTATTTCAAAAAGTGATTTTATTTGTTTTTCATGTAGAAAAATAGTATTAAATCCAAATTTTTGTGATTCATGTAAAAATATATTTTGTGAAAATTGTAAAAGCAATATTATTAATAATCAAAATGAATGTCCTTTTTGTCACAAATCACCTTTTAATATTGAAATAAATATTACTTTTCAAAAATTAATTTCAAACTTAGGAATTTTTTGTAAATTTTGTAATAAAATAATATATAACATTAATGAATTTGATTATCATAATAAAGGAGAAAAATTAACTTGTAAGCTTTGTAAAAAAATATATTTAGGTAATTATTGTTTTATTGGTCATTTAGAAAACGAAAAACAACATAAAAAATATTTATTGTCAAAATTAGGGTATAAAATAGATAAAAGTGAAATTTTAATTAATGAAGAAAATATTAATAATTTAAAATTAATTCAAAAACAATTCTTTAATGATGATAATATTTTATTTTCTATAAAAGAGAATAAATTTAAAATAACAAAATTTAAACCTATGAATGCAAATAAAAGTTTTGAAAAAGAAATAAATAAAAACAACAAAGGAAAAACTCCAAATGATAATTTAGATATATTTAATAGTATAGAAGAAGAAGAAGAAAATGAAAATAAAAATAATTTAAAAAACAATATGAAAACTCCAAAAATAGATAATAAAAATATTATAGATATAAAATATGAAAATAGAATATCAAAAATAAAAGAAATATCAAATGAAGAAAAAAATTATATAATATCAGAAGCATTAGAATTTGGTTCTTCAATGGATTTAAATTATGATTTATTTTATTGTTATAAAAACAATGATTTAAATTGTAATTGTTGTCAAAAAAAAATTTGTGAACCAGGTTCTTGTTTTTGTATTATTTGTTTAGATTATAATAAAAAATATCATAATTTACCAAATCATTATTTAATTAATAAAAATGGGAAAGTTTCAAAATTAATTTTTGGAAATTTTTATTGTAATTCTGAATATATAACTGAAAAATATCAAAATAATAATTTATTTAAAATTAAAAATACTTGTTTTTTTCCCAATTATCAATGTAAAGCTTGTAAAGAATTAAGTTTTTTAGCTAAAAAATATTTAGGAAAAGAATTATATGAAAAGTTAATGGAGAAAAAAAAGAAATGTTAACAATTCAAATATTATTTTTTTATATTTACTTCTAAAGTTTATATATTTTATATATTTAATTATAATACAATATAAAATGACATTTTTTTTGTAAAATGAAAAATTTAAAAACAATCATTAAAATTAAAAATATAATGAATAACGAAAAAATTAAATTTAAAATAAAATGGGACAAGAATTAGGATGTTCTTCATGTAACAATGATCCAGGAAATATTCCAGTTCCAAATTCAGATTTAGAAGTAGAAAATCCTCAAATAATAGAAAACCCCCAAATAAAACAATATCATACAGGAGAAGTTGTAAATAATGATAATAATATAAATAATATTCAAGAAGAAATATATGAAGAAAGTATTAAAGAAGAAAACCAATTAAAATCACAACCAAAAAATAATATACCTGAAAAAGAAATAACAGAAGATGAAATATTTGATGAAAATATTTTAAAAATAGCAAAAAAAGTTTCTGATAGTGAAATATTAAATTTAACAAATGATAATATAAAAAATGTAGAAAAAACATTATCTGAATTTAAAGATATAGACATAGATAAATATCCAGAAACATTAAAAAAAGATTCTTATAAATTTACAGAAGATAAATCAATATATAAAGGAAATTGGAATAAAAAAGGGAAAAAAGAAGGATATGGAATATATATAGATAAAGAAGGAAATAAATATATAGGATATTTTTTAAATGATTGTTTTAATGGAAAAGGAAGATTATTTAATACAAATGGAGATTATTATGAAGGAGATTTTATAAATGGAATAGCAAATGGAAAAGGAATATTAAAATTAAAAGATGGTTATATATATGAAGGTGAATTTAAAAATGATAAACCAAATGGTTTTGGAAAAGAAAATTTTAACAACAATTTTATTTATGAAGGAAATTTCATTAATGGAATTAGAGAAGGAGAAGGTGAATATAAATGGAATGATGGTTGTATTTATAAAGGAAATTTTACTAAAGGTAATTTAAATGGGAAAGGTAAATTTATTTGGAAAGACGGAAGAAATTATTTTGGAGATTTTATTAATGGACAAATGGAAGGCAAAGGAGAATTTAATTGGCCTAATGGAAATAAATATATTGGAAATTATAAACATAGTAAAAAAGAAGGTTTTGGAACTTATTATTGGAATGATAAAATTTATTATGAAGGAAGTTGGTTAAATAATTTTCAACATGGTGAAGGCACTTTTTATGGGAAAAGTAAAATATTTAAAGGTGTTTTTAGATATGGGAAATTAATTCAATGTGATGAAGAAAAAGATATTGGTGATGATAATAATAAAAATGTTGATAATGATAATGGTCATAATAATAAAATTAATGATGATGGATTTAAGAAAAAAAATAGTAAGAAAAATAAAAAAAATAATCTTCCTAAAAATAATAAACCTAATCCTATGGGAATGATTATGAGTAATAAATTAGGACAAAAAAAATATGAAGAAATGGAAGAAGTTGAAAAAGAATTTAAAGGGAAAAAAATTCCAAAAGTTGGAAATAATAATTTTACAGAAGAAGAAGAAGATTATTAATAAATTAAAATAATTTGTGTGAATTAAATACTTTTTTGTATTTAATTTTTTATATTATCATTATTTGATTTATTTATATATATATATGTAAAAATATTATTTTTTTAAATGAAAAAAAATTTATTTCAAAAAAATCAATCAAATATTATCAATTAAAAAAATGAACTTAATAAAAAGTTATATTACCTCATTTTCAACAATAAAAAATTCAAAATCAAATACATCATCATCTTCAGTATCAAAAATGAACACATATTTAACAATGAATATAACAGAATATTTAATAAAAGAGAATTTACAATAAAAGAAATATTAAATTTCCTTTCATCATAAATGGAAATGGAAGAATATACATACTTTAAAAATACAAAAGATTGAAATTAAATCACAAAAATTTAAATATTTATATTCCTCGTATTTTATTGTTACTAATAATGATTAGTAGTATTGTTTATATAACTTAATTAAAATAGAAGAATTTCTTTTATTATATAATTCTATAGTAAATGTCTCATAATACTGATCCAATGAATAAAATCTAAATTTGACATTTGATTTGTTCTTGAAATAAACAAGGAATTAAAAAAGATGTCTCTTTTAGATTGAATTAATATAATAATCCTTTAATTAAGAGAATTACTCTTATTGTTGTTATTATTATTATTTATTATATTGGGGATGAAAGTTTAATTTATAATGATAAATGAAAAAAATTTTTTTTAAATGTTTATCTACTTTTTTTATGCCGTCATTGAAATGAAAAATTCGGATTTTTAAGTCTTTTATTTGTCAAAATTAATTTACAGATAATTTTCATTTTGAAATAGTTATTTTTGTTCATATTACTTTTACTCATATTTAAAACAAAAGTAATTTTCTAATCTGCTTTTTTTAATTCTTAATATAATTGTATGAAAAAATTAGTGATTTAATTAAAAAAGTTAACTCTTTTATTATATTTCTATTAATCAACAAGAACAAAATATAAATGATAAATTTAGTAATATTATAAATAATGTTAATGAAAAAGAAAAGAAAAAAAAGTTAAAAAATAAATTATATATATTTTTCAATGATGAAGAAAATAAAGTTGTTCAAGATGATGTTCAAGTTGAAATAAAAAAGGAAAAAAATATATTTTCATAAAGTTGAATATAAACATAAATTTTAAACATTAATTAATTTAAAATCTTATTTGTTTTTATTCTTTCCATTTTTCTACTTTTTTTTTTACATCAAAAATTTAAATTACAAATTTTACATTGGAAAAAATATAAATAAAACAATTATTTTATTGATTTTTAAAAGAAAATGTCGAAGATAACTTTTTATGAATCTCTGTTTCTTTTTCTGATTCTTTTTCAATATTTTGAATAAGATTACATTTATTATTTTGGTTAATACTTATAACTTCAGGATTCTCGTCAATTTCAAAAATAGAAGGAATATCATTTTGATTTAAATTTATTTTCTTTTTTGGTATTGGAGTATAATTTCTATTTTCAAATATCATTTTATATAATTTTCTTCTGTCATTAGTATCATATGTATTTTTCAATTTTGTAGTATTATTATATCTACTTGAATTATCATTTGATTTTGATGTATTTGATGTTTGAATTGAGTTACTTCCTTTTAAATCATTTAAATTTTTGTTTTTTTTATAACCATTTATTTTTTGATAATTTGATTTGTATTTATTACTTGGAGAATTCTTATCTAATGGTTTTTTTGTTGTTTGAAGATTAATTGTTTTTTTACTTATTGGAGAGAAATTTTTGTTTTCTTTATTTTTTAATGTTTGAATATTAATTTTATTCTTATTTTTTTTATTTTCTTGCTTTGATGAATTTTCACTATTTTTTTTATTTTTAACTATTTCAAGAGTTTGATTCAGTTCTTCATTATCATTACTCATATTAGAATTATTACTTTTATTCTCATTATTAATTATCTCACTATTATTATTTTGAAAAGATAAATTATTTTGTTTGTTATTAATTTCATTAATATCAAAATTAGGATATAAATTTAAAAATTCTTTTTCTTCAATATTTTCTATTTTTCCATTACAATATTTATCAATCGAATCAATACAAGAATTATAATATTTTTGATTATTATTTTTTTGTTCTTTTTTTAATTTTTCATTTATAATTTCATGATTAATCGGATTCAAAACTAAGTCTAAAGCACAACATGAATTAACTAAATTAATATTAGTAAGAAAAAGATCATTAACAATATTCAAAGAATCATTAATAAAATCACTTATTTGTATTTTTGATTTTAAATTTGAACTCAAAAAATTATTTTCATTTAAATTTTCTATATCATAATTATATTTTTGATTAATATACTGTGAATTTAAATCAGACATTTATTAAAATAAAATTATAATTAAATCCAATAAAAAAACTCACATAAAATTAAAAAATTTTAATAAAATAAATTAAAAAAAAATTATTTGAATATCAAAAAAGAAAAAAAATGATAAAAAGTCCATTTGGAAACCAACAAATAAATAATAAAACAAATAATCCTCCTCCAAAAAATGTAAAAAAAATAAACGAAAATACACAAAATAAAGAATTTTCAAGACCTCCTCCAAAAATAAGTGATTTAAATCAATCAAATACGAATAATCAATTTAATTTAACAAATGATTTTGAATCATCAAATAATAATCAAAATCAAATTCAAAGTAATACTTATCAAAGAAAATATTCTAATCCATATAATCAAAATGATATTAATTCAAATTATGATATAATGATAAATGAATATGAAAATAAATTAAAAATATATAATTGTTCAAATGAATTTATTTCACCCACAACTAATGTTTTTCCAAATAATAATAATTTATTAACTGAATTATCTTTTCCAATTGGATTAAATTTGTCTCCTTTATCAAATATGTCTCAAAGAGAAATTCCTTTTATAAATTATGGAGAAAAAAATATTCCAAGATGTCCAAATAATAATTGTCGAGCTTATTTAAATCCCTTTGTTAAATTTATTGAAGGTGGAGATAAATGGATTTGTAATATATGTAATCAAATAAATATCACTGAAGATTATTATTATAATAATTTAGATAATAATAATGAAAGAATTGATAAAAATACTAAAATTGAATTATTCAATGGTTCATATGAATTTTTTGCTAATCAAACTTATTGGAAAAATGGGAAAAATCCAACAAAAGCATTTTTTATTTTTTTAATAGAAACTTCATTAAGTGCAATTAATAATGGTTATTTAAATGCAATAATAGAAAGTTTAAAAGATATAATTAATAATGAAAGTTTTTATAATGGAAATGATGTGAATATATCTTTTATAACTTATGATTCTAATGTTCATTTTTATAATTATAATAATAAAATGAATCAACCTCAATTATTATGTGTTACTGATGAACCTGTTTTTCTTCCTTCAATAAAAGATAATTTAATTTATAATTTAAAAAATCAAAAAGATAAAATATTACAAATTTTAGATTGTATTCAAAATACTTTTACTACGAATTCAATTAAAGATTCTAATAAAATTTTTTCTGCTTTAAATGGAGCTTATTTATTAGGAAGAAGTTTAGGTGGTAAAATAATTATTTTTTCTTCAAGTAATTCATTAGCAAATAATAATAAATTAATTAAAGAAATTGATAAAACTTTAACAAAAGAACAAATTGCTTATTCAACTCATGATAAAAGACAATTAGGAAATATGGGAATTAATTTAACTAATGAAAATATGTCTTGTGATATTTTTGCTTGTGCTGAAAATTTAATATATGTTTATACTTTAAATCAACTTTGTGAATATTCAAATGGAAATTTATATTTTTATAAAAATTTTAATATTAATTTACATTATAAAAATTTATTTAATCAAATTAGAAAAGTTTTATCAAGACAAATTTGTTGGGAAGGAGTTTTAAGAACAAGATTTTCTCATAATTACCAAATATGTGAATATTTAACTCCTGTTTTAATTAGTAATAAAGATTTATTTATTTTTCCTTGTGGTGATAGTGATCAACATTATCAAATTGGAGTAAATATGATTCAAAAAAAAGAAGAAAATAATAATAATAATAATGATATAAGTGATAATTTTAATGATAATTTTATTTATATTCAAAGTGCTTTATTATATTCTTATGGTGATGGACAAAGAAGAATTAGAGTTCATAATTTATGTTTACCTTTATCTAATAAAAATAGAGATATTTATAATGGAATTAATCCTGAATTTTTAGCTACTTATTATTTAAAACAAACAATTGATAAAATATATAAAACTAAAAATATTTCTAATGCTATTATATCAACAGAAACTTTATTTAAAACTTTTATTTCTCTTGTTCTAAATACTTCTCAATCAATGAAAAAAGAATTAATTGACAATTTACAATATTTACCAATTTATATGTTAGGTATGATTAAACACAGAGTTTTTTGTAAAGATGAAATAGAAAGAAATTATGATATTGATTTATCTAATTATTTAAGAATAAAATTGCAAAGAATGTCATCTGAAGAAATATTACCATATATTTATCCTAATATTTATCCTATTCATGAATTATTAAATTATGAAAATTTAGGAAAAATTAATAATGAAACTTTTGTTCCTAATATTCCTAATATTATTTCTACAAGAGAATCTTCAATGGAAAAGAATGGATTATATTTAATTGATAATGGCTATTTATTAATTATTTATGTTAAAAAAGATGTTGATCCTTTTATTTTAAAATCACTTTTTGAAGTTGAAGATTTACAATATTTATCTATTAATGTTAATGAAGAAAATGTTTTTGGAAATTTAGATGATTTTAAAGAAAGAATTATGAATATTATTGATTATATTAGAGGTGGAAAATCACTCTTTCAAAATTTAATTTTTGCTTTTGAAGGAACTTCAGCTGAAAAAATAGTTAAAGAATCATTAATTGAAGATAATAATTGTGCTTGGTATAAAATGGATTATGATACTTTTTATAAAAGATGTATTGGTTAAAGAAAAGATATAAATGTTTAAAAAACATGAATATTTATTTTATTTTTAATTATTAAGAGATAAATTTCAATTATTAAAACTGTTTCACTTAATATTTTTAAACATAATTTTGTAAAAAAATATAAAACTAAAAAATTTAATAATTATAAATTATTTAATATTTTTATAATTACTTCAAAAAAAAATAAAAAAAATTATGTTAGAAGAAGAATTGAATGAGCCAGAAATAAATTCTTCAAAAATAGAAAATCAAATATCTAATTATATCGAAAACAATAAAACAGAAGATTTAACAGATTTAATAAAATCAAAATTAACAAAATCAGATATAATAAATATGAAATTTGGTCATAGCCAAGAATCAATTCTTCACAGATTAGTAATAATGGATATTCAAACATTATTTACAAACACATTCGAATCAATAAAAATGAAACTTGATAATAATGAATTAACCGAATTTATAAATTATAAAGATCAACAAGGAAATACAGCATTATTATATGCATCATTTAAAGGAAATTATGACATAATAAAAATTTTATTAGATAATGGTGCAGATTATAAAATAAGAAATAATATGGGATTAAGTGTTATGCATATGGCCGCTCAAGGCGATAAACCTGCTTTTTTAATTTATTTTAAAGACAAATATAAAGTTGATATTTTAGATAGAGATTTTAATGGTAATACTCCTTTACATTGGGCAGTCAATTCTACTGCTGAAAATTCTATTAATTTTCTTATTTGTTGGATGAATGATATTAATCAAGTTGATAAAAAAGGACAAACTGCTTTACATATTGCAATACATACTCTTAGACCAAAATTAATTAAAAAATTATTATTTAAAGGTGCTGATATTTATTTAAAAAATAATAATGGGGAAAGTGTTTATGATATTATTTCTAATAATGATGGAAGTAATAAAGAATTTGAAACTGTATTTAGAACTATTACTGAATCTAAACCTATGAAATATTGTATTTATAGTGATAATCGAATTACTAATGATAATGATAATTATTTTTGTTTATTTAAAAAAAAAAATCATCTTATTGATTCTTTTATTTGTGTTATTCTTCATTTATTAAGTGCTATATTAATTTATTGTTTTCTTTTACCATTTGTGAATACTTATATTAATCAAATTTTGTTTTATGTTATATTAACATTGTTAACAATTTCTTTTATTCTTATTCATTTAAGTGATCCTGGAATAGTATATTCAAATATTAATTTATCTTGGTTAGAAATGGTCGAAAATAAATTTTATATAAATAATTATTGTCCATATTGTAAATGTCAAAAAACAATTAAAGTAAAACATTGTCATATTTGTAAAAAATGTATAGATGGGTTTGATCATCATTGTAATTGGATTGATAATTGTATAGGAGAAAAAAATATAGGAAGATTTATATTTTTTATATTGATGATTATTTCAAATTTAATATTTAGTTATTTTATAGCATTTGAAGCTTTTCTTTTTATAGAAAAAACTATGCCACCAGAAGAAAATACAACATATTTTGTTTTTTCATGGATTTATATTTTAAATACTAAGGATATGATTGCTATTTTTATAATGAGTTTATGTATTTTTTTCTTTTTACCTGTTTTATATGTTTTATGGACTCAAATTAAGAATCGAATATTTAAAACAAGAAAAAATAATTAGAAAATATTATTTATTGAGTAATCGTTAATTTATATTTATATTTGAGTGTTGTATTTAAATTAATATTAAAGGGTGTTAAATTTGTCTTTTATAAAATTATTTTTATTTAACAGTTATAAATTTTTAATGTTTATAAATAAAATCTGTTATTTAAAATTGAGAATTGAAGTTAAATTAAAAAAAAGTTTAATAACATTCTCATTTCCTTTTCATTCATTTATTATCAACTTCCTTAAAAAAATTATAACAATCTTTTTAAAAAAAAATAACTTAATAAAAAAAATATGTATATTTTATTTTTAGATTTTAGGTTTTTTCCCATAATATTATATAACTAATATTTAAATGTATCCACAAATTTCAGTTCCTTTTTTCATTTTTTTTAAAATAGCTCTGCATGCTTTTCTAGCAGCTTTTTTTCCAAGTACTTTAGCTCCTTGAATAATTCTATTTCTAACACTTTGAGGAAGGCTATTCCATATTTTTAAAAGTGCACGAGGAAGATCTTTAATACTTTCAAGAATGATTCCTTCAGCTTTTAAACATCTTTTTACTTCAGCTTCAACTTCAGGATAAACTCCTAAGAGTGTTGTAATTAAAACGAAAGCATTTTTATCTTTAACAAATTGTTGAACTGCATTTACGATTACAACTACGTCTTTTCTAATTTTTTCACTTGCGATTAAACATTTAACTACTGGAAGTGGTTTTACAGTTGCTTCAAGTTCTACTAAAACATCTGTGTTACATGCTGTTAATGCTATAAGAGCTAAAACTAAGAATGATTTCATTTTTTTGTAAAGATTTTTTTTTTTTATGTATTTATATAAATTAATTTATTAATTTTTTTTGGAAAATTTATTTTTTTTTAATTTATATAGTTTCAATTTTTTTTTCTATAAAT
>JAEEGI010015015.1_pt1 | contig 16181 bp, 15 predicted proteins | sample 8958751 | NCBI WGS metagenome assembly JAEEGI01 (sample SAMN16246545, study PRJNA631951) | gut metagenome | biome: gut microbiome; feature: rumen; material: KS-attached | host: Bos | place: Iran: Karaj | collected 2018-10
ATTGCTCATAACACGCCTATCAATCCGCAGGCAAAGCAGCAGCTCCTGGAAGAACTGCACCCCTGCCGGCGCCTTATGGAGCTCGATAAGCTTCTCAACCATGAACTGGATATCCTGGCTGTTGAGAAAGAGCTGAACGACACCACCCTTGAGTCAATTACGCGCGACCAGCGTGAATACTATCTGCGTGAAGAAATGAAAATTATCCAGGCGGAGCTGGGGCAGGACGGCAGCGGCGAAGACGAACTCAGTGAGTATCGCAGCAAGGTGGAAGCGCTACCTGTTTCAGATGAGGTCAGGCAGAAGCTGAATAAGGAGATTACTCACCTGAGCAAACAGCCCTTCGGGTCTTCCGAGGCTGCTCTGATCCGCTCCTACCTCGATACCTGTCTGGAACTCCCGTGGGGGAAATACTCCAAAGAAACAGCCGACATTGAAAAGGCCAGAAAGATCCTTGACCAGGATCATTACGGCCTGCAAAAGGTGAAAGAGCGCATTCTGGAATATCTTGCTGTCCGTCAGCTTACATCCAACGTAAAGGGCGGCCTGCTCTGCCTGAGCGGCGCGCCTGGAACAGGTAAAACCAGCATCGCTATGAGCATTGCAAGAGCTACAAACCGCAAGGTAGTCAGAATCTCTTTAGGCGGTGTGCATGACGAGGCAGATATCCGCGGTCACCGTAAAACCTATATAGGCTCCATGCCCGGCCGTATTATCAGCGGGCTCGTACAGGCTGGTACAAGCAACCCCGTCATGGTGCTCGATGAGATTGACAAACTGGGTTCCGATTATCGCGGTGATCCCGCGGCAGCTCTGCTTGAAGTGATGGATCCCGAGCAGAATTTTGCCTTCCGTGATCACTTCCTGGAGCTTCCGTTTGACCTTTCGGACGTCTTTTTCATCACAACAGCCAATAATACTGATACGATTCCGCGTGCCCTGCTTGACAGAATGGAACTCATTGAGCTGCCCAGCTACACCGATGAGGAAAAGGTGCAGATTGCCAAACGGCATCTGATCCCCAAACAGAGGAAAAAGCACGGCCTCAGTGCACAGCAGCTGAAAATCTCCGACAGTGCTCTGCATGCTCTTATCTCTTCTTATACAAGAGAATCCGGCGTGCGCGTCCTGGAGAGAGAAATAGCAGCCATCTGCCGCAAAGCAGCCGGCGGTATTGCAGAAGAAAAATTCAAGGCTGTTTCTGTGAAGCCGGAGAATCTGCAGGAGCTGCTCGGCCCGGCAAAATTCAAGCCGGACGAATTCCGCCTGATTGACAGCGTGGGCCTTGTCAGAGGGCTTGCCTGGACTTCCGCCGGCGGCGAAGTTCTGGATGTGGAAGTTGCCGTCGTAGACGGCAGCGGTAAGCTGGAGCTCACCGGCAATCTCGGTGATGTGATGAAGGAATCCGCAAAAGCAGCTATTACCTGCATCCGCAGCAGGGCAAAACAGCTGGGCATCGATCCGGAATTCTATAAAAACCGGGATATACATATTCACTTCCCTGAAGGTGCTGTCCCGAAAGATGGCCCCTCTGCCGGAATCACCATGACGACGGCCATCATCTCAGCGCTGACGGGTATTCCCGTACGCCACGACATTGCCATGACCGGGGAAATCACACTCCGCGGCCGTGTGCTTGCCATCGGCGGGCTGCGGGAGAAAACAATGGCAGCGCTTCGCAACGGTGTTAAAACCGTGATTGTCCCAGCCGACAATGAAGCAGACCTGGATGAAATTGACCCGCTTGTACGCGCTAAGCTCTCCTTTATCCCGGCCAGGACGATTGACGATGTCATCCCTGCCGCACTGACAGAGCTTCTGCCGAAAATCGAGGAGTCATCTCTGCCTCAGGGTAATACAGCCGGCCTTGTGCGCGGGCACGACCAGTTCCCGTTGAGATCCTGATTTATGGCCGGGCTTAACTTCAACAGGGCGGAGTTTGTCCGCTCAGCGGCTTCCACTTCCCAGTTTATCCGTTCTTCGAGACCTGCTGTGGTCTTTGCAGGGAAGTCAAACGTCGGCAAGTCATCGGTGATCAACCGTCTCCTCAACCGCAAAAATTTTGCCCGTGTAGGCAGTACACCGGGCAAGACCGTGCATATCAATTATTTTCTGATCGATGAAAAGCTTTATTTTGTAGACCTTCCCGGTTACGGCTATGCGGATGTTCCACGCAGTGAGAAAGAACGCTGGGCTGGTCTCATGGAAGCCTTTTTTGCGGAGAGCGGCCTGATGTCACTCGGTGTTCAAATTGTGGATGCCCGTCATAAACCGACGGAAGGTGATATTCAGATGATTCAGTGGTTTCAGCAGTCCGGGTGCCCCTTTCTGGTGCTGGCAAACAAGCTGGATAAGCTGAAAAAGAGTGAAACCGAAAAAAACCTTCAGCTCATCCGGAATACGCTTGCCTTGGGAGAGTCTGTTCCCCTCATACCGTTTTCTGCCGAATCGGGACAGGGGAGAGAAGCCCTGATCACTGAGATCATTAAAATGATATAATGAGTTAGTCCCCGGAGAGTGATAAACTCCCGGGGACTGATTCTTTAAAAATCCTTCTATATAAATAAATTATAGTTTACTAAAAGCGTTTACGGCCTTGTCCTGGTATAAGTGTTTTCGACAATAGCGGACAGTTCGGCGATTGTGGGACGAAAATCGGAACCGTCACTGTTCTTCCAGCCTTCTTTGGGAGCTACCAGCTGAATATGAACAAAGCCGTTGACAGAGTTGGCAAATGCGTATGAAACATAGGAATAGGTATCGCAGAACCCGTATAGATCACCTTTCTCAGCGGAGATCTTATAGGCAGGCATACCGCCGAGGACTATATTTTCTTCTTTCAGATTGGAATAGTTATATCTGTCATCGTCGGAAGCCCTGCTCGTATACTGATTGCGGATATAGCCTGTTACTGCATTGAAGTCCGAGTTGCTGCCGCAGCTTTCGTAGGTGATCATAATGCGGGCAAGATTATACTGGTCAGATGAGGAAACGATCACAAAGTTATAGACATAATCGGCCTGCGGTTCACCGAGCACATCCCTGCAGGAGGCAAAGTCAATATAACCCAGGGTTTCATTTCCGACGACCGTTGCACCCGGAAGATCATCTGCAAAGGAAAAAACTGTCAGGGACAGAAGCACCAGCAGAGCCATCAGAATAGACAAGAACTTTTTCATTGTAATTCTCCTTTTAAAAATTTATTTCAGGTTATTTGCGAACCGGATTGACATTTCCGTTCACCGGCGCAGTATAGCACAGCTTTTGTCACAATACTGTCACACGAAAACAGGTGTTGAAAAAACAATCACTCTTGTATTTTTATTGCTTATTTGATAAAATAAAAAGACTATGAAAGGAGTTGAGCGGGATAGACGTTATACAGGACATCTGGGGAGGCTTTGATTTCACCTATATCCTCAGCATACTTCTCTCTGTAGTGCCGTCACTGCTGTGTATTACCTTTCACGAGCTCAGCCACGGTTTTGTGGCATACAAGCTGGGGGATGATACGGCAAAGCGTGCCGGCCGTCTTACGCTGAACCCCATCAGGCACATTGATCCTATGGGATTGCTGATGATGGCGGTATTCCATTTCGGCTGGGCGAAACCTGTGCCCATCAATATGTACCGTTTCAAAGACCCGAAAAAAGGCATGGCAATCACTGCGCTTGCAGGGCCTGTATCCAACCTGATTCTGGCATTTGTGTTTGTGTTTATCTGGGGAGCGCTTTATCAGACGCTTTACCGTACTTCCGCAGGCCAGTATCTGCTTCAGATGCTCTCTCTGGGAGCCTATATCAGCACGGGCCTTGCAGTTTTCAATCTGATTCCTGTTCCGCCGCTGGACGGCTCGAAAGTTCTTCTGGCGGTACTGAGTGATGAAAACTATACGAAACTGATGCGGTATGAACGTTATGGAATGATCATTATGGTCGCTCTGGTTGCAACAGGCATACTCGGCAGGCCGCTTTCCACCGCTGTCAGTACCATCTACAGCCATATGCTTTATCCTGTGGCTGTCAGCGCAAACAGGCTTGTCGTCAATCTGTTTTACAGGTGAACAGTTTTCATGGAAGATCCGAATTTCCACCTTGAAGGTATAATAAAGGAAAAAGACGAGCTGAAGGATTTTGAAGGGCCTCTGAGCCTGATCCTGATGCTCCTGCAGAAAAATAAAATAGAAATCCGGGATCTCAGTATCTCAGAGATTCTGGATCAGTATCTTGCCTGGCTTGATGAAATGCAGCGGCTGGATCTTGAAGTGGCCAGTGAATTCGTGCGCATGGCTGCCTATCTGCTCTACATAAAAACCCAGACGCTTTTGACCTCAGAAGAAGAGGTCACCGAGCTGGAAGCCCTGATGCAGTCCCTTGAGACTCTGAAATGCCGGGATATGCTTACTGCTGTAAAGGAAGCTGCCCCGCAGCTCGGCGAAGCGTATAAATTCGGAGCACTGATGTTTTCCAAACCTCCTGAGCCTCTGCCTGCCACAGCAAGTGAGTATGCCTATACGCATCAGCCTGTCGAATTGCTCCAGGCATTGCTGCGCGTTTTCAGTGCTACAACGGAAAAGCCCGTTGACTATGTTTCCATAGCAAAAGCCGTTCCGCAGCGGATTGTTTACAGCGTACGCGACAAGAGCCGACAGATTATCAGCCGGCTGAAACTCAGAAACCTGGGGCTGAATGAGTTATACAGTGAATGCACTACCAGATCGGAACTGGTGGCGACGTTTATTGCCGTACTGGAACTGTGCAGTATCGGAAGCATACTGGTTTCTGTATCCAGGAAGGGGGACGGTTACGATCTCTCCTTTGCCGGCGGCGATGTTGATGAAATACTTGAAATGATTGAAGAGTGAGCTATGACAGCTGTTTGTACTTATCTGGAAGCGATCCTTTTTGCGGCAGGAGAACCCGTTCCCCTGAGCAGACTGTCGCTGGTTCTTGGTGTTTCCGAACTGGAAGTGCTGGATGCTGCGCAGGAACTGCAGAACCTTCTTGACGAGGGCGGACATGGTATATGCCTGATCCGTCTTGCCGATAAACTGCAGTTATGTACCAGAGCGGAAACTGCCGGTGCTGTGACGAAAATCCTGGAACAGAGAAGACCTCCCTCCCTTTCTTCCGCTGCGATGGAAACGCTTGCCATTGTTGCGTATTACCAGCCGGTGACGGCTGCCTATATCAGCCGTATCAGAGGGGTTGACAGTTCCTATTCTGTCAGTTCCCTGGCAGAAAAAGGGCTGATTGAAGGGAAAGGGCGTTTGGAGGCTCCGGGGCGGCCTACACTTTACGGCACAACGGATCTTTTCCTCAGAACCATGCAGATCACAGATCTCTCCGATCTTCCGAAGCTGCCTGAAGTTGCTTCTACAGAAGGAATTCAGCAACTCCAGCAGGCGATTGACGCCCTGCAGGGGAAGGAGAAAGGCGGAGAACAGCTTACACTGCAGACCTCCGAGGGATAAAGAATCAAGAAACATAATTCTGCAGTATCCTGTTCAACTGACAGAAAGGGGTGAAGGGCTTTGCTTGCATTGATTATACTGCTGGTGATCGCACTGATCATCTTTCTGATCGGCAGGATAACCGTGGGCGTAGAATTACGCTATGTCGGCGGGAAGCTGACGATTTACGCAAAGCTCTGCGGTCTGCTGAAAAAGATATACCCGAGGGAGAAAAAACCTGCTCCGGAGAAAGAGAAAGAAGAAAAAGAGCAGAAACCCAGGGAAGAAAAACCGAAAAAAGAAAAGAAGCCTAAAAAGAAGAAGAAAAAAGAAGGCCCCGGCCTGATGATCAGCGGAGATGAGCTGATTGAAATGCTTCAGAAGCTGTTGAAAGGTCTGGGAAAGTTTTCCAGAGGAATCAACGTTGATCACTTCCTTCTTCACCTCATAGTGGCAGGGGAGGATCCCTATAATACAGCAAGGATATTTGCTTATCTCAATGCATTGCTCTCCTCGCTTGCGCCGCTTTGTGCACAGCGCTTCCGCTGCAAGGATCCGGATGTGTGGACGGATATCGACTTTAACAGCGGCAAATGGCTGACGGATATAGAAATTGCTGTGGTGCTGAGGGTTGGAGCAGTATTTGCCATGCTGTTCACAATCCTTTTCGGAATTCTCGGCGTACTGATCCGCAATAAGTGGGAATGGTTCCGCCTGAAGCATTTTGACAAAGAAGAATATGAATTCCGGATTGAAAACCCCGGTATCGTCACAAAGCTGATCCGGTCGCTTCTTCATAAGGAAGACGGGGAGAAACAGGAAGAAATCACCGAAGAAGAACTGAAAGATATTAACGAAGATAAACAGGATATTAATGAACAGGAAAGGACAGCTTCAAATGGATAACATCGAAAAGAATCCCATCAGAGATCTGATGCAGAACACAATGGAGAATGTCAAGAGCATTCTTCAGACTGACACCGTAACAGGTGACCCGATCTATACACCGGATGGGATTACACTTGTTCCCATCTCCAGAATCAGCGTGGGCTTCGGCGGTGGTGGAGTAGAATTCGGCGCTGCACACAAAGCAGAGCCGCGCCCTTACGGCGGCGGTAATGCCACCGGTGTAAAGGTGGAGCCGATTGGCTTTCTGGTCATCAAGGAAGGTGTTGTCCGCATGGTGAATATCACGCCTCCGGCCAACAACACTGTAGACAGAATCATCGATCTTGTCCCTCAGGTCATTGACCGTGTTGATGCATTTATCGAGAAGCAGCAGAAATCATAATGAAAATACAATCACCGCTTTTATAGCGGTGGTTTTTATAGCGGCTGAAAGCAGCTGATTGGACGAGGAAATCATGCAGGAAAGAATACAGAAAATTATTGCCGCATCCGGGATGATGTCCCGGAGGGCAGCGGAAAAACTGATCGCTGACGGAAAAGTCACAGTGAACGGTGTCACGGCTGTTCCGGGTATGAAAGCGGACTTGCAGGAGGATAATATTCTTGTCTCCGGCAGACCGATCGGAGGGAAGAGCTCCTGCCGGTACCTGATGCTGAACAAACCTGCGGGTGTTGTTACAACACTCCGGGATGAGCAGGGCAGGCGATCAGTGGCTGAGTTGCTGCACGGTGTCGGAGCACGCGTTTATCCCGTCGGAAGGCTGGACATGTATTCCGAAGGGCTGCTCCTGCTTACAGACGACGGGGAGTTTGCCAATCTTCTCATGCATCCCTCACATGAAATCCCTAAAAATTATTATCTCCGGGTTAAAGGAGAGAATATTGAAGAAAAGATCAGCAGCCTTTCCAGACCCATCGTAATAGACGGCCGTATGACAGCGCCTGCTTCTCTCACGGATATAAAGATTTCCGGAGAAGAAGCCACATTGTCGGTGACAATCCATGAAGGACGCAACCGTCAGATACGCAGGCTGTGCGAAAGGGCAGGGCTGAAGGTCCTGTGTCTGCGCCGGATGAAGGAAGGGCCGGTTTCCCTTGGTTCCCTGCGAAGCGGAGAATGGCGCGACCTGACGGATGGAGAAGTGAAAGCACTGCGGGAATCTGCGGGAGGCGGTGAAGCATGAATATACTGGATACCTGTGACCTGACTGTCGTCGGAGGAGGAGCTTCCGGCCTGATGTGTGCCTTCACTGCAGCGTCCAAAGGCTGCAGTGTTGTTGTCCTGGACGGCAACCGTCAGGCAGGGCGAAAGCTGCGCATTACCGGAAAAGGCCGCGGTAATGTCACAAACCGCTGCACGGTGGATGATTTTATGAAAAATATCCCGGGGGACGGCCGCTTTCTCTACAGCGCTCTGAACCGCTTTTCACCGGAAGATACCATTTCTTTTTTTGAAGAAAACGGAGTTCCGCTGAAAACGGAGCGCGGAAGCCGTGTGTTCCCGGTGTCGGACAATGCAAATGATCTGGCGGACTGCCTTTTCCGTCTCTGCCGGGAAGCTGGTGTACGCTTTCTGCGCACCAGAGCTGACAGTATCCTCCTGACGGACAGCGCGGTCTCTGCAGTGCACACCGCTGAAGGGACTGTCAATTGCAGGGCAGCGGCGCTGTGTACAGGCGGGCTTTCCTATCCGCTTACGGGTTCTGACGGTGCAGGATATGTCATTGCCCGTTCTCTGGGCCATCGGGTTACGGACCTGAAGCCTTCTTTGGTCCCGCTGGAGAGCGATGACCCCTGGTGTGCGCAGCTGCAGGGCTTCAGCTTGAAAAATGTAACACTCCGGGCTTATGAGGATGAAAAACTCGTTTACCGGGAGCTTGGGGAAATGCTCTTTACACATTTCGGAGTATCCGGTCCGCTGGTTTTGTCGGCCAGCGCTCATATGCGCCGCTTCGGCTCCTCCCGTTACCGGCTGGAGATTGATCTGAAGCCGGGTCTTGACGAAGACAGGCTGGATGCCCGCATACTCCGTGATTTTGCTGCGTCTCCCAATAAGCAGCTTGTCAATATTCTTCCGGGGCTGGTCGGCCGTTCGATGACGCCTGTGGTTCTTCAGCTCTCAGGGGTGGACGGTTCATTGCCTGCTCATGATCTGACGGCAGAAAAACGAGGCAGTCTTCGCAGACTGCTCAAAGCTTTTCCGGTTTCTGTCAGAGGTACGAGACCGGTTGAGGAAGCTATTGTAACATCCGGCGGCGTCAGCACAAAAGAAGTTAATCCCCGTACGATGGAGTCAAAGCTTGTGAAAGGGCTTTATTTTGCAGGGGAGATTCTTGACCTTGACGCCTATACCGGAGGCTTCAATCTTCAGATCGCCTGGTCAACCGGAAGGGTAGCAGGTGAGTCAGCTGGTAAACAACTCAAAGAAGGAGATTTATAATATGCAGAAATTTTATTCCATAGCCGTTGATGGTCCTGCCGGTGCAGGCAAGAGCTCTCTTTCCAAAAAACTGGCAGAGGTGTACGGCCTTGTCTATCTGGATACAGGTGCTATTTACCGCACAGTCGGGCTTGCCTGTTATCGACGCGGTGTCGACCGGAAAGATGAGACGGCAGTCTCTGCTGTGCTTCCGGAGCTGGATATCCGTATCCGGTATAATGAAGAAGGACAACAGCGTATGATCCTCAACGGGGAGGACGTCAGTGAGGCAATCCGCATGCCGGAGATTTCCCTCTGCGCTTCCGAAGTCTCTGCGCTGCCTTCCTGCCGTGCCTATCTGCTGGATATGCAGCGCCGCTTTGCCAGAGAGTATAATGTCATTCTTGACGGCCGTGATATCGGTACAGTAGTACTCCCGAATGCCGACCTGAAAATATATCTCACAGCCAGCAGCGAAGCCCGGGCACAGAGGCGGTTCCTTGAACTGCAGCAGAAAGGCGTCGAAGCGAACTTTGAGGAAGTTCTGCGGGATATTATCCTCAGGGATGAGCAGGATATGAACCGCGCCATTGCCCCTCTCAGACAGGCGGAGGATGCAGTGTTAGTGGATACCAGCGAGCTGAATCTGCAGGAAAGTCTGGAAGCGCTATGTGCTCTCGTTGATGAGAGGCTTCCGGCGCTGACAAGAAAAGCATGAAGGAAATCAAAGTAGCGGAAAGTGCCGGCTTTTGCTTCGGCGTTAAACGCTCAGTCGAAATGGCAGAAAAGCTGCTGGAGGAAAAGGGAACCTGTCTCAGCTACGGAGAGCTGATCCACAATGAGGATGTTGTAACCGAGTTGAAACGGCGCGGTCTCCGTATTGCGGCCTCACCTGAAGATATCCGCGAAGGGGAGAGCGTCATTATCCGCGCACACGGCGTCCCGGAGGCTACGGTTAAGGCCCTTGAGGCAGCCGGAGCGAATCTGTTTGACGCTACCTGCCCGAAGGTAAAGCACATTCATAAAATCGTACGGGCTGCTGCGGAAGAAGGTTCAGCGGTGCTGGTGATCGGCATGAAAAATCACCCTGAGGTGGAGGCTATCTGCGGCTGGTGCGGAGAGTGTTATACCGTGGAAAACCCGCAGGAAACAGAAACATTTCTGAATGAATATCCCGATTTTTCGTCAAAACCGCTATGCGTGGTTGTCCAGACAACACAGACGCTCGGCAATTTCAATAATTGCATAAAAATCATAAAAAAAAGATGTACAAACGCAAAAATTTTTGATACAATATGCCTTGCGACTTCCACGAGGCAAAATGAGGCGACTGAGCTTGCGTCCGCCTGCGACGCGATGGTTGTCATCGGCGGCAGACACAGTGCCAACAGTGTCCACTTGGCAGAAATCTGCCGGGAACACTGCGGGAATGTTCAGTTTGTTGAACGGGCGGAGGAGCTGGATCTTAAAGTCCTTGCAGACAGCAGTATCATAGGCATCACAGCCGGCGCATCTACACCGTCGTGGATAATTAAGGAGGTTAGAAACAAAATGGATGAACTGAAAGTGGAAGAGTCCACAGTGTTCGAAAAGGCCGCAGAAGCGGCTGAAGAGACAGCGGAAGCTGTTAAGGAAACTGTTACAGCAGCGGCAGAGGAAGCAGCAGAAGAAGTAGCAGAAGCAGCAGAGAATGTTGCGGAAGCAGCCGGTGAAGTGGCTGAAGAAGCTGCGGCAGCAGTTGAAGAGGCAGTAGAAACTGCAGCAGAAGAGCCCGCACCGAAGAAGCCCGAATCCGATTCTTTTGACGCCATGCTGGAAGAGACTCTGAAGCCTATATATAATGGGGATAAGGTAAAGGGCGTTGTTACCGGCATCAGCAGCACGGAAGTAACGCTTGATCTCGGCACAAAGTACACCGGCTTCATTCCGACGACGGAGTTTACCGACGGCGGCGCGAAGCTTGAAGATGCTGTCAAGCTCGGAGATGAAATCTCTGCCATAGTCGTCAGAGTCAATGACGTGGAAGGCACAGCAATGCTCTCCAAGAAGCGGCTTGACAATATCCGCTTCTGGGATGATCTCGAAGCAGCTGCAGAAGAAGGCGGCGTAGTGGAAGGCACTGTCACCGAGCAGAACAAGGGCGGCGTAGTCGTCAATGTCAAGGGTGCACGTGTATTCGTTCCTGCTTCTCAGACGGATCTCCCGCGTGAAGCTGATCTGGCCGAGCTCCTCAAGAAGACTGTTCACCTCAAAATCACTGAGGTCAACAAAGCAAGAAAACGCATCGTCGGCTCTATCCGCCGCGCTGCTTCCGCTGAGCGCCATGCCAGAGCACAGGAACTCTGGGAGAATATCGAAATCGGCAAGAAGTACCACAGTGTTGTAAAATCCCTCACCAGCTACGGTGCATTCTGTGAACTGGTTCCGGGTATTGACGGCATGGTACACGTCAGTGAGCTCAGCTGGGGCCGCCTCCGCAATCCTGCAGAGGTTGTAAAAGTCGGCGACGAGCTGGATGTCTATGTAATCGGCTTCGATAAGGACAAGAGAAGAATTTCTCTCGGTTACAAAGATCCTGAAGCAGATCCCTGGAAGATTTTCCGTTCCCAGTACAACGTCGGTGATGTGGCCAGCGTTAAGGTTGTTAAGCTCATGCAGTTCGGCGCTTTCTGTGAAGTTGTTCCGGGCGTTGACGGTCTTGTCCATATTTCCCAGCTTGCTGACCATCGTGTTGCCAAGGTTGAGGATGCTGTGAAGGTCGGCGATGTTGTGGATGCCAAGATCATTGCCATCGACGATGACAAGCAGAAGATCTCTCTCTCCATCCGCGCTCTTCTCGAAGGTGAGCCTGCTCCTGAAGAAGCAGAGCCCGAAGCTGAGGCTGAAGAAGAGGCTGCTCCCGAAGAAGCATAATTTTCCAATAAAAAATGACAGCTCCCGTATTCCGGGAGCTGTTTTTATATTCTTTAATAATCAGAATAATCCGAGCGATTTGAAGGTGAAAATCCAGAGGAACATGCTCAGAATGCTCAATGCTGAAGTAATCACGACGATATCTCCCGCAAGTTCCGCATCTCCGCACTTCATCTGCTGAACCATCGTAAAGGAGTTGACGGCTGTCGGGGAAGCAAAAACACCGATCAAACCTACAAAGCCACCGCCGCGGATGCCGAGCAGTGCTGCTGCGGTGAGCATAACTGCAGGCGTTACAAAGAGTTTGACAGCGGTAACAGCGGCCAGTGGGCGGATATATCGCCTCAGCCCGTCAAAACGGAAGAATGCTCCGAGCAGAAACAGCTGCAGAGGGCTTGCAATGCTGCCCAGATTGGATACTGCCTTTTCCGCAACGCCCGGAAGAGGAATATGAAGCAGCTGAAATACAATTCCGATCAGAGAGCCGATAATAAGAGGATTCTTTAACGCCTCAGTCAGCACCTTCAGGATGCGGATACGCCCGCCGCGGAAGTATTCCAGCAAAATCACGGACAGAAAGTTGAATAGCGGAACCACAACGGCAATCAGCACTGTCACAGGCCCGAGATTATCCTGGCCAACAAGAGCCTGGGCAATCGGTATTCCCATGATTACAAAATTGCTCCGGAACATTCCCTGTGCGATAACAGCTTTCCGGTCTTCTTCCCTGACAAGGAATCGGGCGGCGAAGAATGCTCCAAAGAAGACCAGCAGCACACCGACTGCGGCAAAAACAAGCAGCCCCGGCTTCACAGCAGAGCTGAGGTCAGACTTGTAGATGTTGTAAAAAAGCAGACACGGCAGGAAAATGCGGAAAGCCACGCGGTTAAAGCGCGGCACATCCTCCCGTGAAAGGATACCCGCTTTCTGCGACAGGAAACCGGCGGCAAGCTGCAGGAACATTGGCAGAACCGCATTTGCAGAGAGTAAAAAATGATCCATATCCTTCTCCTCAAGATCTCCGGAACAAAAATACTCATCCACCTGTAAGTGCGGGTGGATGAGTAATATCTGCAAAAGAAGTTATACGAGAGCAGCAGTGATGATGGACATCTGATAAACTTCCTCAGCATCGCATCCACGGCTGAGGTCATTGATCGGAGCATTCAGACCCTGGAGAATAGGTCCGAAGGCTTGATAGCCGCCGAGCCTCTGGGCAATTTTGTATCCGATGTTGCCGGACTGGATTTCCGGGAAGATAAAGGTATTGGCATAGCCTGCTACCTTGCTTCCGGGGAACTTCAGCTGGCCGACAACAGGAGAAACTGCCGCGTCAAACTGCATCTCGCCGTCAATGGCAAGATCCGGAGCCATCTCCTTGGCGATGGCAGTGGCTTCACGTACGAGGTCAACATTGGCGCCTTTGCCGGAGCCCTTTGTGGAGTAGGAAAGCATGGCAACTTTCGGATCTATGCCGAATACGGCAGCGGTCTTTGCTGTGGCAATGGCTACTTCTGCCAGCTGGGCGGCAGCAGACAGTGTTACATTGCCTTCCTTATCTTTTCTGTCTTCATAGGCAATGTTGATTGCACAGTCTCCCATGCAGATCATCTCATCACCGCGGACAAGAATAAAGCAGGAGGAAACAAGGTTGGCGCCTTTTCTTGTCTTGACAATCTGAAGCGCGGGGCGGACAGTATCAGCTGTGGAGTAAGTAGCGCCGCCGAGCAGAGAATCGGCTACACCCATCTTCACCAGCATGGTTCCGAAATAGTTGCCCTTCTGAAGATTTGCACGGCACTCTTCTTCACTCATCTTGCCCTTGCGGAGTTCAAACATGGTCTTCACCATCTCATCCATGCCGGGGTAGGTGGCAGGATCAAGAATCTCAAGACCGTCAATGTCAAAACCACCCTTTTCAGCGGCAGCCTTTACGGCTTCCACATTGCCGACGAGGACAGGAGTCAGAAATCCGTCTTTTTTCAGGCGGGCAGCAGACTCCAGAATTCTGGCATCCGTACCTTCGGTATAAACGATTTTGCGGGGATTTGCTTTAAGAACTTCAATCAGATTTTCAAACATAGTGGGCCTCCAGTATTGTTAGATTAACATTTATACTCTATCACTTGTACCGGCTTTTTTCAAGGGGTATTTCCGGAAAACTTTCTATTTACAAAGTGTTTGATTCATTTTATAATATTAAAAATAATCATCAGAAAAGAGTAATCACAGTGACAGACCGCAACCATATACGGAATTTTTCCATTATTGCCCATATAGACCACGGCAAGTCGACTCTTTCCGACAGGCTGATTGAAAAATGCGGCGCAGTCGAGCAGCGTATCATGGAGGATCAGATCCTTGACGATATGGAGCTTGAGAAAGAACGCGGCATTACGATCAAAGCCCGTGCGGTAGGCCTGAATTACCGCGCACCGGACGGAGAAGAATATACCCTCAACCTGATTGATACCCCGGGCCATGTTGACTTCAATTATGAGGTCAGCCGCTCTCTTGCAGCCTGTGAAGGAGCGCTGCTGGTTGTGGATGCCTCCCAGGGGGTCGAAGCGCAGACGCTTTCCAACACCTATCTCGCCATGGACAACAACCTGGAGATTCTGCCGGTGATCAACAAGATCGACCTGCCCGCAGCTGATCCGCAGCGGGTGAAGGATGAGATTGAGGAGATTATCGGGATTCCTGCCCAGGATGCACCGGAAATCAGTGCGAAAGTCGGGCTGAATATTGAATCCGTACTGGATGATATTGTGGCGCATGTTCCTGCTCCTTCCGGAGATGAAAATGCACCGCTGAAAGCTCTCATTTTTGACAGCCAGTACGACAGCTACCGCGGCGTTATTGTTTTTATCCGCGTGTTTGACGGCTGTATCCGCAAGGATATGGAAGTTCGCATGATGTCCTCCGGCGCTGTATATAAAGTAGTGGAATGCGGCCACCTGCGGCCGATCGGCTTTGACCCCTGCGAGGCAATTTCTGCCGGGGATGTCGGCTACTTTACTGCCAGCATCAAGAATGTATCTGATACGACAGTCGGTGATACTGTCACAGGCGCTGCCAGATGCACCGAACACGCGCTTCCCGGCTACCGCCCCGCCCGCCCGATGGTTTACTGCGGTATCTATCCGCTGGATGGGTCCCGCTATGCCGATCTGCGTGATGCACTTGAAAAGCTCAAGCTGAATGATGCCTCTCTTTCCTTTGAAGCTGAGAGTTCTGCTGCGCTCGGCTTCGGCTTCCGCTGCGGCTTTCTCGGCATGCTGCATATGGAGGTCATTCAGGAACGTCTGGAACGCGAATTTGATCTCGATCTGATTACGACGCTTCCTTCCGTTATTTATAAAATCGTAAAGACGGACGGCTCAACGGTGTTTGTGGATAATCCGCACAACTATCCGGACCCGGCTGTCATTGCGGAAGCCCATGAGCCGTATATGAAAGTCAGCATTATCACACCGAGCGAGTTCGTGGGTAATATAATGCCCCTTTGCCAGGAGCGTCGCGGGGATTATAAGAACATGCAGTATCTTGACCAGCGCCTGGTGGAGATGCATTACGATATGCCGCTCAACGAAATTATTTATGACTTCTTTGATACGCTGAAAGCGCGTACAAAGGGTTATGCCTCACTTGATTATGAGCTCAGCGAGTACAAACCGAGCGACCTAGTGAAGGTGGATCTGCTCCTGAACGGGGAACAGGTGGACGCGTTGAGTTTTATCGCGCATAAGGATAAGGCATACGGACGTGCCAGGAAGCTCTGTGAGAAGCTTAAAGAGAACATTCCGCGGCAGCTGTTTGAAATCCCTATCCAGGCTGCAATCGGAGGAAAAATCATCGCACGCGAAACCGTGAAGGCCCTCCGCAAGGATGTGCTTGCCAAGTGTTACGGGGGCGACATCACACGCAAAAAGAAGCTGCTGGAAAAACAAAAGGAAGGCAAAAAGAAGATGCGTCAGCTCGGCACGGTTCAGCTTCCTACGGAGGCTTTTCTTGCAGTGCTCAAGTTGGATGAATAGGAGAGCGGTATGGTCATACACCTGAAAAAACTGAAGGAAAATGCTTTGCTTCCGACCCGGGGTTCTGCATTCGCCGCGGGATATGACCTCCATGCCTGTCTGGAAGAGGATATCATTGTTCACCCCGGCAAAACGGTAAAGATCGGAACCGGCCTGGCTGTGGCGGTTCCGGAGGGCTTTTTCGGTGCGGTTTTTGCCCGCAGTGGTCTTGCGGCTAAGGAAGGGCTGCGCCCGGCCAACTGCGTGGGCGTCTGCGACAGCGATTACAGAGGCGAGTATATTGTTGCCGTTCATAATGATTCCGATACGGCGAGAATCATCCGGCACGGGGACAGAATAGCCCAGCTGGTAATACTTCCGTTTCTTCCGGCGGAATTTGAGGAGTGTGAATGCCTGCCGGAGACTGCACGTGGTGCGGGAGGCTTCGGATCTACCGGGAAGTAATGGAAAT
>JAEEGI010015017.1_pt1 | contig 16180 bp, 7 predicted proteins | sample 8958751 | NCBI WGS metagenome assembly JAEEGI01 (sample SAMN16246545, study PRJNA631951) | gut metagenome | biome: gut microbiome; feature: rumen; material: KS-attached | host: Bos | place: Iran: Karaj | collected 2018-10
AATATTTATTTTGTTGTTTAAGTTAATTAAATTAAATAATAATGATATATTAAATAGATATAATTTATTTAAAATAGACATTTTTATTTAATAATGAATTAATTAAAATGTCCAAAATAGAGAACAATTTAAATTTCTTTTAAATCATTTATAATTTTGTTTTATATATTTTAGACTATTATGAAAATCATTAAATATTTAATTTTGAAATATTTTAATTTATAAAATTAAGTGAAACTTTAAAGGATAGTAATTAATTGTTTCTTTAAAAAATATGATATTTGATTTTTAATATTAAAGTTATAATATAGTTAATAATAATAGTTTATATTTCATTCTCAAATGAAATTAATTTTATTTAATAAATATAACCTTAACAATTTATAATATAAATCAAAAAAAAAAAAATTACAATATATCATAAAACAAAAAATGAAAAAAATAAAAAAACCACTAAATCCTTTTTCAATTATATTCCACATATATATTATTTAATTCCAAAAGTCTAAAATATAAATTGTCAAAAATAATCATCAAGATGAAAATTACAAAGAAGGAATAGTTGAAAAAGGAAATAGAGAATTAATTTCAGATAATATATGAATTGACAATAAGAACATATCATAAAATAATTCCTTTAATTCCATAATTAGAAAGATTAAATGAAATAATTTCAATAGTAAGAAATGAAAATAATAATAATATAAAAACAAATTAAAAATATATTTAATAATATTTCTAATTATGAAATTATTTCTTAGTTTTTCCAATTTGATTTGAACATTTACCTAAAATTGTTATTAGAAAAATTTCATTTTCAAAAGGATTAATTATTTATCCTTTTAATACAAATGGAGTGTCTGATGTTAGCAATTGCATTGAAGATTTAAAAATTTTAATCATTGAGTTCAAATTGAAATACCTTTGAAATAAAAGAACTTTAGTTCAAAACAGTCTTTCTTTTGTTTAAAAATATATTGAAAATTGGGTTTATGAAAAAAATGATTTTGAATATGATAATTAAAAAAGTGAAGATAATAATATTAATAAAAAAATGTAAATAATGATATTAATGATGACAATGAAAATAATAAAAGAAAATATAAATGATAAAATTAATGTAGGAAGTGATAATAATAAGATTAATGTAGAAAGTGATGATAATGAAAATAATAAAGAAAATAATAAAGAAAATAATGATAATAATATTGATATTAATATAGAAAGTAATTGTAGTTTTATTAGATTGATTGTTATATTATTATAATAATGATTTATTGAACAATCATTTTTAATAATAAGACAATATTATTTTTTATCAAATAAAATTAAGTTTTTTGGATATATTATTGTTTGTTCAAAATATTATCTAAATATTCAAAATTGGAATTAAATAAATATATTTAAAAAATAATGATTAATAAAAGAACACTTATTTTTAAGTTTTTATTTTATTTTATGTTGAAGAATGAAATTCATAAATAATTTAAAAAATTGTTCAAATTAAAAATTTTCCCAATTGTTCTGTTAAATCTGAATCACTCATTTTTAATAATTCATCTTTCTTTAATTTTAAGGTTTCTTTAATTTTATGCTTCTTTTCTTTAATCTCTTTTAATCTTTTTTTTTGTTCTATATCTTCTTTAATTTTATGATTCTTTTCTTTAATCTCTTTTAATTTTTTTTTTGTTCTTCTTCTTTTAATCTTATTCCTTTCATTTGTTCGATTAAGGAATCAATATAGTCATCTTGTGTTTTAATATGACTTTTATTCATTGCAATATTATTAAGTTTATCAGATGTTCTTTGTAATTGCACTATAATAAATTATATTTCTTTGGTTATCTGTATTATTTCTTCTATAATTTTCTCTTTTTCTTTTGATTTTAAGTTTTTCTGATTCTCTAAAATTTGTTTTTTAGATTCCAATTCCTCTAAAATTCGATTAAGACCTTCTTTTTGTTTTTTTTCATTTTCTGCTTTTTGTTGAATTCTTCTTTTCTCTATTTCATATCTTTCTTTTTCTTGATTTTCCATTTCACTATAATCTTTTGTTTGACTTACCTCTTCATAAATATAATGATAATTATCTTGTCGATGTTTACTCTTTACACAACCACATATATCACAAACATTTTCAGTAAAAAAATGAATATTAAAAACTCTGCATCTACCTAAAATTTGGAAATTACAATTACAATATTCGTGGCAATTTATTTTACAAGTATCACAATGAGTTGTGATTGCGTCAGAAGGGGCAAGAATTTTCTTTGTAATTGTTTCTTTTTGACTCTTTAATTGGCTTATTCTTTGATTCAAATCATTATTTAATTCATTATAGGCTCTTTCTTGCTCTTCTGGTTTAAGGTTTGCTATTTGTTCTTTTCTTACTTTTAAAAAATTTTCAATTTCAGTGATTTTTTTCATATCTTCCTCTATAGCTTTATCTTTTTTATTTAAATTCTCTTGTTTCACTAATAAATCTTTAAAAGTTTCGGTTAATTTATTGACTTGAATACTTAATTCTTTTCTTTCATTAAGAACTTCAGAGGATTGTTTAATATCTTTAGGAGGTAATTTTTTTACTTTTTCTTCATAAAAATCATTAAGTTCAGAAAATGAAAATTTTGTTAATTTATCTATATCATCATCAAATATACATTTACTATCAAAAGCATACCACCATCTTTTATCTATTTTTTTATCAAGTTTTAAAAAAACAGCATCTGTTTTAATGGTTTCTGCAAACATTGGTCCTTTTTTTATACAATCCTTATTGGCATGAGTTGCTAAAAAAATCAAATTTTCACTAACATCTCCTGCAAATAAACTTGTTACACAACTAAAAATATATTGAGTTAATATATCTATTCTATTATTTGTTGCTTTTGCAATAAAAGCTACTACATTAATATGATTAATGATACTAGAGAAAACATATCTAAATACTTCATTTATCTTTTGATCATATGCGATTCCTCTTGTATCCCCATAACCTTGGGTATCGATTATAATAATAGGCTCATTATTATAATCTTTTATATAATATAAATGTACTCCATCAGTTTGAGATTCTGCTTGTCCTTTTTCTTCTATTAACATAAATCTATATTTATCTTCTAATTTAATTCCCTTTATTATATTAAAAAATGCATTAATTGCTGTTGATTTTCCATCTCCTGTTTTTCCCACAAATAAAATTACATATGCAAAATTATAATCATTTATATCAAATGTATCATAAAAATATTGATATACTAATTCATGATCTGATTTTCTTTCAATGTTTGAATATCTATATATTACTAAATCTTCTTGTTTTCCTATTTCTTCATATTTTGATAAATCTAAAACTGGTCTTTCTTTCATATTATTTGTTTCTTCTGTTTTTGGATTCAATTCCTTTTTTTCAGTTAAATTATTTGGAGTATTTGAATTATTTGATTTTAATTTAATAATATCATTTTTTAAAATATCTTCTAATTGAAAATATTCTTCATCAACTTCATCAATATCATTTCCCTCTTGATCAAGAAATTTAAAATTTTCTTTAATTTCATTTATTAATGATTCTCTGAAAGATTTCAAATTTTCCGTTTTAGGGTAATTTTTGGAACAAATATTTTTTTCGTTTACAAGTACTTTTATTTCAAATCCACTTGTTTCAGAAGATTTTAACTTAATTCTCTTAGAATCAAGAATATATTCTAAACTAAAAGCCCATTCATCCTCTTTATCAATTGTATTTCCATCTTTATCTAAGAATAACGCATTTCCTACTCTATCTTTTATTTTATTCCTTATTGACTTTAATGTTTCATTTAATTTCAAATGTATTGTGCATATAATACTTCCATTTAATTCAACTTTAACTTTTTCAGTCATTAATTTAAATAATTTTTTTTATAAAAACAGAATCTTTAAATCCATATTATTTTGTAGGGTTTTTGAAATGGATTTATAGATTGGAATTAAAAAATTTTAAGGAATTAATTAAGTTCATTTTACTAAAAATAAAAAACTCCAAAGCCAAAAATAAAGCATTTGTATTTTTAAAATATTTAAAAATTATTCTGATTTAAATATATTTCTTTTTAAATGAAATCTTGTTAAAAAAACTATATATTTTGATATATATTATTTATTAAATTTTAGAAAAATCCATTTAATTACATTTCATAAATTATTTGATCAATAATATCATTTGAGCATTCCCTTCAAAATCTATCATTTAATTTATTTAATACTTCATCTTTAGATTTTTTACTATATTTTTCTATAATTTCAAATATATTAATATTATTTATTTCTTACTTAACTTTAAACTAAAAAAAATATAATAAAAGATAAAACAAGAAAAAAAATTATCATCAACAAAAATAGAAAAATTAAATAATTATGAAAAGAAAACTTTAGTTCAAATTATAGAAAAATAATTGAAAAGAGTACTTTTAATTGAATATATTTTCAAGATAAATTTAGATTAAAAAATAGGATTAAAGAATAAATTAAAAAAATTAAATTTAAATCAATTTCTTTAAAATTATTCCATAAATACATTTTTTCCTTTAGAATCCATCTAATATATCAATATATCCTAATTTTTCTTTTATTGATTTTAACTATTTATAACCAACTGCAATTTTTACTAATGATTCAAACACAAAACTTTATTATACATTTTTAAATCTTTGTTAATAAATATTCCTTTATCTTTAACATTACATATTCCACAAAATGTTCTACAATGCGTATCTATAAATTTAATTATTTATTTTTTAAAATGAAATCATAAATATACCGTAAATATAAGAGTTTCAATTTTATCTTCATTTAATCCATAAATTTGATAATATCCTTTAATATATACAGGATTATATATTGAAAAAATTCAATTAAAAAAAATCAAATAAAAAAAAATTTTCGAAATGATTACCTTATAACAAGAATATTTTTATCTTCTAAAATTAATAAACACCGAGGAAGACAATCACAAACAGAAGAAATTGACTGATAAATTTTATTCATTGTTTTTCCCTTATTTTTATTGAGGCATTGTTTGAACAAAAATATATGATATCATTTTTTAATATTATTATTTTACAGACTTTATCTTTATGTGCTTCTGAAATAATCACTTTATTTTCAAATTTTTCTTTTCCCCCAAAATTTAATGTTTTTTGAAAAATTTCCATGTATTACTATCTTTTATATTAATAGAAATTCTTTTTTCTAAATGAACATATTAAATTTTGTGAAATCACATAAATTTAATAGAGAATTATACTATTATTTATACTATTATTGATAGAAGAAACAAAAAAATTTTTCTGAATGAAATATTGATAAAATAATAAAACTTATTTTTAAAGATTTTATCCACATTATTCTTTTCATATAAAAAGAATAGATACTTCCTTTTATTCAACTTTATTTTTAAAAAGTAATTAAATAATTAATATAATAAATTTTTTTAATAAAAATTCTTGACTCATTAAATAAAATAATAAATTCTTTTCACTTAAATAATTCTAAAAGCAATTATTTTTTAACATAATAATTTTTATCAATAACCACAACAGGTTTAATTAAATCAGCAGGTTTATCCTTCATTAAAAATAGAGCTTCCTCTAAATGTTCCCATCCGTTAAAGACATGACTTGAAAGAAGAGAAACATCCAATCTTCCATTAGCGACCAAAGATCCAAGTTTTTCCATTCTTAATCTTCCTCCAGGCATTAATCCTCCATTTATTAGTTTATGTCCCATTCCTACACCCCATTCTGTTCTAGGAATAGTGACATAATCTCCAGAACCTAAATAATTCACATTCCCTATTTTTCCACCTGCTTTAACAGATTTAACAGCGTCAATGAAAGTATCACATTCACCTCCAGCTACAATTACTTTATCAACACCTTTCCCATTTGTTAATTTTAATACTTGTTCTGAAATAGAACCATTTTTATATGAAATAAATTCAGTAGCTCCATATTTTTTAGCAACCTCAATGCAATTTGGTCGAGTTCCAACAGCTAATATCTTACTTGCTCCTCTTAAATAAGCACCTGCTACTGACATTAACCCAACTGGACCGATACCAATGACTAGTACTACATCCCCAAATTCCACATCAGCAAGTTCTACACCATGAAAGCCAGTGGGTACCATATCTGAAAGCATACAAGCATCGACAGGGTTGATATTACTAGGTAGATGAGCGAGATTACCATCAGCATCATTAACATGGAAGAACTCACTGAAGACACCATCTTTATGATTTGAAAATTTCCATCCTGCTAACATACCATTAGAATGCATAGAGTAACCAGCTTGTGCTTCTAGTGAATTCCAATCTGGTGTTATTGCTGGGACGAGCACCTTGTCTCCTTTCTTAAAGTCTTTCACAAGGGAACCTACTTCAACTACTTCACCACATGCTTCGTGACCGAGAACCATGTTGTGACGTTCTCCTATTGCTCCTTCCCATACTGTATGTACGTCACTTGTACAAATTGATACGGCTAAGGGACGACATATTGCATCCATTGGACCACATTTTGGAATTTCTTTTTCTATCCAACCGGATTTCCCTATTTGTAACATCGCATAGGCTTTCATTTTTTTTTATTTTTTTCAGGCTGTTTTGATATTATATAATTAAGATCTTATTTTTTTTTTTAATGTTTTTATTTGATTTTGTTTATTAAATTGGTGTATGAATGTTATGGAAAATTATTTTTTTCAATTTCAAATATTTTTTTTATAATTGTTATTTAAAATTGGATTTGTTTTAAATACTAAATTGTTTATATTTTGTTTGTATTTGGTTAGAATTGATAATTTCATTTTTACAGTTATAATATAAATAAATAATAATAATAATAATAATAATAAAAATTATAAAATAAATTTCAATTCATTTATATTATTTCTTTATTATTTTTCATTTATTTTTTTCTTTTTATGCAAAAATGAAAAATAAATAAATAAAATTTTGAATAAATTCATACTTTAAAAATTAATTTTTTTAAATTAAAAATTTTTAAGTATGAATGTAAATAAAATATTCTGAATCAAAAAATATAATAATATATATGAAAATATTGCTATATATATTAATTCACATTTTTTGACAATAAAATTCAATTTATAATCAATAAAATACTTTATTCATTTATTTTTCACTTTTGTTCTTTTCTTCCTTTTCATTATTTTTTTCTTCACTATATTAGTATCATTACCATTTGATTATTATTTGGTCCTCTCATTTGATTATTATTATTATTTGTTCCAATAAATTTATTCATTTGAATTTGGATTAATTTCATTCTTTCCATTTATATTATTATTATTGTATCCTATTTGATTATTTTTACTTATTGATTCTCCTTGGTTATTATTCTATCTTTTTATATCCCAAAAACTCTTGATGTTAATAGTTTTAAATGTTTTTTAATTAAGGAATTAGATGAGTCCATATTTGATATAAATAGTTTTAATAAAACTATTGATTTTATTTCATTTTTTTTATTTATTTTTTTTTTATTAAAAATTACTACCATCAAATAAAATAATTATATGTCAACAAATTTTGATCAATCATTTCACAATTATTAATAGTTAGAAGATAATAAATTCAATGAACAATTTAAGGTAGAATTATAAAATATAGATAATGAGGAACTCCATATATAAATTGGATAAAATAAATTAAGTGAATAATAATAATTTTTATACAGTCATAAAAATTTAATTTCCAAAGTTTTTTAATTGATTCATATTCTTTTCCTATTTTTCATTTCACATATATTCTTTAAAATATTATCTATATTTATGAAACAAGCTTATAAACTTTAATATTTCAGAATCTCTAAAAAATAAAAAAAACAAAATTTAAAAAAGAAAATGCAATAACTTATATTATCTATATATATAAAATATATAAGTAAAAAATTATTTAACTTATAATAAAATAAGAAGACCTAAAATAAGAACAAAAGAACTAAATTGAATAAAAGAAGAGTTACAATTAATATTAACAACAACATTAGAACCTTGTTCATTGAAATATTCTTCAATTTGAGATTTAATAGAAGATTCTTGTCCTTTAATACTTCCATAACAAAATCCGGTAGAATTTCCAGATAAATTTATAGTATAATAACAACAAGTATCTGTAGTTAAATTTTCTTCATCTGATGATAATGCTAATCCTTTACAATCCTCTATACTTGAAGCGTTCATTGTTTCTCCACATGAATCACATAAATTTCCAATAATGAATATTGAAATTAAAAGTACTTTTAACATTCTTTGCATTTTTTATTTTTAAATTTTTTTATTTTTTTTTCTTTTATATTAAATTTTATATGATTCTTTACTATTTGTTTTTTATGTAATTATAAGTTATTATGTTTCTTTTTAAATGGAAATTAAGTTTTTATGGGTTATATATTTTTTTATATTGAACCCGACAATAATCAAGAATTTATTAATTAAATATCAAGTTTTCATAAAGGTTATCAGAAATTTTTGTCATTTTTAATTATTAATTATTAATTTTTTAACCTTATTTGGGATTAAAATAATTATTTTTAATATATTAATTTAATTATTTTTTTTAAAATATATATATAAAATAATTAATTTGAAGAAAAATCTTAGAATTGTTTTAATAATTTTATTTAATTAAAAAAATAAATTATCAAACATTTAAAACTTTTATTTCAATTTATTTAATTATAATAAAAAAAATTATTTAATATTCAAAAAATTTATTTTAAAAGAATTTACAAAAGAAAAAACCTCCAAATTTTTTCATTCGCCAAAATAATTATAAATGTTATTTTTATTCCAAATAATAATTATATTTATTTTGCTTTGATGATCATTAAAAAAGTAAAATAATCTCATTATAAATATTTTTGTTATAGAGTAATTTTCCAATATGAAAAAATCAAATATTATATGTTTTATTCTATAATTCAACAAATCAAATAATTATGATAATTTAGATGTTAATCAAATAATTTTTGAAAATTAATTAAGAAATATTAATCAAAAAAAAACACATAAAATAATTCCATTATCATTTTTATAAATCAATAAATAATTGGAAAATTTTGATAATATATTTTAAGATAAGGAAAAAAAAGAACATTTATTTATTAAAATCATGAAAATATTCGTTTAATAACTTTTGAAAAATATTTTTATTTCAATTAAAATTTTTCTATTCAAAAAAAAAAATAACTTTGCATAATAAAAAGGAATTTGATTATTTTTATTCATTCAATGAAATTCCTTTTTAGTTATGATATAATATTTAATTTATAACAATCAAAGAAAAATATTGAAATTTTTATTTACTTAGATTGAGTTAAAAATATATAATTTTATGATTAAAATTTTTACTTTCTTTTTTATAATTATTTAAAGAATTCAATAAAAAAATAAATCTTTTTATATAAATATATGTTTATAAATTTTTTTGTTAATATATTTTAAACTAATTATTAATAACGCATCTCATTATTTTTTTTCTTTTTCTCCCAAATTGTGTTTTTATCAGAAAGTAGTTTTATTAAATTAATTACTTTATTTGATTCTAACTTCTGCAATTTTTCTAAAAATGTTTGTTTTTTTTCATTATATTCTTTTAATAAAAATTTATTTTTAGATATAATTTCAATACAATTTTTTTTCGGTTCAAAATTATCATTTCCTAATATAAATCTTACAACGAATTTAATTAAAAGTTTTTTTAAAATCTTCAAACTTTGTTCTTTTTCTTTCTCGTTTTTAAGATAATTAAATTTGATATAAATATTTTTTTTATCAGATTCTGAAATTTCTTCTTTAAATTTTTGATTTATATTTTCAAAAAAATAACTATAATATTCTTCTTCAATATATTCAAAAATAGGAATTAAATTTGAAACAATTAAATCATCATTTTCTTTAAAAAATTCAATAAATTCATTATCATTAATTTGAACAATATTTTTAAATTCTCGAATTTTATCATATATTAAATCATTATTATTTGTTTGTTTTCCTTTTAACAAAAAGATTAATTTTTGAATATTAGAAAAAAAAATTTCGGGTTTTATTTTTGATATTAAATCTTTAATTAAATTTTTTTTGTTTTCATTTATTTCTTCTCTTAAATGATTTTCTTCAAAAATATCAATAATTTTTTCAAGGTTTTCTTCATTATTATTTTCAAAAGCAAATGAAAAATAAATTAAATTTTCATCTAATTTATTTTTATTTATAATATAATTATCAATAATATCTTTTTCAATTTTATTTAAGTCATATTCAAGCTCTTTAAATATATCATAATTAATTGTTTTTGTTTTTTCATTATATTTAATATAATGATTTATATTATTTTTAATAGAATTAAAATGAAAAGAGTTTAAATCTTCTTTTTCTATTGTTTGAAGAATTTGAAACTTTTTACATAATTGAAGTTTTAATGTTTCAGAGGAAAAATTTATTGAATGTTTTCTTTTTATTTCTTCAAAGAAATTATTGTAATCTTTTATTATTTCTTTATATAATCTTGATATATCATTTTCCTCTTTTATGAAAATCAATGATTGAATACTTTGATTTAAATCAATATTTTTTATTAATTTACTCAAATTATTTTCAAACTCTTCTTTATTTTCTTTATTTTCATTTAAAAATTGTTTAATTGAAATTTCTGATAATTTTTTCCTTGAAATTTTTCCGTTATAAAGTTCATAAATTTTATTAATAATTGGATTAATGTTATTCACAATATTATTTATTTTTTCAATGTTTGAATTATGCTCAATATAAAAAGATATAATAGAATCTTTTTTCTGAAGAATTTCTTTTTCTATATCAATTAATTTATAAAATTTTTGAAAAAATAAAAAATAATTAAAATCATTATCATCATCTTTTTCTGTAATATTATTTACTATTATTCTGATTGAATTATTATTTAATTGAGTAAATTTTAAATAATTTGAAATATTGTTTTTATATTCATCCATAAAAGTTTCATTATCCAAATTGTTTATCATTGAGAATATTATCCTCTCTAATGGTTCCTTATTATTTAAAATAATAAATTTCTTTATATAATTCAAAAATGTAAAAATATCACTTTTGTCATAAAAAATATTTAAATTCTTCTCAATTTCATTTGCTATATTTACTATTTTTTTCATTAATTCAATGCAATCATCATACTTTTTTTGGATGAAATTTTTATTAAATATTTTTATAAATTCTAAAAATTCTAATGTCAAAGAATATAATTTTTTTTTATTTCTATCAACAAGATTTAAAAATCTTTTTGAATCAATATTTGAATCATTTAAAGACAAAATATAAAAATTAAAACAATAACTTAATAATGTAGTTTCTTTATCTGTAAATTTAAATTCAAATTGTTTTTCTTTTAAATAGAAAATAGATTCTAAAATTTTTTTGATTTTTTCATTTGAAATACAAGTAAAAACTTTAAATAAATTTTCACAACAATCATTTTTTAAATATTCATTTGAAAAATTTTTATTGAAAAAAAAACAAAGTAAATCATTAAAAATAAAATCAAAGAAAAACATTTCATCTTTGACTTTTATCATTTTTTTTACTTCTAAATTATTATTATATAATTCTTTTAGTTTTAAATAATTTGGAAGATCATTTATATAAATAACTTCTAAAGGATGATAAAAATATTCATTCGTTTCTTCTTCCTTAAAATATTTTATTTTAATATGTTTTAATCCAAAATATTTAAAATAATCAACATCTTTATTGAAAACAAAATTGGAAAAAGAGTTATCATTAAAAAATTTAAGACATTTAATAAAGTATATTTCAAATGAGTCATTACCATTTGTTTTTTTTATTATGTCAATAAAATTTATTCTATCATTAAATTGATTATATAATTCTTTTGAACTATAAATTTCAGAAATATAATATATAAAAATTTTCACGTAACTAATTTTATAAATTTTTATGAATTCATAATTTTTAAGTTGATTTTCTGTTTTATCATCTTCATTTTCATCTAAATTATAAATTAAAGATTCAATAAATAAATTAAATTTCTTAAAATAATTTTCAATATTATCTACTGAAAAATCATGGAATTGATATAATATTTTTTCATTAAAAATATTCAATAAAATAATATTAAATATTTTTTTATTAATAGAATTAATCTTTGTATTTCTAATTGTTTCTAATTTTGGATCATCAATATCAAAAAGATTTAGATCATCATATTCATAATAAGAGAAAATTAAATCAAAAAAATAATAAGAATTTTTTAGGAAATTAATATTCAATAAAATTTTTTTTATTATTATTTTTTGAATTTCAATATCATTTAAAGATTTATATTTGTTTATAAAAATATCAATAATAAATTCATAGTAATTTTCGTTTGTTGAAAATGTTTCTAAAAAACGAAATTCTTCTTCTATTATTTTTTTTAAACTTTCAATATCATTTTTCTTATATAAAAGAAGTTCTTTTTCTTCAAAATTAATATAATCATTAATTTTTGGAATATATTCTTTTTTTTTCTCAATAAAAGATGAAATTGTTATTAAATTTTTTAATTGAAATATTTGTTTACTAAATAAAAAATATTTATTTTCAAATTTTAAATCTTCTTTTTGTATACATGATAAAATCTTTAAATATTCTTTAATTTTATCTTCTTTAATTTCTCCTAATAATTTAGAAGAAAGAAATAAAAATGAATCATTAATTAAAAAAATTACTTCATTTAATATTGCTTTAATTTTTGGATTATTCCTTCCTATTATAAATTCTATTTTTTTAGTTTTAATTAAATTTGTCATTTCTAAATTAAAATCCAATAATTTTTTATTTGAAATTTCACATATTTTTTGAGAATTGCTTTGAATAAAAAAAATAAAATCTTCTTTTGAATAAATAAATAATATACAATATGAAATATACTCATATATATCTTCTTTTGACTTATTTTGAATTAATTTTTTAGAATAATTTTCATAAAGTAAATCTAATAATAAACTAAAATAATATTTGAATTCTTTTTTATATTTTATTTCTTTCAATTGTATATAATAATCAATAAAATCAAAACAAAAATCTTTTCTTCTTTTCATTGATAAATCTTTCAAAAATATATATTTATTTATATCATTTAAAAAAATATTTTTAATGTCATACTTAATATCACTTAATAAATTTTTCAAATTATTTTTATAATTATTAACAATAATGATACTTTCATTATCTTCATTTATAATATTTTTTACTTCAATTTCATTTTCAATAAATATTTCCAAATGTTTTTTCTTTTTGATTTGTTCAATAATATATTCAAAAAGTTTATTAGAGTCAAGAAAATAAGAATCAGGTTTTTTCTTTATTTTATTGGATAATATATTTTCATTAATCATATAATCATCTAAATTACCATATTTAATTCTTGATTTAAATGAATCTAATAATCCATGATTTGAATGATTTATATTTAATAAAAAATTTATTGTACCTTCTTCCTCTAAAATATAAAATACTTTTATTAAATAAATTTTTATTTCATTTAATGAAAACTGAAGAAACTTTGAAAGTAAATCTATATCGTTTTCAACAATTATTTTTTTACTTAAGAATAATGTTTTTAAATCATTGATTGATTGTAAATATTCTTCAGAAATTTGAATAATAAAATTTTGAAACGTTTTATTTTGGTTTATATTTGTCAAAACATTATTAATATATTCATCATTTGAAAATCCAAATTCTTCAATATTTTCAAAAATAAAAGTACTATAAACATTGTATATTAAATCTTTAAATTTTCTTTCTAAATTTAAAACTTTAATTAATATAGAATTATCAGTGTTTTCAATAATTTTTAAGAATTTAATATCTAAATTAACTTTTAAATTATCTATAAATCTTTGCTCAAAATCAGTATTTAAGTGAGAAAAATTTTTTGATTTTATAATTTCAGAAGTCTCTTCTTTTTCATTTTTATTAAATATTCTTTTTAAATGAATAATAAAAAATATAAATTTATTTTTTATTTTATTTTTATCTTCTATATCTTTTTCTATATTTTTTATTATTTCAGAAAATAAATTTAAATGTTCAGTATCTTCAGCCGAGAATTTAAACAATAAAAGATTTTTATTTTTAAATTCTTTTTCAGAATTATAATATTTTAAAATAATACTTTCAAATTCATTTTGACTTTTAATTCCAGAAGTAAAAAATTCAATTATAGAATCTTCATTAATTTCTTGATTATTTAATTTAGATTGTACCTTGTTAAAATTTACTTTAATTATAGTACTTATATTTGTAAAAGTATAAATAATATTTTTCCTAAATTTTGTATTTTTTATAAATTCATATAAATTAATATAACTTACAGTCTTATATAATAATTTAATTTTATTAAGTATTTTATCTTCTATTTTTAAATTATCAATAAAAAGAATCATATCTTGACTGAAATTTTTCACAATCAAAAACATTATTTTTTGCCATAAAAAATCATTATTTTTAAGTGGATATTTTTTAAATAATGTATAAACTAAACCATAAATTTCATCATCACTACAATTTATCATTTGATTTTTTATATTTATTTGAGAGAATTTTTTATTATTCAAATCAGTAATTTTATTCATTATAGAAATAATACCATCAGCAAAGATTTTTTCATTTTTTGTTAATAATATATCATAATTAACAAAATGTTTTTCTAGTCTATTTAAAAAAGGTGTATCATGTGATAAAATCTCATTTTGTTCAATTAATATTGCCATTCTGAAATTCTCATGAACAATTATTTTTGGTTTATTAATCATTCCAATTGAAATTCTTGCATATTTTTTACTTCCATAATTATTATAATATTGATTTAAAAAATCATATAAAGAAGGATATATAATTTCTAAATTCTTTAATATTAGAAAAGTTCCTTGTTCAATACAACTTATAATTTTATTTAATATTGTATAAGAATATTCTTTTTTTAAAAGATCATTTTTTAATTTACTTCCAATAAAATATAAATAATTTATATTTAATTTTTCTAAAATTTCTTCTAAAAAATAATTAGAAATACCACTATCTGAAATCATTAATAAAAATCTTGCATTATTATCTAAAATATTATTTTCAATACATTTTTTAGCATTATATTCGATATTTGAATTAAAAAATAATATATTTCTTTTGATGTATAAATCTCTCATTAATTTGAATTTACTTTTATATTTTTTTTCAATTTTTAATCCACTGAAATTTCTATCAATTCCTTCAACAATTTCATTATTTATTTTTTCAAAACTGGATTCACGAATATTTTGTGTTTTTATTATAATTAATTTAATTAAATAAAAATAATCTCTTGTCCCATGGAAATCCATTTTATTTTTTAATTCTTCATCTAAATTTTGAAATTGTTTTTTATATTCAATATAGCATTCAGCAATTAAATAAAATAAACTTTGATTATAATTAATATTATATGCTTTTGCAATTGAATTACTTGTTTCAATTAATTCTTCTAAATTTAAATCAGGTCTTAATAAATATATTCCTCTATTTAGTTTAGAAGCATCTAATTCAATATTTGAAATTCCAACAAAAGCAAATTTCTCTTCATTATATTCTAATTCAGAATGTAAACTTTTTAAAGGATTATTTTTAGAATTTTCAGCCAAACCTAATTCATCAAAAAATAAAACTGGAATTATTTTTTTTAATTTTTTAGATTTTTCTTTAACAACTTTAAATATATTTTTTACTTCTTCTGATGTAGTTGATAAAGAACCTTGAAAATAAAAAGGTAATAAACTTGGTAATTTTTTAAAAAATTCATCTTTACTTTTTTCCCCTGTTAAAGAAATTAATAATAATTCAAAACTTAAAGTTTTACTACATCCTGGTTTTCCACATAAAAATATAGGAATTTTATTCATTATGCATGTAAATAATGCAAATAAATTTTCTTTTAAACTATCATGTAAGGCAATATTATTTGGACATGTTTTTTTTATTTTTTTTGAAAATAGATTAATCTCAATAGAAACTATCCCTTTTAATTGGTATGAATAACATGTATCATTTTGTAAATCAAATAATTCATTCGATAATATAGAAT
>JAEEGI010015023.1_pt1 | contig 16173 bp, 12 predicted proteins | sample 8958751 | NCBI WGS metagenome assembly JAEEGI01 (sample SAMN16246545, study PRJNA631951) | gut metagenome | biome: gut microbiome; feature: rumen; material: KS-attached | host: Bos | place: Iran: Karaj | collected 2018-10
CCTGGACGATCAGTTCGTGGAGAACGAGGAGGAATATACCCAGCAGGTGGCACGATATATTGACGAGAACATAGAGAAATTTGCCAACGTGGCAGAACAATCAGCATGAACAAAGCAGAACAGGAAATCAGGAAGAAGAGTCCTGTACAGATAAAGAACAAGAAGGCGGCCTTCGAATACTTCTTCATTGAGGAGTTTACGGCTGGCATCGTGCTCACGGGTACGGAAATCAAGTCCATCAGAGCCGGAAAGGCCAGCTTAGTAGATACCTATTGCACCATCATCCACGGCGAGCTGTGGGTCAAGGGAATGAGCATCAGCCCCTACTTCTACGGCTCCTACAACAACCATGAACAGAAGCGCGACCGAAAGCTGCTGCTCACCCGAAGGGAGATCAGCCGACTGGAAAGCGCCACCAAGCAGACGGGCTACACCATCGTGCCAACGCTCGTGTTCATCGACGAGAACGGACGAGCCAAGGTGGACATTGCACTCTGCAAGGGTAAGAAGGCTTACGACAAGCGACAGACGCTCAAGGAGAAGGAGGATCGGCGCGAGATGGACAGGGCCATGAAAGTTTATAAATAGTTTGGAGTAAACACAAACATGACTGCCAACATCTTTCATATTATCAAAGAACGAGTCTTGATTCTCGACGGTGCAATGGGTACTGTCATTCAGCAGTACGGACTGACCGAAGCCGACTTCAGAGGCGCTCGCTTTGCCGATGCCGACAGGCAGATGCAGGGCAACAACGACATGCTGTGCCTCACACGTCCTGATGTCATCACCGACATACACGAACGCTATCTCAAAGCAGGAGCCGACATCATCGAGACCAACACCTTCAACGCGCAGCGCATTTCTCAGGCCGACTACGAAATGGAGAATTTCGCACGAGAGATGAATGTAGCGGGTGCACGGCTGGCTCGTAAGGCTGCTCAAAAATACTCAACCCCCGAAAAGCCACGCTTTGTTGCCGGATCGATTGGTCCCACCAACAAGACGTGTTCCATGTCGCCAGATGTGAGCAATCCTGCTGCACGCGACCTCACTTACGATCAGCTCTTCGATGCCTATACCGAACAGATAGAGGGACTCATCGAAGGGGGCGTTGACCTATTGCTCATTGAGACTGTCTTCGACACACTGAACGCCAAGGTATGCATCGATGCAGCCTTGCAGACCATGCAGAAAATGGGCCGACAGCTTCCCTTGATGCTTAGCGCCACTATCAGCGATCTGGCCGGACGCACGCTCAGCGGACAAACGCTCGAAGCCTTTCTCGCATCGGTGAGCACCTACCCCATCTTCTCCGTCGGACTGAACTGCTCGTTTGGCGCCAGGCAAATGAAGCCTTATCTGCGCGAACTGGCTCGTAAAGCTCCCTACTACATCACAGCCCACCCTAATGCAGGGCTGCCCAACCAAATGGGACTCTACGACGAGACACCCGAAACGATGGCACCTCAGATAGGCGAACTCATTGACGAGGGCATCGTCAACATCGTGGGAGGATGCTGCGGCACTACACCTGACTTCATCGAGCAATATGCATCTTTGGTAGATGGCAAAAAGCCACACACACCAGCTCCACAACCAGAAAAGACTTGGCTTAGCGGACTCGAATTATTGGAAATCAATTCCAACTTCACCAACGTAGGAGAACGATGCAATGTGGCTGGCTCGCGCAAGTTCCTGCGCCTCATTCAAGAGAAAAAATATGACGAAGCTCTATCTATTGCCCGCAAACAGGTAGCCGACGGAGCACTGGTGCTCGATGTCAACATGGACGACGCGCTGCTCAATGCACAACAGGAGATGACGACGTTTCTCAACCTGATTGCCTCAGAACCCGACATTGCTCGCATCCCAGTCATGATTGACTCCAGCGATTGGAACGTCATCGTTGCAGGACTGAAATGCGTACAGGGAAAGAGTATCGTCAACAGCATTTCGCTGAAGGAAGGCGAAGAGGTGTTTGTTGCCCACGCTCGCGACGTGATGCGCTACGGAGCCGCCGTAGTGGTGATGTGCTTCGATGAACAAGGGCAAGCCACTTCCTACGAGCGAAGAATTGAAATAGCAGAAAGAGCATATCATATTCTAACTCAGAGAGTTGGAATGAATCCTCTCGACATCATCTTTGACCCAAACATTCTGGCTGTTGCAACAGGTATCGATGAGCACAACAGCTATGCGCTCGATTTCATTCGTGCTGCTAAATGGATTAAGGACCATCTTCCTGGAGCGCATGTCAGCGGCGGCGTGAGTAATTTGTCGTTTTCGTTTCGCGGTAACAACTACATTCGCGAGGCCATGCATGCCGTTTTCCTCTATCATGCCATTCAGGCGGGTATGGACTTCGGCATAGTGAACCCAGCCACTAAGGTGCTCTATACTGACATTCCGCAATCCCAGCTCACCATCATCGAGGATGTCATTCTCAACAGGACTCCCGATGCCACCGAGCGTCTCATCGAGCTGGCCGACGAATTGTCGGCAGCTCATCCCTGCACAAGTCCCAATCAGTCCCAGTCAGTCCCAACCTCTCCCAGCAACAGCCCCACCCTCCCCCTCGACCAGCGCCTCGCCCAAGCCCTCATCAAGGGCATTGGCGACCATTTGCAGTCCGATCTGGAAGAGGCCCTGCTCACCTACCCCCGAGCCGTCGATATCATCGAGGGGCCACTCATGGCAGGCATGAATGAGGTGGGACAGCTCTTTGGCGCAGGCAAGATGTTTCTGCCGCAGGTGGTGAAGACTGCCCGCACCATGAAGCAGGCGGTGGCCATACTGCAGCCACACATCGAAGCCCAGCGAACCGAAGGAGCCACCAAGGCAGGAAAGGTGCTCTTGGCTACGGTCAAGGGCGATGTGCACGACATAGGGAAGAACATCGTAGCCGTCGTCATGGCCTGCAACAACTATGAGGTGATAGACATGGGGGTGATGGTGCCCGCACAACAGATTGTAGAGGCAGCCATCAAAAACAAGGTGGACATCATAGGCCTTTCAGGACTGATCACCCCAAGTCTGGAGGAGATGGTCAACGTGGCTCAAGAGCTGAAGCGTGCCGGACTGAACATACCCATCATGATAGGAGGCGCTACGACCAGTCAGCTGCACGTGGCCCTGAAGATAGCCCCCGTCTATAACGGACCGGTGGTGTGGATGAAGGATGCGTCGCAAAACGCACTTGTAGCCGCCAGACTCATGGCCAACGAGCAACAAGTGGAGCAAGAACTTAACGAAAAATACGAACAAATGCGTCGACAGTATGCCGACGAACAGCAACAGCTGCTCTCGCTCGACGAGGCACGCAAAAACAAACAGAACCTATGGGAACAATAAAAACTGTGATGTTTGACCTTGGAGGAGTCATCATCACGCTCAACCAGCCTGGTGCCGTAGAGCGATTCAAAGAGTTAGGGTTGGAGAATGCATCAGAAATGCTCGACCCATACCGTCAGCAGGGTATCTTCGGCGATGTGGAAGAGGGAAAAATCAGCGCGGAGACGTTCAGACAAGAGCTGAGCAAGCTTGTGGGACGCGAACTAACCTTCGATGAGTGCAGATATGGCTGGCTCGGATACGTCAAGGAACTGCCCAAGCGCAACCTGGAAGTGCTGCGCGAACTGCGCAAACAGGGCTACCGCCTTCTGCTGCTCTCCAACACCAATCCCTTCATGATGTCGTGGGTGCTGAGCCCCGACTTCGATGGAGAGGGACACTCGCTGGCCGACTATATGGATGCCTGCTATCTGAGCTACGAGATGAAGTGCATGAAGCCCGATGTCAATATGTTCCGCAATGTCCTGATGAAAGAAAAGACCTTTCCCTTCGAGATTCTCTTTGTTGACGATGGCCCCAGAAACGTGGCTGTGGCCAGTCAAATGGGATTCAGAACCTTCTGTCCGGAGAACGGGGCTGACTGGTCAAAGGAGATATTTGAACGACTGAAAGACTAAATCATAGTAAAAACATCCAACAAAAATAATTGTCAAACCGATATCACATGAGAGTCAAAATCATTTTTGCAACAATTCTGTTCTTCCTTTTATGCGGCACAACGGAAATGGGAGCCCAAAAGAAACGAGAGTTTCGTGGTGCATGGATTCAATGCGTCAACTCACAGTTTGAAGGAATAGGCACTGAGACTATGCAGCAAACGCTCACCTTTCAACTCGATGAGCTACAGAAAGATGGCGTCAATGCGATTATCTTCCAGGTTAGACCTGAATGCGATGCCCTCTACCGCAGTTCGCTTGAGCCATGGAGCCGTTTCCTCACAGGTCATCAGGGACAGGCACCCTACCCTTACTGGGATCCTTTGCAATGGATGATTGAGCAATGTCACAAACGAGGGATGGAGCTGCACGCATGGATCAATCCCTATCGTGCTAAGACAAAATCGACACGCACATTAGATAAGAAGCATGTAGTGGTCACTCATCCAGAGCGATGCTTCGACTACGACGGCATGAAGATCCTGAATCCCGGATTACCCGAGAACCGTGACTACATCTGCAAGGTTGTGCTCGACATTGTCAACCGATACGATATTGACGGACTGCACATCGACGACTATTTCTACCCCTACCCTGTAGCTGGTGTGGAGATACCCGATTATAAAGAGTTCAGAATATATAATAATGGTATAAAGGACATCGGCGACTGGCGACGCTATAACGTGAACCTGTTCGTGAAACAGCTCTACGAAACGGTACACGAAGCAAAGCCCTGGGTGAAGGTGGGTATCTCGCCCTTCGGCATCTACCGTAACAAGAAGACAGCTGCCATCGGAAGCCAAACCAACGGACTGCAGAACTACGACGACCTCTATGCCGACGTTCTGTTCTGGATCAACAACGGATGGTTGGACTACTGCGTGCCGCAACTCTACTGGGAGATAGGCAATAAGGCTGCCGACTACGAGACGCTCATCAAGTGGTGGAACAAGCACGCATCGGCTCGCCCGCTCTTCATAGGCGAGGACGTGGAGCGAACGGTCAAGTTCGGCGACCCGGACAATCCCTCGCAGCATCAGCTGGCCGCAAAGCATCGCCTGCACCAACAGATGAAGAACGTGGGCGGAACCGTGCTTTGGTATGCTAAGGCCGTAGTAGATAACCCGGGCAACTATGGCTCCGTGCTGCGCAAGAACTACTGGAAGAACCCCGTGCTGCAGCCCAGCATGAAGTTTATCGACAAGGCAGCTCCAAAGAGTCCCAAGTCGTTGAAGGCCGAATGGATCTCAGGCGACTACGTGCTGTTCTGGTCGGCTCCGAAGGGAAAGAACTGGAAGAACACTGCCGTAAAATATGCTGTATACCGCTTTGCCAAAGGCGAGAAGGTGAATATCGAGGATGCCTCCAAGCTGATAGCCGTCACATCGAACACGTTCTGCAAACTGCCCTACAACGACGGCAAGCAGAAATACACGTATGTGGTGACTGCCCTCAACCGCATACACAACGAGAGCAAAATTGCCAAGAAGAAAGTAAAGCTATAAAAAAAGGAAGAACTTCTGAAAGGCTTCACCGAAGCTCGGACAGACGATTCTTATAAGCCTTGCGCAAACGGCGCACGGCTCGATTGCGGATTTGGCGCACGCGCTCCCTCTTCAAGTGCATGTCATCGGCTATCTCGGCCATCGTAAGATGTTCCTGCTCTATGCCGTAATAGGCCGTAATCACTTGATGCTCACGCTCGCTAAGCGAATGGAGGGCATACTCCACGGCATCGGCAATGGCGGCATCATACACTCGCACGTCGGCCAAGGGAGAGTTTACATCTGACAAAACAGAGAGCAGACTCATGTTTGCCCGGTTCCCCAATGGGGCATCGACTGAACGAGACAGGCCATCCTTCGCATTCTCCACGCGCAGCTCGGCACTTTCCTGCTTCAATGCTTTCTCTATCTGCTGACGAATGAAGACCACCGCATAGTTCACAAAGCGCAAACCACGTTCGCTGTCGTATTTTGCAGCTGCCTTCATCAACCCGATATTACCTTCGCTCACAAGATCATCCATCGTCAGACCTTTCCCCTGATAGCTACGTGCAATCGTTACAACAAAACGGAGATTAGCCTGAATCAGCTTGTTCAAAGCACGCTCGTCGCCAGCTTTGATGCGTGCCGACAGGCGGCGCTCCTCTTCTTCAGAAAGCAACGACTCGCGGCCAATTTCGTCCAAGTAGATGTTTAGCGTATTATCTATCATGCTGCAAAGATATAACATTTTTTGAAATAATCAGAATCACTTCGACTTTATTTGCTGCATTTTCCTCTTGAAGCGAACGACCAAAGGCAAATGATCACTAAACCCACCTCGCAGATAATGATATCCATTAAAGGTTCTTCGCGGTTTGTAGCTGCCGTTCTGAACATCTTCCTCCAATAAGAAACGGGCATCGTTAATATAAGCTGTATCTATGTGAGCAGTCATGCTTGGTGAGAGGAGCACATGATCAATGGAGCGCCATTCACCACGATAGCGATAGGTACCTCCTACACCATTTCGCCCTTTCAGATTCTTTGACACGTTGACAAGTGCCTGCTCTTCTAACCATACCAGCGTAGGACTATCAGCATAGTCATTGAAGTCACCCGCTACAAGAACATTTGCCTCGCCAACTGATTCAACAGCCCGTTCCAATGTCTTCACCACTTGCATTCGGAAAGGTCGCGTGCGCCGTTCGCCTCCATATCGGCTCGGAGCATGAACAATAAAAATGTGAAGCGTGTCGATGGCCCAAGCGATCCCTTTTACATATAGTATATCACGTGTAGGACGCATACCCTTCAGCAACGGTACCTCAATATAATCGTAGCAAAGGGGCAGAAACGATGATGGCTGATAGAGCAAAGCCACATCGATGCCGCGCAAGTCAGGCGACTCAGTCATCAGATATTCATATCCGGCATTTCGCAACAGCGAACGTCGGGTGAAATCATGTAGCACAGTATCGTTCTCCACTTCACAAAGCGCCACCAAGTCGGGCAAATCAACAGAACAGGAGAGGATTTCCTGTCCTATGCGATTCAGCTTTTGCCAATACTTCGTGCGGCTCCAATAACGAGCTCCCTCAGGCAGAAATTCAAAGTCCTGCTTGAGGGAGTCGTGACGGGTGTCGAACATGTTCTCGCAGTTGAGCTCTACGAAAGTGAGCGTCTGCGCTACGATATATGTAAATGATAAATGACTAATGATAAACAGTAGAACAATCTGTCTTATTGGAGAATAATTCTCATTGGCCATTTGTCATTAATTGCTTAGCAGTTGACATGCTAACAAACTTTCTCCAATCGCTTCATGATAGAGAACATGAAGAGTGCAGCCAGCAAGCACAATGCTGCAAACACGGCCCAAACAGTCCATAAAGGCAGATCTCCCCACAAGATGCCACCCACCATCACCAATTGATTACCAATTGCGGTAGAAACGAACCATCCACCCATGCAGGCACCTTTATATTTGGGAGGCGCTACCTTCGATACGAAAGAGATGCCCATCGGTGAAAGCAGTAGCTCACCAAAGGTAAGAATAAGATAGGTAAGGATAAGCCAGTAGGATGATACGCGCGGAGCGGCATCGCCAAGAGCAGCTTGCTCATTGGGTGATGGAAGTGTCAGCGAAGCATAGAGCATCAGGCAAAAGGCAACAGCAGCCACAATCATACCGTATGCAATCTTTCGGGGAGCCTTGGGCTCTTTATTTCGGGCAGCAAGCCAGCCAAAAATAGCAAGAGAAACGGGTGTAAGAGCCACGACATAGAAAGGATTGAACTGCTGGAAGATAGGAGCCTTGACCTCAACATCTCCATCAAGTACGCCATAATTATATGCAAGGAATCCGAGAGCAAAGAGAATCACGATAACAGATACCACGCGATTGCGAAGCGTCTTTCCCTGAAAAAGGGAGAATGAAGCATAAACCATGAAAATAACAGCAACAAGATTCCAAACATTGAAAGCCATCGCCTTAATGCCGTTGGCACTTGTCTCTGTAAACTCATTTGCAAAATAGGTAAGCGAGAGTCCGTTCTGATGGAACGACATCCAGAAGAAAGCAACCACAGCAAACACAAGCCCAAGGGCAACAAGGCGTTCCTTAGTTTGCTCAGGGGTAAGATCATCAATGACGGCAGCCGCCCCTTCTTTTTTCTTGCCTCCCTCAACATGACGGAATGTACTACGGAAAGCATAATAAATAGCAATTGAAATAATGAGTGAAGCACAAGCTACCGCGAAAGCGAAATGGTAGCTATCATTCTCGCTGACTCCGAGTGACTGCTGAGCCCACTCCATGATGCGAATAGCAGCCGTAGGAGCAAACAATGCGCCGATGTTGATTGCCATATAGAAGATGGAGAAGCCGGAGTCACGCTTATCAGCATATTGTGGATCGTTGTACAGGTCACCCACCATCACCTGTAGATTGCCTTTAAATAGTCCTGTACCAAATCCGATAGAGATGAGGGCTGCCAGCATCACGATGAGGGCAAAGCGGTCACCTCCAAGAGGTACGGAGAGAAGCAGATAGCCTGCAAACATGATGACAATACCCGTAGTAACCATTTTGCCGAAACCGAACTTATCGGCCAGCATACCACCAAACAATGGGAAGAAATAGACAAACATCAAGAACGAACTGTAGATAATACCTGCAGTAGCAGGTGCGAGTCCATAGTTTGCTCTTAAAAACAAAGCAAAGACGGCCAGCATGGTGTAATAACCAAATCGCTCGCCGGTGTTGGCCAATGCTAATGCATAAAGACCTTTAGGCTGATTCTCAAACATAATTTTTATTTAATTTTAGGATTATCTGTTTTCTGTATGTCAAATAGATAGGTTAGCTTTACAACTATATTGGCAAAGTTGGAGCGTCCGAAGTAGTCACGCTTAGAATTGCGATAGATGTCGCCCAGTCCATAGTAATAACGTCCCTCCAAAATAAAATGTCCCACTTTAGGATGAGAGTATTCTAGTCCTAAGCCTGCGGTAATGCCGTAGTCAAATTTGCGCTCCACCGACATAGTGTCCTGAGCCACAACCTGTGACACACGTTTTGCGCTCCTGTAGCGCAACTCGAAATTTGATTTCGTCTGTTCGCCTATACAGATACCGAACTGAGGACCTGCCTGAACAAAGAACTGGACTCCCTTACGTTCACGTCCCCACCCCAAACGGGCAAAGACGGGTATTTGAATATAGTTGATGGTGCGCTCATATTCCTCAGGCTGGTTCGTAAGTGAATTGATGACGGGTTGGTCGTCACGATCCAAAATATTCTCTTTCCATCCTAACTGAGCAAAGTTAACTTCGGCTGTTAGCGCACAAATAGAACTGAAATACTTCTCGCAAGTGTACCGCACGGCCAGTCCTCCAAACAGTCCTTGATGCATGCTTTGTGGGACTTCAGGCAAAAACCCGATGTTACTGAACACATAGCCAGCACCACCACCCACCGCCAATTCACTACGATAGTCGCCTATCTGGGCTCTACCCGCCAGCGAGAGAGTGATGAGGGTCAGAATGAGGAGTATTCGTTTCATGCTTTGCTTAGTAGTCTTACCTGTAGCACTTGATTAATAGTTCACGGCCTCAATCTTGTGTTCTGGCATATAGTGCACGAACATATAGGCACGATTCTGCAATCCGCCATTGCCCACACGTTCGAACTTCAATGGAGTCTGAACGGGAGAGATGTTGAGTTTGCCAGCAGCACCGTCGAACGTCTTGCCATACTGGTGCAGTCCCTGCAAGAAGAAGTAGGCATGGTCGAAGCCGGTAAGAGCGAAGCGCGGCAGCGAGTTCATCATGTCCTGATGGAAGTTCCAGCGATACTTCTGTTGCAGGCGCTCAGTAGCCGACGAGAGCGTGTTTGTGAAGAACGGAGCTGGCAGATACACATTATACTTGTGGAAGTTCTCCAGCTGATGAGTAGCATACATCATCCATTCCGTATAGCCGAACATAGCAATGTGAATGTCGGGATTTGATGAAGAAACGGCACTCAGTCTGCCAAAAGTGGCATTCAACTCTGGTGAACGGGCTGTATTGAGCACCACAACGTTCTTCTTATTTACATCGAACGATTGCATGAAGGATGCATCAGAAGATTGCTTCAAATTGGTGATACTGTACTTGACGCCTCTCTGTTCAAGCATACGGCGCAAGGCAGATGTGAAAGCGCCCTTAGTGCTCGTAGTATCAGAGCAGTCGATGATCACGGGATGATAGTCCTTGAACCAATCGCAGAAGCGACGGGCCGTGGCATCATTCAACGCATTAGGGCTCTGATAGACCTGAAAGATGTTGTGATTGGTGTAGAGGTCGGGAGCATTAATAGAGAAAGGAATCAACAGCCGAATGTCATTCTTTTCTACAAACTTCGACAGTTCAGGCACTTGCTTGGAATAAAGCGGACCGATAATGAGATCACAACTTGCTGCATTGGGGTCAGCAAGTACATCGCTCACATTGCTGTCCTCAGCTAGATTCCACGCATATATATCTGTTGAGATGCCCAGTAGCTTCAAACTGTCGCAAGCCATCAGCACACCACGATAGTATTCCAGCATACGACGCCCATCACCATTCACATTGTGTAGCGGCAACATCACACCCAGCCTGATGGGGCGTTTTCTCACATCGCGGTCAGCTTTGATTGCTTGAGTCATCTTTACCTCAGATGGTATAACGCTCTTTGCAGGTCCGCTAAGTGTTTTTTGAGTAGAATATGGTATGTACAGTACATCGCCTTTCTTCAGTTGAAAGTCAGGATTAGCCATTTGTGGATTGGCTGTTTTCAACTCATCAATTGTAATTTCATAGGTTCTGCAGATACTGTAGATGGTCTCTTTCTTTTTCACCTTGTGTTCTTCACGCCATTTGCCATTTTGTGAGAAGGCTTGCTCTATGCCGCAATTCAAGGCGATTACACACATTATGTATCTAATAAAATACTTCATAGTTATTGATTACATTTTTTGTAAAAAATCAGACATTCGTATCGTTGGAAAGCGGAAGCGTCATCACGAAGCGTGAGCCGCTGCCTGCAGTCTCCATTTGGGCAAAGGCGGGTTCAACAGCAGCATTATATTCGGTATCGAGCACAATGTTGCCCCCCAAACGATTAGCAATAGAACGAGCTACAGTAAGGCCGATGCCCGTACCCTCATAGTAGTCATCCAACTGTACAAACTCTTCAAAAATGTGTTCAGACTCCTCCTTAGGTATACCTATTCCAGTATCTGATACGCTGAACACAGCCAGTCCATCGGTTCTATCGAGATGCAACACTACTCCGCCTTTCTGCGTAAACTTCATAGCATTGTCCAGCAGGAGCGATAGTGCGCGTGTTGCCTGTTGAAGGTTGGTGGTAAGCATCATTGTTTCGGCTTCATTGGGATAGCTGATGTCGAAATGAATATCGGTAGAAGACGAAATGCCGCTCTCCTCTGCTGCCTGCGCAGCTATCTGTAAAGCAGGAACCGTATCGTTTCGCTCAATAACCGTACGGGAACTCACATCGGAAAGCTCCAACATTTTGTTGACGAGTCCTGTGATTCGGTTGGTATTCTCAATAATCTTTTGATTGACATCCTGACTCGTCGCCTCGTCAAGTTTAAGACCAGGTGTAGTAATCACCTGAGTGAAACCAGAAAGGATGTTGAGCGGAGTTCGTATCTCATGAGAAATCTGCTTAATGAAGTTGGTCTTCATACGCGAAGATTCCTCAGCCTTAGCATTAGCTATTTCCAACTGGCTGAAAGCACGTTCCAATCGTGAAGCAGACTGATGACGGAAATAGATAATCAGCACAAAGCCCATAACTACGATGAAGAACGCCACAATAGTTGCAATGAAGCGTTGGCGCGACAAAGCCTCGCGCTGCTCAATGATTTGTGTCTCTTTCTGCTGAATATTATAGATGGTTGCCAGCTCCAGGGAGGCATCCTGTTTCTCCAGCAAAATAGCCGTGTCAAGGGCATTGCACAATTTCAATCCCATGGCCATGACGGTATCGATACGGTTAGCTCCCAAATTGGCTCTGAACTTAGGCAAGATGTAAGTCTGAATATTGTCGAGTGTGAGCTTCACGTCATAATGTTCCATCTGCTGATCAAGAACTGCAAGCTTGTCGGCAGCCTCGCTCCAACGTTCGGCCACAATCAGATAGCTTGTTGCCTCCATCTTGCCATCGTCGGTTTTTGCGTAGTCGGTGGTAAGTGCTTCATTATAAGCTCGTTCAGCCTCTTTCTTCTTACCCAGCCCCTCCAGACAGCAAGCCTTATAGAAGTTCAGACGGGCATATTGCTTGTCAACAAAACTAGCTGCGGCATGCGGATGCTCCTTGTATTGGGTCAACACATCATTCAAACGCTCAGTCCATTCATAAGCTTCATGATAATAGCCAGACGTAAGATAAGTATCGGTTATCGTGATGGCACAAACCACCGAACTGGTGTAATCTGAAAGCGCATCGCTGGCGGCTATGATTTTCTGAAAGTGCTGATAGGCTTGCTCATAACTTATTGCTGCTTCTTCCGGATGCCCCATCTTCAACTGGCAATTGCCTATAAACGTCTGTAGATTAGCATAATCCGAATTTAGGTTAAGGCCTTTCTTATCCAGCAGTTCAATGGCAGGAATGGCAACCTGCATCGTTTTCTCATAGTCCATTTTGATATAAAGGAGACCAGCCAACCTGTTTGCCGACTTGGCATAATAGCTCAAATCCTCATCTGTCTGTACGGGTAGCGAGACAGCCTCTTTCCAGGCTACTTCGGCTAATCGAAGCTGACGAAGGCGAGAATAAGCATAGCCTCTCCAATAAGAAGACTTCATCTGGGTAATAGAGCCTAACGAATCCAACTCATCTACCAAGACCAACAGGCTTTGATAGTCGCGCAACTCGTAAGCAGCATTCAGTAGGCTGTCGGCAGTATGGCTATCTCCCCCCGCCTGTTGTTGCTCAGTACATGACATGAAAGACAGGACAGCAACAAAGGTTGCTACAATCAGATGTAGAAGACGTCTATTTGTCATCTTTATTTATAAGTCCATCAATTCGGTGGTGCAAAGTTAAGAATTATTTGTGGAAATATCAAGAAGAATCGCTTAATATAAAATACAAAAATCACAAATCAAGGCGTTTTAGCGCTTTTTTGCATAAAAAAACGTTAATCATCATAACGCTACAACAGATAGCCATGCTTTTTCAGCAGTTCTTCGAACCGGCGGACGTTCTCATGACGAATCAGAATGAGATAGCCCTCAGCACGAATTACAAGCTGGCGCAACTGCTCGTCGGTAGTAATCAGCCGGATAAGGTCGATATGATCGGGCGAGAGGCGGTAATGCTTATAAGAAGACGAGTCTGGCTTCAATGGACTGCACCGCTTCAGGAGCATGTCGAAGAACTGTTTCCAGAGTGGCGGCAGCTCGCTACTGTTGAACTGTCGGAAGACGGAAATCTTGTTTTCCACGTCCTCACGGCTTTTGCAGTTGGCCAAAAAGCTACTGGCCGATGTTTCATAACGGTTCTTCGAAATAGGCAAAGAGGTATCCTTCAGCAACTGGGCGTATGGATTAGGCTCTACAAGCGAACGGATGATGAGCCGCTCAGGGTCGAGTTCAAAATAGGCTTGTTGCTCTATCTGGGGCGGTTCATATTCAGAAACGACTCCCAAGGCGAAACGGCCTAATGGCGTCAGCCGCAAATACTCAGCACGCGCAAAGGGCGACTCCGCACGATGCAACGGCGAAAGGGCCTGTTCGGCCATGCCCATGCTGGAAAGCAGAACACCCAGGGCCTGCAAGGAGGTAAAGCCAAACTCCATGACAAAGGAGTCGGAAGTGAACACTTTATTGCTGAAATCATTCACCAGCTCTGCTCTTTCGAGCTGAGACCCTGGATTGAACAGCAGGGCAGGAATCACCTGGAAACAGATGAAAACACATCCTACACCATCTGCTTCACCTATAACCACTTGACACATTGGCTGTTGCAGACGGAAACAGATGAAACAGATGTTTTTAAAACTTCTTTCGTATAGTGTAATATAAGTGTTTCCTGTTTCAGAATCAGTCACGTTGCAGTTTAGTTCAGCTCATGTTACCATTTAGGTCAAATCACGTTATGATTTAGAATAGATCACGTTATGATTTAGAATAGATCATCTCACGATTTAGGTTACTTCATTTCATGATATAGATTAGATGGCGCTACGTTTTAGGCAAGATCACGCTTCATTCTTTATCCATATATAGATAATGAAATAATCCCCAAAACATCGACGTTTCAGGGATTATTTCTGTTGAGGGGTTAATTGTTAACCTTTACAATGCTGCGGCAGCAATCCACTCATAGACACACGAGACAATGCCAAGGAGACAGATGCCTGCGGTACAGAGGGCGAGGGAAAGCTTGGTGGTTCCGTCCATTGTGAAAGTGGGCAGAGGATTGTCCTCCTTCGTGATGTACATGGCCTTCACAATCAGCAGATAGTAGTAAAGACTGATGACTGTATTAACCAAAGCGATGAGCACCACGAAATATGGCCAGAACGGAGCTATCTCATGACCACGAACAGCGGCAAGGAACACGAAGAACTTCGAGAACATGCCTGCGAACGGGGGAATGCCTGCCAAAGAGAACAGAGCCAAAGTCATGAGCAAAGCCAGCTTCGGATTGGTCTGATAGAGACCGTTGTAAGCTGACATCTGAGTAGAGCCACCGTTGTGCTCAACTGCACTAATCACGGTGAAGACAGCCATGTTGGCAGCCACATAGACCAGCACGTAGAACGTCAGAGCTGTTGCTCCAGCCTGTGGGTCGGCACCTATCACAGCCAGCATGATGTAGCCAGCCTGTGAGATAGAGGAGAAGGCCATGAAGCGCTTCAGCTCCGACTGACGGATGGCAAAGAGGTTGGCCACGGTAATGGAGAGCACGATGACAATCCAAAGCATCGGGTTCCACACATCGACCATCGAACCGAACACCTTGGTGAGGATGATGCACAGCGTGAGAGCTGCAGCACCTTTAGACACCACGCTCAGATAACCTGTGACAGGTGTGGGAGCGCCCTGATAGGTGTCGGCTGTCCAAAAGTGGAAGGGCACGAGAGAAATCTTGAAGCCAAGTCCGCTGAAGAAGAACACGAGACCCATGATGGTCAGGGGCGACTCCGTCAGAGCAGCAGTCACATTGTCAAAGTAAAGACTGCCCGTAGCGGCATAGATGAACGAGATGCCGAAAAGCATCACGCCACTGGAGAACGTGGCCACGAGGATATACTTGGCCGCACCCTCAGCCGAGTTCTTACGGTTCTTGTCGAAAGCCACCATGCAAGCCATAGGCACAGAAGCCATTTCAAGACCGAGGAAGAACATGAGGAACGAGCCGCTGGACATCATCATGTACATGCCGAGAAGCGTAGAGAGAACCAGCATGAAGAACTCGCCAGAGAGCTTCTTGTTGGTCTCCAACCACGTATGCGACATAATGACCACGATGAGCGTACCTGCCGTGAGAATAATCTTCATCACATTCACCATCTGCGAGGTGACATAGATACCGCCGAAAGCCGTCTGAGGTTCCTGACAGCCAAACAGCAGGCAGGTCTGACAGATGAGGGCTCCCATAGTGATCAATCCCAGTTTCCTGGTCTTCTGCTCATCCTTCATTAGACAGAAGTCTGCCACGAAGACCACTACAAGCCAGAGAACAAGGAATGCCTCAGGCATCATATTTAAGAATTGAGAATAATTCATAATGTATTTCGTTATTACGTTATTACGATATTACGTTATTACGATTCCACTTACATTACTCCAATTGATTGAAGAATAGTTCCTGCACTCGGCGAAATCATGTTGCTGAAGAAGAACGGAGCACAACCAAGACCTGCCACACAGAAGATGAGGCAGATGACGGCGACACGCTCGTCCCATGTAGCATCGGTAAGCTCGAGGAAGTGTTTGTTCTCCACTTCGCCATACAGAATCTTACCCACAACGCGCAGGATATAGACTGCCGTTACGACAATCGACATACAGGCGATGATGGTGGCTACCATACGAAACGAAGCATTGGGGTCGCCTGCCAGAGGATGAGCACCAAACGAACCTACGAAGATGGTCATCTCGGCAATGAA
>JAEEGI010015027.1_pt1 | contig 16170 bp, 13 predicted proteins | sample 8958751 | NCBI WGS metagenome assembly JAEEGI01 (sample SAMN16246545, study PRJNA631951) | gut metagenome | biome: gut microbiome; feature: rumen; material: KS-attached | host: Bos | place: Iran: Karaj | collected 2018-10
ACAAGACGTCCGCCGATATCCCTGATCATCTTGTAATAAGCATACTTCAGGACCCTCCAGAGCCGGTTTCCGGTCTCTACCTCGCAGGCTGAGGCAGATGTAACTGCGGCATCGTCCTCCTTCACAAGCCGGTTCACCAGGATGCCGCCGCAGACACCAGTTACCAGCGCCGCCACGGGACGGATAATGGCAAAGCCCAATCCCAGGAGCGAGAAGGTTGCCAGTATGGAGTCAATTCCGGTCTGGGGCGTAGCTATTAGGAACGATGCCACGGCGCCCTTTGACGCCTTTTCATTCCTGAGGCCGATTGCAGTAGGAATTACCCCGCAGGAACATAGCGGCAGCGGAACGCCAAGCAGCGCCGCCCATAGGACAGCCCACTTGTTGTCTCTTGACAAGTACTTTGTATAGAACCTGTTGGGAACGAACACATGCAGAATACCCGCTATCAGGAAACCTAGCAGCAGGTATGGCGCCATTTCGCAAACTACATTCAGAAGTGATATAAGGTACGCACGCATATCTCAGTAATTCTTTTGCAAAGTTACTGAAAAATAATTGCAACCGGGTTGCGAAAAAACCTCTACTCAAACTCTACAACGGCATTGACAAGAAAACCGCTCACAGTCACTGCGAGCGGTTTCTTGGTTAGTTAGTAGTGTATTCTTACCTTATAGAAGGTTAATTATTTGGTTAGAAGAAGCGTTTTACTGTGACAAATATAGGAATACTTTTCCAATTAGCAAAATTTTTTAAACTTTTCTCTCATTAATAAAATATTTTAAAAACTCAGACTGGCCTTCAGCATGAAATTTCTAGGAGCTTGGGGGTATACCCCAACGCCTGAATAAATGTCCCCAGTGGCCGGATCATACTCTTCCCAGCGCCATCCTGAGGCATAATAGAGAGAATTCATAAGATTTGTCACATACGCATAGACCGTGAGGATGGATCGTCCCAAAGTAATATCTTTGCTTGCGCTCAGGTTCACAAGAGTATACGCCGGAATAGCCATCTCCTCCCTCATGGAATTGTCTATGAACTGCTTCCCCACATACTTCACATCAGCCGTAACGTACGCCCTCTTGAACGGCCCGGCGGTGAGGCGGAACATCCCTATTACGGACGGCGAAAGCAGCATGGTGGTCTTCCCGTAATTCACCGCATGCGCGGCGGAATAATCCGTGTATGGAATATATGAAGTATAGTCCGATATCTCATTTACGGAGAGCGTCGCATTGGCATCGGCAGTGAGCCACGGCAGGGCCTTCCAGGAAAGCGAGGTCTCCAGTCCCCTTCTCCACGCACGGGGCACATTCTCCTTTATCGCGTATCCGGACGATGACAGCCTTCCCGTCTCCAACAGCATATCCCAGTACTCCATCATATAAAGGTTGGACGATGCGGAAAACGCCTTCCCCTGGTAGGACCACCCCAGCTCCAGGTCCAGCATCTTTTCCGGGACGATGTCCGCCCCGCTACCCTTTATGTTCTCCTTGATGTCGCTCCTGCCGGGTTCACGGTGGCCCAGCGCAGCAGAGAAATAGGTCTTCCACGGCCCGTTGGCTACGGTGACTCCGGCGCGGGGGTTGAAGAAGTTCCAGAACCGGCTCCAGTCCATAATGTCCGCAGGGTTGGCGCCATATTCCAGCCAGTCGTCGTCCTTTCCGGAAAGCGTGTATTTAACGCCTCTGTACTGGAGGTCCGCATATGCTGTGAGCCACGCCAGAGGTGAGTACTCGGCCCTTACGAAAGAGCCGATATCGTATTTAAGGCCGTCGGTGCGATACCAGTCGTCCAGGCCATAACCGGGCTGCTGGTCACCGAATGCCTTTACCCAGAGGACCTCTCCCCAGTGGCCGCCGCGGTGACGGGAGATGTTGACCCCGCCCGTGATATTCAGCGCATCGGTCCTGTACCTGAGGTCGGAGTTAAGGACCCAGAGGTCGTTGTCCATGAGCTTGCGGTAAGTGAGGTCGCTCTTTGCCGGAGCGGTACCGGAAGGATCGCTTATGCCATAGTTCTTCAGCTTCTTGTTACGCTTGTAATACTCGTCATAGCCGTCCCCGCGCGTATAGTTGAGCGTGGTAGCCCAGGCAAGGTTCCCACTTAAGGCACGGGTGTAGTTGAGCTGGAGATGGTGCTGGGCGTAATTGTCCGTCTGGTTGGGATAATAATAGGTATTGCCAAGGTCGTCATAGTACTCTCCGGCGCCGTTATAGGTACGGTCCTTATTGTATTGTTCCAAGTCTATTCCGTCCCAGGTGATGCCGCTGCGCTGCTTTCCCATAAGGTATGTAAACCTGAGGGACTGTCCGTTTCCAAGCCACCCAAGAGCCATGAAAGCGCTCTGAGACTGGACGAAGGCGTTGCGGATATATCCGTCCGTAGAGCCCCTTGAGTAGGCCACGGAAGCATACAGGCCTTTGTCGCTGAGCCCGGAAGAGCCGGATACCGTACTTATAAAAGTATTGTACGATCCCAGACTCCACTCTGCCCTGGCCCAAGGGTCTGGTGAAACGAATGCGGTATTCATGTTGATGCTTGCGCCAAAGGCACCTGCTCCGTTTGCACTGGTTCCAAGGCCCCTCTGGACCTGGACGCTGGAAATGAGCGCCGTGAGCGAGGGAATGTTCACCCAGAAGACTTCCTGGGACTCGGCATCGTTGAGGGTGATGCCGTTGAGGGTAACGTTTATCTGTGAGCCTTTGCTGCCGCGGATAGTCATGGCGGAGTTGCCAAGGCCGGTTCCGCCTTCGTTATACGTAACCACGGACGGCAGAAGGTTCAGCGCCATGGGCAGCGACGCCTGTGGATCGGCCGCCCTCAGGGCATCCTTGCCGATATTAGTGTAAGTAACCGGGGTTTTCTTGCCCGCCCTTGAAGCGGAAACAACAACTGAATCAAGGCGTTCCACTTTTTCCTGCTGCGCGAACGCCAGCGCAGACACGGCAGCACACGCTGCCACAAGCAATAGTTTTTTCATGTTCCTTACGACGGTATGAACCGTATCAAGTTATGAGGGTGTATTCTCAATCAGGTATTTCCTGATACCCCTGTATTTCTGTTCTGAAATGAAAGTATAGTTCCTGAAACTCCGGCTGCGCCGGTCCCTCCCATAAATGGGCCCCTCCCTCTAAGCCGAGGGTGGCATTGTTTACGGAACTATACTTTCATTTCTTCTTTTTTTCTAATTCTATTTTGTACAACCTGGGCCAATACTTGCCAGTAATATAAATGTTGCCATGGGCGTCGGCGGCAATGCCGTTGAGGACGTCTGTGTCGGGCTTTTTCAATTCTTCCGGGAGGAGACCGGAGCAGTCTATGGTGGCTTCTACCTTGCCGGTGGAAGGGTTGATAATGGCTAAGATGTCATAGGTGTAGACGTTTGCCCAGATCTTGCCGTCTATCCACTCAAGCTCGTTGAGATAGCGGAGGGGGCGGTCTTTAAGGGTGACCTTGAGGCGCTTTGTAACCTTCAGGTCCTTGTCCAGGAAATAGAGCATGGAACTGCCGTCGCTGGCTATGAGCTGCCGGCCGTCCGTGGTGAGGCCCCAGCCTTCGCGGGGGTAGCCAATGGAGCCTTTGTACTCGAGGGTACGGGCATCGTAGCGGAAAGCAACCTTGTTTGTCCAGGTGAGGATGTAAAGGTCATCGTCCAGAACTACCGAGCCCTCTCCGAAGTACTTGGAGGACAATTTCTTGGAAACGATGGGCTTTCCGGTCTCAAGGTCTACGGTGCGGATGCTGCTCTCTCCCCACTGGCCGGTGGTCTCATAGAGAGTGCCGTCATGGAAGAAAAGCCCCTGGGTGTATGCACGGACATCGTGCGGGTACTCCCCCACTACCTTTGCCTTGTACTCCTTCACCTGCGCGCTGGAGCATGCAGAAAGGCAGAAGAAGGCAAGTATGAGCAATCGAAATCGCATTATGATACAAAGGTAAGAATTTTTGTGTAAATTTGCAGCCACAAAATGGTGGGACGATCTGTCGCGGCGTCGTGTTCCAGGGCCCCCGTCATTTCCGGAACACTTCGCTGAGGAAAGTCCGCACAGGACAGGGCACCCGTCTGCGGAAAGCGCAGCAGGGAGTAATCTTTGGCAAGCGGTAACAGAAAACAACCGCCGCAGGAGGCCCCTCGGGGCCGCTTTACTGCGGTAAGGGTGAAAATGCGAGGCAAGAGCTCACGACTGTTTGTGGCAACACACTCAGGGTACCGCCCACGGGCCTGCAAGACCAAATATACCGGTAGATTCAGGGCTGCCCGCTCTTTGCCGGGGGGTAGGTTGCGAAGATAAATGTCAGATTTAAAAACAGAAAGCGGCTTACGGCCCCACCATTTTTTATAAAATGTAAAAGGTTCGGTTTTTTATGCCGAACCTTTTACGTTATATGGCCTACAGTGCCGTTTTATGTAAATGGTTCGGTCATTTTTTCCGAACCTTTTACATTTGCGGCCTTATAGCCTTGCCTGAATGGCCTTTGTAGCCTCTTCGTAGCCAGGCTTCTCAAGCAGGGCGAACATGTTCTTCTTGTAGGCCTCGACACCGGGCTGGTTGAAGGGGTTCACGCCAAGTGTGTAGGCGCTGATGCCGCAGGCAAACTCAAAGAAGTAAAGGAGTGCGCCAAGGTTGAAGGCGTCCACCTTCTCGAATGCCACCTGGAGCTGCGGAACGCCGCCGTCGATGTGGGCCAGGACTGTTCCAAGCTCTGCCATGTGGTTGCAGTGCTCCACGTGCTTGCCGGCAAGGAAGTTGAGCTGGTCAAGGTTCTGGTCATCGGCCTCAATGACAACGGAGCGCTGTGCTTTCTCCACGTGGAGGACGGTCTCAAACATGACCCTGGAGCCTTCCTGAATGAACTGGCCCATGGAGTGGAGGTCTGCGGTGTTGTTTACGCTGGCGGGGAAGATGCCCTTGCCGTCCTTGCCCTCGGACTCTCCGTAGAGCTGTTTCCACCACTCTGCCACGTAGGTGAGCTTGGGATTGTAGTTCACAAGGATTTCCGTGCTCTTTCCATACTCCGTGTGAAGGAGGTTACGCATTGCGGCATAGACAATTGCAGGGTTGTCGGCAGACTTCTTGGCCAGTGCCTTTTCCGCCTCTTTTGCACCTTCCAGCAGGGCTTTTACATCCAGGCCGGCGGCGGCGATGGGAAGAAGGCCGACGGGAGTGAGTACGCTGAAGCGGCCGCCCACGTTGTCCGGGACTACGAAGGTCTTGTAGCCTTCCTGGGTGCTCAGGGTCTTGAGAGCACCCTTCTTTGCATCCGTGATGGCCACGATGCGGATGGCGGCCTCTGCCTTTCCGTAACGCTCCTCAATGTACTGCTTCACGATGCGGAAAGCAACGGCCGGCTCTGTTGTGGTGCCGGATTTGGAAATGACGATGCAGGCCACGTTGCGCTCTGCGGCAAGGTCCATTAACTCTGCAAGGTATTCTTCTGAAAGGTTATTACCTGCAAAGACAACCTCGGGGGCATCCTTTTTCTTCAGCTGCTTGGAAAAATTGTGGCTCAAGGCCTCAATCACGCACTTTGCGCCAAGATAGCTGCCGCCGATGCCTATGGCTATAACAAGGTCAACACCCTTGGCGCTCCAGTTTTTGCAGATAGTGTCTATATCATTGAGCATGGAAGCGGGAACCTCAGAAGGGAGGTGCTTCCAGCCAAGGAAGTCGTTACCTGCACCTTTCTCGCTTTCAAGAACGTCGAATGCGTCCAGGGCCTTCTTTACGTAAGCATCATACTTGGCGGCATCCACGAAGGAAGCGCAGCCTTTAACGTCAACTTTTACCATAATTCTTTATAGAGTTTATTGTTTTGTTCAAATCATACAAATATAATCATTTTTTGGATTCATTGGCACAGAGAGTCTTGTGATAATGGCACTGGAGCAGCTCTGCATTCTCTCCGTGATGGTTGTGCATACCGTTGCCAAGGCAGTTGTTCCACTCCTTGCAGTCTGAGCAGATGCCGGTTCTTGCCCAGCTGCGGCCCCTGAAAGGCTGGAAACGCTTTTCCCAGACCTCGTAGAAATTGTCCTGATAGATATTCCCCTGTGAGAACCTGTCCCTGTCTATGTTGGGGCAGGCGCATATTCTGCCATCGATGAGAATTGATGCGATGTTCACTCCCGCATGGCAGAAAAACCTCACGGGGCGCACCTTCTCCTCGTACTTGCCAAGGTATCCCTCACAGCTGAAAGTAACCGTCATGGGACCGCCCTGCTCACGTTTGGCCTTTATGAACTCCATCAGCGTAACAAACTCCTGGACTGTCAGATGCATGTCCGGATCAGATGCAGCACGGCCTATGGGGATAATCGTGAATAGGCGCCACTGCTTGAGACCGGTTTCACGGAGGATATCGTAAAGATGCGGAAGCTCGGAGATGTTGCGTCTGTTTACGCAGGTTACTACATCTGCATTAAGACGCGGGTCCTTTGCAAAGGTGCGGATGGCCGTGAGTGCCCTCCGGTAACTGCCGGGGATGCCGCGCATCCAGTCGTGAGAAACCTCCAGGCCGTCCAGGCTCACAGTTACGGCACCCATACCGGCATCCATGAGCTTAAGGTGCATTGCTTCGTCATAAAGCCAGCCGTTGGAGACCATTCCCCACTGAATGTTGCGGGCAAAAAGTTCCTTGCCGATTTCCGCTATATCTGGCCTGAGCAGTGGCTCCCCGCCGGTCAGGACCACGCAGAAGTTCTCTGGCCTTTCCTTGGCTGGAATGGTGTCTACCGCTCTCAGGAAATCTTTCAGCGGCATATCCTTTTCCTTTATTGCCATGCCGCAGTCACTGCCGCAGTGCCGGCAGTGGAAGTTGCAGCGTGTTGTGCATTCCCAGAAGAGGTAGCTCAGCTCATGAACGCGCGTTTCATAGTCTCTGAAAAAGCGGAATAACAGCGGATTCATCAATAATATTTTTTATTTTTGTGCAAGATAAGAAAAAATCGGGATTCTTAGGGTAAAAGACACTGTTATGAAAATCTTGCATAATATTCTCAAGGGCGTTTCGCTCACCGGTGCTCTGTTTGTTTTTCAGGCATGTTACGGAATGCCAGAACCCCCATTGTATGGGGAAAGAGGATTGGCGTCAATGTCATTCACGGTTGTTTCACACTCTGACGGGACTCCTCTGGAAGGAATAACGGTGAAAGGAGACGCATATGACAAAAACCCTGAGCAGGTACTTGGAGTAACCGATGCAAATGGCCAGTGCAAGGTTTCCATTCCATATTATAGGAACGTCGAGGGGCCATTCCTTCGTTTTGAAGGTGAGGAGGGTCAATATATGGTAAAAGACACAACCCTTTCAGACCTTCGCGAAAGAGACATCGTCATCAAATTGTATCCAATTCAATGAGAAACCCCATCCTGGCTGCTCTTATGGTTCTGGTGGCAGTAAACACGGCTGCCGCACAGGATTATGTTACGTTCAGGAAAGAGTATTCCATAGAGGTTTCAACCGGCATCCCGCCACTCACACTAACCTGTCTACAAGCAGGAGTTATGAGGAGGCATTGGCCAAACAGGGCCAGACCATGACAACAGACGGCGCCCAGTATCCTTCGTTCGACATTACGGGTGTGTTGCGCTCTGCCAATCATCATGAATTCACACTGACTGCCGGCGTTATATGGGTCCACCATAAAGTGTATCAGCATTCAAGTTTCGGAGTTGACCCTCACGGAAACCCAAGATACAATATCAACGATTCAAGTTTTAGTGGCTGGGCAAACACGCCGCCGGTGTTTTCTGCCACCGTGCAATGGCGCTATTTATGGAATCCCGAAGATAAGGTTTATCTGTATTCCGGTCTGGGGCTGGGATATATATCAAATCAATTTGATAGTCTATTACTGCCGCTGCCTACTGTGGTTCCCGTAGCAATAAGAATTAAGGGAGATCACTTCTATGGATTTGCCGAACTCATGGTTGGTACCCTTGCCACATTAGCCCACGGCGGGCTGGGATGGCGGTTCTGAAGTCCTATCAATGTAAAAGGTTCGGAAAAAATGACCGAACCATTTACATAAAACGGCACTGTAGGCCATATAACGTAAAAGGTTCGGCATAAAAAACCGAACCTTTTACATTTTTGCCATTACGGCGTCAACTACCGGGGCCACATGGTCATACTCATACCCACGGGATAGGACGTACTTGAGAAGTTTCAATTTGCACTGGGGGTCCCCAGCCAGTACCTTATACTTATCCTCCACAAGGCGGCGGAGCTTGGCGTCTGCCTTGGGCGCCTCAATTTCCGCAAGCCCGGCGGCAATGTCGTCGTCAGAAATGCCTTTACCACGCAGCTGGAACCGTATCTTCACCGGGCCCCAGCCCTGCAGGGAAGACTTCTCGCGGGCGAAGGCAGAGGCGTAGCGGGCGTCATCAACGTACTTGTCCGCCTTCAGGGAAGCAACCACACGGGCGGCCGCGGAAGAGTCCCCTTCCAGGTCCTTCAGGGCCTTGCGGTACATGTCCGAGGCACAGTACTCTGCACGTGAGCAGAGGCGCTGCAGGCGGGAAAGGCAGGCTGCGTATTCCATAAGCCTAGAAGTTGAATCCTATTGCGAGGTACGCCCCAAGTCCCTTTGTTATGGAGGAATAATGAAGCATGAACTTGATGGGACCCACGGGGGTATTGTATGCATATGAGCCGCCAATGCCCCAGTTGAGTTCTCCGTAACGGATCTGACGGAAATTGAAGAAGTCGTAGGAGGCATTGCCGGAAAGGGTCACGTAGCTGTTGCCAATCCTGTACCTTAAATCCAGTCCTCCTATTCCCAGGTAATTACGACGGAAAGTGGCATTGTTGATACCTACAAAGGGCATCTGCTGCTCTGCATATCGTCCAGTGATGTCCCCGCCCATGAGGTTGGCATAGAAAAGAGGAATCTGGTCACCGAAGAGGAAACGTATGCGCGCCTTGGGAATGGCGGCAAACCGGCCAACGGACAGAGGCGCAAGGAAATCAGCATCCAGGATGCCGAAGGTGCTCTCTCCGCCGTTACGGATGAGGCTTGAGACGACATCGGCACGAACGCCCATATTTACGCCATACTCCGGGAAGTAGCCGCTGTCAGTGGTGTTCATCCTGAGGCCGGCGAACGCACCCTGGAAACTGAGGGGCTCAGATATGGGATCGTAGTCGCCTATGACCGTAGTTCCCATTATCCTGCGTATCTTGTGGTAATCGCTGTAGATGCCGGTAGTCAGTTCTCCGTCAAGGAAGCGGATGTCGCTGAGGGATAGCTCCTCCTTTATATCATAGAAGGAAACGTTGAAGTAATTGTCTCCGTAAAGGACGGAATTGCGGTCTGTGAGGCGGGCGACAGCCTTGGCGTTGAAGGTGGGTCCCTTTGCCGGAACATACCTGAAATGCAGCCCTGCATACGGATTGGCACTTATCCTTGCGGTGAGGTCAAGGGAACTGCCCTGGAGGGCGTTGGTGTTGAGCCCAAGGTTCAGCAGTGCCGCAATAATCTCTTCGGTATCAAGGCGGAAGCCCACTCCAAAGCGATGTACAGGGCCCTTCTGGCCGCGGAAACGGAGTTTATACGGCTCTTCCTTTCCAAGCAGTTCATAGGTCACATAGTCAAAGGAGCCGCCGCCGAAGATGCGGGCAACCTCGTCCTCAAGCACGCGGGCGTTCACGAAGGAACTGTCCTTGATATAAAGGCGGGAGCGTATGTACTGTGCATCCTTCTCCCCCACTCCGGCTATCTCGATGCTGTCTATGAGGACAGACCTGTCCCATACATCCACTGCCTTCCTGCCTGTGAGCCGCTGCTTTTCCGGGCCGATTACCCGGCGGAGCGAGTCCAGCTTCCCGGCCAGGGCCTCCGCCGCATGATATCCCCTCAGAAGCATGAATTCAACGGCATCCGAGCTGAAGCTGAGCATGTTGTATCCGGTAAGGTCCGGCTTTATGTGAAGGTCCAGGGCGGCTACGCTGCGCTCGTATGAATCGTTGGAGAACATGTCTATGCAGCGCATCACAACGTCGGCAATGTTCCCTACCTTGTCCGCCGACATGTCGGGGTCGTCCGTGGTGAGGTCTATGCCTATCACTATATCGGCTCCGAGGTCCTTGGCGATATCCACCGGGAAGTTGTTGCGCATGCCGCCGTCAAGCATTACCAGGTTGTCCAGGCGCGCAGGCACGAACAGCGCGGGAATGGACATGGTGGAGCGCATGGCAAAGTTGATGCTGCCGGAATGCCACACCTTTGCCTTGCCGGAAACCAGGTCCGTGGACACGCAGGCAAAGGGTATGGGGAAGGAGAAAAAGTCCGTGGAGTCAGAGTAACCGACTGTCCTGGAGGAGAATATCTGGTTGATATTCTGCCCGTAGGCAAGGCCGGAAGGGAGGCTGCTCCGGAGGTTGTCAGTGAGTTTGCCGGTAGCGTTCTCAACCGCCGACGCACTTACGCTGAGCTTTCCCCCGGAAAAATCGGCAATATGGTCAAGGGCATCGTCGAATTCCGTATCCCTTCTGTAATAAAAAGGAAAGGAGAGGGCGAACTTGTCGTTGTAATCCTGCCTGCGCCTGGGGACGAAACGGGAATCCACCCGGTCCGACAGCACCATGTCCCAGTCCATGTTACGTATGAGTTCCGTAAGGTAATCGGGGCTGTATCCCAGAGCATAGAAGCCGCCAAGAAGGCCTCCCACGCTGGTTCCAAGGACCATGTCTATGGGCAGCTCGTACTGCTCCATATATTTTAGGGCTCCAATTGTAGCCGCTCCTTTGGCACCGCCTCCGGACAGCACCAGCGCCACTACGGGACGATGCTGCCGGATGCTGTCGCTGCGGGCCCTCATCCATGCCACTGCGGCATCGTCAGAAGGGTCCAGACCAAATCCTGATGAACTCTTAGCCTGCGCGCCTGCACTGAGACAGACGGCCAAGGCAGCCAATATGGAGATTAAGCGTTTCATTTCTGGTTATGTTTTCCCGCCAGAAGCCCGCAGGCGGCAAAGATGTCCTCTCCGCGGGAGGCACGAATGGTTGCCGTGAGCCCTCCCCTTTCCAGCATGTCCCGGAAATCTTCCATGGCGGTTTCCGGCGCAGTTCCGTACGGGAAGTCCGGAATCTTGTGGAAACGGATAAGGTTCACGCGGCACTCAAGGCCCCTCAGGAGCCTTACAAGCTCTTTTGCATGACGGGGAGAATTGTTCCACCCGTCAAATATGGTATACTCGAAACTAACGCGGCGCTGGCCGGTGAAATCGTACTGTTTTATCAGATCTATCACGTCCCTGAGCGGCCAGGCTTTCTCTACAGGCATCATCTCCAGCCTTTCCTCAGGGAAGGGATTGTGGAGACTCACGGCAAGGTGGCAGCGAGACTCGTCAAGGTATTTCCTGAGATTGGGGAGGACGCCTATTGTGCTGAGTGTAATGCGTTTAGGGCTCCATGCAAGGCCCCAGGGGGATGTGAGCACCTCTATCACCTGCTTTACCGTATCCCAGTTGTCAAGTGGCTCTCCCATACCCATGAACACGGTGTTTGTAAGCTCCTGAGCCTCGTCCACGGCAAAGAACTGGGAGAGAATATCGGTAACGGAAAGGTTGCCGTGGAAGCCCTGCCGGCCGGTCATGCAGAATTTACAGGCCATCTTGCAACCTGCCTGGGAGCTCACGCAGAGGGTTTTGCGGTCCTTGTCCGGAATCATCACCGCCTCTACGCAGGAATCGTCATGCCCGGCCCCGACCGGGCATCTTACGGGGAACAGGTACTTGCGCGTACCGTCAGCGGAAGTCTGTACGTCAATGGGCGAGGTGATTCCCACGTCGTATTTCTGAGCCAACTTTTCACGGAAGGCCTTGGAAATATTGGTCATCTCCTCTATGGAACGCACTTTCTTGCCGTAGATCCACTCCGACATCTGCTTCCCGGCAAAGCCCGGAAGACCTTCCTGGAGAGCAATGTTTTTGAGCTCCTGAGGAGTTTTCCCCGCAAGTAAAATTTTCATACTGCAAAATTACGAATATTCGGGATAATTTCATAACTTTGCATGAAGCGGTTTACAGACAGGATGCCCGCAACTTTTAATTTAACACAACTTATGGCAAAAGCACCCGAAGAAATGAACGCAGCCAAGCTCAAGGCACTCCAGGCTACGATTGACAAGATTGAGAAAGATTACGGAAAGGGTACCATCATGAAGCTGGGAGACCAGCCGGAGTGGGATTCCGCTCAGGTTATTCCCAGCGGCTCCATCGCTCTGGACCACGCCCTTGGCATAGGCGGATATCCCAAAGGCCGCATCATCGAGATTTACGGTCCGGAAAGCTCCGGTAAGACCACCCTGGCAATACACGCCATAGCGGAGGCCCAGAAGAGCGGCGGCATTGCCGCAATCATCGACGCGGAGCACGCCTTCGACCGCACCTACGCAAAGGCCCTCGGCGTAGACCTGGATACCCTCCTTATTTCCCAGCCGGACAATGGTGAGCAGGCCCTTGAGATTGCCGACAACCTTATCCGCAGCGGTGCCGTGGACATCGTGGTGATAGACTCCGTGGCAGCCCTCACTCCCAAGGCAGAAATCGAGGGAGAAATGGGAGACAACAAGGTGGGCCTCCAGGCACGCCTGATGAGCCAGGCCCTCCGCAAACTCACCGCAAACATCTCAAAGACAAATACCTGCTGCATTTTCATCAACCAGCTCCGTGAGAAGATCGGCATAATGTTCGGAAATCCGGAAACCACCACCGGCGGCAACGCCCTCAAGTTCTACGCTTCCGTACGCCTGGACATCCGCCGCACCACCCAGATCAAGGACGGTGAGGAAGCCCTGGGCAACCACGTCAAGGTGAAGGTGGTGAAAAACAAGATGGCCCCGCCGTTCAAGAAGGCAGAGTTCGACATCGTCTTCGGAGAAGGCATATCCCGCAGCGGAGAAATCGTAGACCTGGGCGTAGAGCACGGAATCATAGTCAAGTCCGGCTCCTGGTTCAGCTACAACGACACCAAACTTGCCCAGGGCCGCGAAGCCGTCAAGAAAGTCATCCTTGACAACCCTGAACTTGCAGAAGAAATAGAGTCCCGCATCCGCGAGGCCATGAAAAAGGTAGACGACTAGAAATGAAGAAGCTAATCCTTGCAATATCCCTTGTCGCAGCCGTACTGTTCTCCACAACCAGCTGTGACATAGACGTAAACGTCACAGTCAATGCATATGCGGAGCTCATGGACCTTGGCAGCGACGTCCCCGTACCCACGCAGACGCTCAGCTTTGGTCCGTTCACGCATACATACCTGTCAGAGCCGGAGGTGGAGTCCATTTTCCTCACACTCATCAAGAACAGCAGCAAGAATTTCACTGCTGCGGACCTTTTCCTCCAGTACGTAGACAATATTGTAGGGACAGAGCTCAAGATGGAGCATTACGGAGTGGTGGTCCAGGGAGACGGAAGGTTCGAATTCATTCTCATGGATTCCCAATAGCACACCTTCCAAGCTTTTCCGCGTGAGATTCGGAAATCACGCCAGCCTTAAGGAGCCCGTCAACAGACAGGGCTTCTTTTTTATGGTGGTCCCTGTAAAGGACAATCCCGTGCGCCTCCGCAGAAGATATGTAAGGATGCTTTCTGAGTTCCTCCTCCGGAAGCGACCAGAGCGGGTAAGGCTCCGGCTTGGAAAGCGTGACAAGATCCCTGAAGCCGTCCAGACGTTCCTGGGAGAAGTTTTTAATATCCAGAAGCTGCTCTATGCTGCTGAATCCGCAAAGGGACTCCCTGTAGCTCACGATGCGGCCGGCAAACCAGGGGCCTATGCCGGGAAGGTCCAGAAGAGCCGTGCTGTCCGCTTTGTTAAGGTCCAGTTTGGGAATGTCGATGTACTTTTCCAGACGGGCAAAGACAGAGTCCGAGACCACATATGATCTGGCGAAGTCTCCAGGTCTTCTGAACCTGCCGCCCTTCTGCCGGTAATTGTCTATTGCCTGAGCCTGCTTTTCGCTGAACCCAAGGCGCTGAAGGTCTTCCAGCGACACCGTATTGGGATTGAAGCGGAAAGACTCAACCCTCCGGGGAACGGCCGCCTTTGCCACCGCGTTGTGCTGGGAGTTCCTCCGCACCACAATACCAGATTGTCGGTCGTTGCCGGCAATGACGGCAGCGTCATGCCCGGCCTGACCGGGCATCTCTTCACGGAAGAGACGCCTTGCAAGAGCGCTGTCAATGACATACACGGTGTCCGGGCGGTCGCGGTTGGCGGCCAGCCTTACAGTTGCCGCATGATGGATAAAAACAGCGGCCTGGTACCCTATGATAAGGAAAACGAGGGCGATTGCCCCTACGGTGAAACTTCCCGGAAGACTAGTACTGTCCGTCCTCCTCTTGTCCTTCCCCTCTTCCATACTTGTTCTTCTTTTCAGTTTTGACGGCAGGCGCACCTGCCACGCAAATTACAATTTCACCTTTAGCTTCATGCTCGCGGAACCAGGCGGCAAGCTCCCCCAGCGTGCCACGATGGTGCTGTTCATGAAGTTTTGAGATCTCACGCGAGACACATGCCTTCCTGTCTACCCCAAAATGCTCTGCAAACTGTTCCAGCGTTTTTGCAAGGCGGTAGGGAGACTCGTAGAAAACCATGGTTCGCGGTTCGGAAGAAAGGTTCTCCAGAAGGGTCTGGCGCCCCTTTTTCTGGGGAAGGAAACCCTCGAAACAGAACTTGTCGCAAGGAAGGCCGGACGACACCAGCGCAGGAATGCAGGCAGTGGCCCCGGGCAGAGTCTGGACTTCGATTCCCTCTTCCGCACAGGTGCGGGCAAGAAGGAACCCGGGATCCGATATCCCCGGAGTACCGGCATCGGAAATAAGGGCCACGTTGAGCCCTTCCAGGATGCGGTCCCTGATGGCTGCGGAGGTTTCGTGCTCGTTGAACTTGTGGTGACTCCTGAGCTTTCCCTCTATGCCATAGTGCTTTAGAAGGACGGAACTGGTGCGGGTGTCCTCTGCCAGGATGAGATCCGCTTCCTTGAGGATGCGGATTGCCCTCAGGGTCATGTCTTCCAAATTTCCAACCGGAGTCGGGACTATGTAAAGAATTCCGGCCATTATTAAAAAATAAATGACTATATTTGTACAAGTCAACCTAACAAAGTTACGGAAATGTTTTTGGAAAATGCAAAAAAAACAGGCTGCATCGAGGTAATTTGCGGCTCAATGTTCTCCGGAAAGACGGAAGAACTGATAAGAAGGCTAAAGCGCGCACAGTTTGCAAAGCAGAAAATAGCCACTTTCAAGCCCACCATAGACAAGAGGTATTCAGACCTTGACGTAGTCTCCCACGACTCCCACAGCATTTCCTGCACCCCCATCAAGAGCCCTTCCCGCATGCTCCAGATAGAGGACGACGTCCAGGTGGTGGGCATCGATGAGGCACAGTTCTTCGACGACAGCATCATTGAGGTATGCCAGACCCTTGCCAACAGGGGTGTCCGCGTCATCATCGCCGGTCTGGATACAGACTACCTGGGCAAGCCTTTCGGCCCCATGCCAGGCCTCATGGCCATTGCTGAAGACGTCCAGAAGGTCCATGCCATATGCGTACGCTGCGGCTCCCTTGCCAACCATTCCCACCGCCTCAGCGCCAGCAAGAAGCTGGTGGTGCTGGGAGAAAAGGACACATATGAACCCCTTTGCCGGGAGTGCTATGTAAAGGCCCTGGCAGAAGACGCATCATAGCACATGACCGCCTGGGAATACATCAAGCACCTTTTCAAGGACTACATCTATATATACGACGATGTAGATACCGCAGCTGCGGCAGAGCGAATCAAAGGAGCCATCTGGTTCAAGGGGCCCAACGTCTGGATCCTGGCATTCGCCATCGTCCTTGCTTCCGTCGGCCTCAACGTCAACTCCACGGCAGTGATCATCGGCGCCATGCTGGTGTCCCCTCTCATGGGGCCTATCATCGGCACGGGCCTGGCCCTGGGCACCAACGACCTGGACCTACTGAAATCGGCTGCCAAGAACCTTCTGGTAATGGTCTTGATTTCCCTGGCCGCATCTACGCTGTTTTTCATCATCTCCCCTCTTGACCTGGTGAACCCTACGGAACTGGAGGCCAGGACAAGCCCCACCATCTACGATGTCATGATTGCGCTGTTCGGCGGCCTTGCCGGCATTCTGGAGAACAGCCGTAAGG
>JAEEGI010015030.1_pt1 | contig 16169 bp, 15 predicted proteins | sample 8958751 | NCBI WGS metagenome assembly JAEEGI01 (sample SAMN16246545, study PRJNA631951) | gut metagenome | biome: gut microbiome; feature: rumen; material: KS-attached | host: Bos | place: Iran: Karaj | collected 2018-10
AATTCATGAGGTGGTAATGCCACAGACGGCATAGAGCAAAAGATTAATAAATAATGGAAGCTATCGTACAACTTATCAAAGAACTTAAGAGGTCCGATTGGGGGAACGAAGACCATACGTACAATGGTGTTACAATGAAAGAGTCAACCAACTTTTACAGGCAAAAGATGGACTCACTATACACTGATGCAATTGCAGAGCTTGTATCGATTGACTCTGATAAATATGGTCTTATTGCCAAGCTGTCCTTTGAAGCAATCGAAATCCAAGACCAATTTGAAGTACCAACAGACAAACTACTTGAGGGCTTAATGAATGATTTCAATCGAAATCCAAAAGTGAAAGGGCTCAAATATGATTACGAATACCTCTGCTTTGTCAGAAACTGCATACGAATACAAAAGGAGTACCTTTCGAAGTTTGACAGTGCTCTCCGAAACAATACAGACATCACTCAGGTTGTTAAAGAAGTTCCGCTTGAAAACGCAAATGAAGATGCAAGTGCTAACAAAAGCGAAAGCGTCATCAAAGGAATTAAGGGTTTAGCAACACACCTTAGAATAGGCACAACCAAGGCGCAAGCTATCCTTAACAGCGAGGTGCTCCAAGAGAATGGAATAGCCTATCGAGTAGGGAAAGGATGGAACTTTGATACGATGAAATTAAAGCAATTCCTCTCCAACAACCCCGACATACTCTATAATAGGAACAAGTGATTTTTGGGTGAAATTTTGGGTACAGCACAAAGAAAAATCGTCGCAATTGCATTGTCAACCAATGAATTACGACGAAACAAAGGCGGAGAGAACAGGATTCGAACCTGCGAACCGGTTTCGCCGGTTACACGCTTTCCAGGCGTGCCTCTTCAACCACTCGAGCACCTCTCCTTGAAAATTTCGGGTGCAAAGTTAGCGAAAAAACTTGAGAGAGATAGACCGGAAGGGAATGTTTTTTTATTTTTCTTTCCATGTACCCTTTCAGACATGGCTTCGGGAACACACATTGTCGGGGGACAAAAAATCATTTCTGAAACAATATTCGTTTTCGTAAACCAATACATGAGAGTTGTCTAACAGGGGCAAGACACCGTGTCAAAAGGCCAAGCGAAAGGGGAGAGATAACAAAATACCACATTTGTGCGATGAAGAATGCCGCGCGAATGGTATTGTGACATCTGAAGAACCGCCGTAACTTTGCATCGTGATTCTTCCTGTTTTGAAACAAGGAAAATAATAACTAATAAAACAAAGGACTATGTCAACAAAAAAATTGCATTTCGAAACTTTACAACTTCATGTGGGGCAAGAGCAGCCAGACCCTACGACTGATTCCCGCGCCGTGCCCATTTACCAGACGACATCATATGTCTTCCGCAATGCCCAGCATGGCGCTGACCGTTTCGGACTCCGTGATGCCGGAAACATCTACGGACGTCTGACAAACACCACACAGAGTGTCTTCGAGGAACGTGTGGCTGCCCTTGAGGGTGGTGTAGCCGGATTGGCCGTGGCCTCAGGAGCTGCCGCCATAACCTACGCCCTGCAGAATGTGGCTAGAAACGGAGACCATGTGATTGCTGCCAACAATTTGTACGGAGGTACTTACAATCTCTTGGAGCACACGCTGACAACACAAGGTGTGGAGGTTACTATTGTCAATCCCGATGACTTCGAGGAAGTAGAGCGTGCGTTCCGTCCCAACACCAAGGCTGTCATGATAGAAACGTTCGGAAATCCCAACGCCAGCGTAACAGACATTGACCACATCGCAGAAATTGCTCACCGTCATCGAACCATTGTCATTGTGGACAACACGTTTGGCACACCGTATCTGATTCGTCCCATAGAACACGGAGCAGATGTTGTGGTACACTCTGCAACCAAGTTCATCGGAGGACATGGCAGCAGTTTGGGCGGAGTGATTGTCGATGCCGGTACGTTTGATTGGAAAGCCAATGCCGACAAGTATCCCACACTTGCTCTGCCCGACCCGAGCTATCACGGAGCCGTTTTTGCTGATGTGGCGGGGAAAGCAGCTTTTGTGACACGAATCCGTGCCGTCATCTTACGCGATACGGGAGCCGCCATTTCACCCTTCAACGCTTGGATTCTGTTACAAGGACTCGAGACACTCAGTCTGCGTGTAGAGCGACATGTATTCAACACCTTGAAAGTTGTAAAATTCTTGTCAAAGCATACGAAGGTAGCACGGGTAAATCACCCTTCGCTCCCAGAACATCCCAGCCATGCTTTGTATGAAAAATTGTTCCCACAAGGCGCCGGCTCCATCTTTACATTCGAGGTTAAAGGAGGACAAGACGAGGCATGGACATTTATTGACCATTTGGAAATATTCTCCTTGCTGGCAAATGTCGCCGACGTGAAGAGCCTGGTAATTCATCCTGCCACGACAACTCACTCGCAACTATCGGCAGAGGAGTTAGAAGAACAACACATCTATCCTTCAACCATTCGTCTGAGTATTGGCACTGAACACATCGATGACATTATCGATGATATAAGCCAAGCTCTTGACGCCATTAATTAAAAATCAAAACATTTAATATCTCAAATTACCCATATTATGTCTAAGATTGCAAAAAAATTATCAGACCTGATTGGCGGAACGCCGTTAGTAGAACTCACAGGCATAGAGAAGAACCATCAATTGAATGCACAGGTCATTGCGAAACTGGAATATTTCAATCCCGCAGGAAGTGTAAAGGACCGCATCGCTTTTGCCATGGTCGAAGATGCGGAGAAGAAAGGCCTTCTTCAGCCCGGTGCCACCATCATTGAGCCCACAAGTGGAAACACAGGCGTCGGTTTAGCTTTTGTCAGCGCAGTCAAAGGGTATAAATTGATTCTGACCATGCCGGATTCCATGAGTATGGAACGGCGTAATCTAGTTAAAGCTTATGGAGCACGTGTGGAGTTGACTCCTGGCTCAGCAGGCATGAAGGGAGCGATAGACAAAGCCAACCAATTACGTGACGAAATCTCCGGTTCCATTATTCTTCAACAATTTGAGAACCCGGCCAATCCCGAAATCCATTATCTTACGACAGGTCCTGAAATATGGCGTGACACTGACGGTGGAGTCGACATTTTTGTTGCCGGTGTAGGTACAGGCGGAACCATTAGCGGAACAGGCAAATACTTGAAAGAACAAAATCCCGAAGTAAAGGTTGTGGCTGTAGAGCCCGCAGCGTCGCCAGTTCTTAGCGGAGGGCAAGCCGGTCCGCATAAAATTCAGGGAATAGGTGCCGGTTTCGTCCCTAAAACATATGACAAGGATGTAATCGACGAGGTAATTGCCGTTGAAAACGACGATGCTATCCGTACTAGCCGCGAGTTGGCCCATACAGAAGGCCTTTTGGTTGGTTTCTCTGCCGGTGCCGCAACTTATGCCGCCAAACTGCTGGCATCACGTCCTGAGAATGCTGGAAAGAAGATTGTCGTTCTTCTGCCTGACACGGGCGAACGTTATCTGACCACAGTATTGTATGCTTTTGACGAATATCCTCTCTGATTTTTAATAATCTTCTGCTGTATTTTCAAGAGTTTGCCGTACCTTTGCACCATGTTATTCATATTGTCCGACAATCAGGATATCACACGCTTGGGCCTCACAGCACTTATCAAGCCTATTCCCGACGCCAAAATTTTGGAAACATCGGAACGTGCTCGATTGCTTTTGCTGTTGGCCAAAGAAGAAAAGGCTGTTGTCGTACTTGACTATACGCTTTTTGATTTTCCTGACATTGACTCGCTCATTGCTGTCGGCCAACGCTACCCTGCTGTACACTGGATTCTCTTCAGCGATGAACTAACCGACGATTTCATACGCAGTATCACGGCCGAGAGTGCGTCATTCAGTCTATTGAATAAGAACAGCGAAATAGCCGAAATTGACACGACATTACGCTTGGCAATACGAGGTGAACGCTACATTTGCCGTTCATTTATGGAGCAAATGCTATCACTGCCAACACGCCACCACGCAACTGTAGTGGAACTCACACGCACTGAAACCGAGATACTCAAGGAAATTGCACTGGGTAAAACGACCAAAGAGATTGCCGCTACACGATGCTCCAGTTTCCATACGGTTAATACCCATCGAAAAAACATTTTCCGAAAGTTGGAAGTCAACACCGCATACGAAGCCACCAAGTATGCTCTGCGTGCAGGCCTTGTTGATTCCGCAGATTACTATATCTGACATCTCCGGGAAGCAACAGGAACTACATACTACAAGCGCATGCCCATTATTGAGCGTGCGCTTGTAATATTATCAGAGGGAATAAAACGTTCCCTCGCAAAAAATCATTAACTTTGCATTTCATTAAAAGCGACACCAATGAATACCGTTTTTATCGTACTTCCCATACTTACCCTACTGATGTTCGATTTGGGACTTACACTCCAGCCAAGCGACTTCCGTATGGTATTGCGTCGTCCTCGCGCAGTCACTGTAGCTCTCATCGGACAAATCGTCTTATTGCCCCCATTGGCATACATATTGGCTACTGCTTTCGGCTTTGAAGGAATCCTCCTGATGGGCATCGTTCTCATTGCCTGTTGCCCCGGCGGCAGTTCTTCCAACGTGTTCTCCATGTTAGCCGGAGGTGACGTAGCACTCTCCGTACTACTTACAGCCCTGAGCAGTTTAATCACACTGCTGACACTCCCCTTTGCCATGAGTCTTGTAGCATCACAAACGGTTTCTCTTCCCGTCAGCAATCTGATAGTACAAAATCTTTTGCTCATGTTCTTGCCAATCATAGCAGGACTTCTTGTCAGAATGAAATGGCCAGTTGCAGCCGACAAGTGCGAACACATACTATCTAAACTGGCTTTTCCGGCACTCATGTTGTTGGCCGCTATTTTCTTTGTGCAACATCGTGAAACCATTTACGCCAATTTCTCCCGTCTCGGTCTCTGTATCACTCTGCTCATTTTGTTAGCGACATCCATTGCCTCCCTTATGGCTCGAATCACACGGCTCACTTCCCGAGAACGCCGCACGATTGTTATTGAGGTTGGAATGCAAAATGCGGCTCAAGCCATTGCAGTAGCATCCAGTCCTTTCATCTTCAATAATGGAGCAATGGCTGTTCCGGCCATTGTTTACGCCCTGATGATGAACGTCGTGCTACTGACGTATGTTGCCATTCTAAGAAAGCAGAAGGCCCGCAACAAGTAACAACGCAAAGAGAAGCATATTACGGGAAGTCTTGCCAAGAATCTGATTCAGCTCCTTGCCGCGACTAATCTGTATCATCTCACGCCAAGTAGCTATATGAATTGGAACATACAATAACGGCAGAACAAACGCCAGTCTGTGTCCTCCGATCCAGAAACCATAACATAGAATCCACGCCAATATACCCAAAGACAAATAGAAAAAACTTCCAAACTGTTCTCCGAACATGGATACTAACGTGTGCTTTCCATCACGCCGGTCTGTCTCACGGTCCCGATAATTATTCAATACAAGCAAAGTATCTATGAGCAACCCACAGACGATACCTGCCAACCACACGGCAGGCGTTATTTGTTCTGCCACCACATAATATGTGGCCACTACAGGAACCAATCCAAAAAAGACCAACACCAATACGTCTCCCAGACCGCAATAACTCAATAAAGTCGTATATAGGAAAGCAAAAACCACACATACCACACCTATACCGATAAGTACCGTCGGGTTGCCAAAGTCCAAAAGACAAAGACCTGCCAAACAAGCAAACATGAGAACTATCCCTATACCCCATTTCATCGCTTGAGGGCTGATCCATCCTTGGGCACAGGCACGCTCCGGTCCCAAGCGGTCTGGGCGGTCACTTCCTTTGAGGAAATCGAACAAATCATTGATGAAATTGGCTGCCACCTGCATCAGACAGGCAAAAATCAGACAGATTAGTGCAGGAAACAAACGAAACCGCCCATCGCTCCATGCCAACGCTGAAGCCACCATAACCGGAATCATAGCTCCCGACAGAGTTTTTGGTCGCATGGCCAGCACCCAAGCCCACAGGCTGTTTTTCTTTACTTGCATCTTGCTATCTCAATTCAATTACTTCAAGGTCTTTCATCTCTGCGCCGTCAATACAGAAACGCACCAATGTGCGCACCTTTTGCCAACCCTGCAATCCGGCAGCCCCGGGATTGATGTGTAGCAAACCAAGCGTGGCATCGTATTGCACCTTCAAAATATGTGAATGACCACTGACAAACAGTTTCGGCGGACGTTCCGTCAGTATACCCACGACACTGCGGTCATAGCGTCCCGGATATCCACCTATGTGTTTCATCAGCACATCCACTTCTTCACACCGGAAGCGCAGTATTTCCTTAAACATCATTCTCAAGTCACCACCATCCACATTACCATACACAGCTTTCAGAGGATGCAGGGCCGCCAACTTCGACGCCACTTCCGTAGAACCTATGTCACCTGCGTGCCATATTTGGTCGACTTCAGACAAATGTGTGGCATAACGCTCGTCCCAATAGCCGTGTGTATCCGATAGCAAACCTATTCGCATCATCGTTTTGCCTCCAACATTTTGAATTTTCGCATTTGTCGATAGAAAAGGTATGCTGTAGTGAAGGTAGCCAGAGTATCGCTAATGGGCATACTCCACCAGACGCCGTCACTTCCAATAATGTGTGGAAGAAGAAGCAAAGGCGGCAACAAGAATATCAACTGGCGCGACAACGACAGGAAAATACTTTTGCTGGGCATGCCTATGCACTGGAAAAAGTTCGTGGTCACAATTTGGAAACCGATAATTGGGAATGCCAGAAACTGAATGCGCATGTCGTGAGATGCACGGGCGATAAGTTCAGGGGCGGTAGTGAACGCGCGGGCACACAGTTCAGGCATCAACATGCCCAGCAGAAAGCCTGTGGTCATCACACACGTGGCCATCACTATCGTCCGAATCAGCACCTCGTGCAATCGGTCATACAGTCTGGCACCATAGTTATAACCTGCAATGGGCTGCATGCCTTGGTTGAGACCTATGACCACCATCAGGAAAAGGAAAGCCAGACGATTGGCAATGCCAAAACTGGCTATCTCCATGTCTCCTCCATAATGTGACAGGCTCCAGTTGATGACAACCGTAATCATACAGGCGCACAAATTCATCAGAAACGGCGACATGCCGATGGCAAGCGACTGACTCACGATGTTGCGCCTCAACCGGTAGATGCCACGTTGGAAATGCAAGAGTTCATCCTTGCGGCTGAACATCTTGAATTGCCAGAACAACACTATTGTCTGTGACAGGACCGTGGCCCAGGCTGCGCCTTTTATGCCCCAATGAAAGCCGTAGATAAACAGCGGGGCCAGCACCACATTGATGAGCACCGTATAGATGGTGGCCACCATAGCCCGTTTGGGATGGCTTGCACTGCGCAGCAACGCATTCAAGCCCAAATACAGATGCGTCACCACGTTGCCGTAGAGTATCACCCGCATGAAATCGCGGGCATAGCGAATCGTTTCCTCACTTGCACCAAAGAAATAGAGAATCGGATCAATAAACAACAGCATAAGAGCAGCCACCAACACGCCCATCACCACATTCATCACCAACACGTTGCCAAGTATACGCCTGGACGTGTCATAATCGCGCTCGCCCAACTTCACCGACAGCAACGTTGCAGCCCCAACACCCACCATAGCACCGAAAGCACCTGTCAGTTGCATCACGGGAAATGTCAGTGAAATACCTGCAATGGCCAATGGGCCGACACCTTGACCTATGAAAATAGCGTCAATGATGTTGTAGAGCGACGACGCGGTCATCGCCACCACTGCCGGTGTGGCATACTTTATCAGCAGACGCCCCACAGGCGCACTGCCCAGTTCCAGAAATGACGTATTGTAACCCATTTTCAGCCTGCAAAGGTACAAATAAATGAGAGCAGAACAATAGGGAAAACAAAGTTTTCACAAAGCGGCGTCTCAAAGATTTGAGACGCCGCTTCTGCGGCCCGAAGTCCCACTTTTAAGCCCCGAAAAAACACCTCGGCCCACGGAATATCAAAAAAGTGGGCGTTTTTTGATTGAACACAGGAAACCTGAGAGGGCTGTTGTTGCAATAATTTGGACCGCAGTGTGCCGGGGAGTGGTTGAATTGTCGTAACTTTAGAGAAGTTACTGACACTCGGCATAGCAAAAACTTGAAACTTTGTTTCATTTTTCTTGCTCTGCCCTCGTTTTTTCGTAACTTTGTCTGCCGTATGAAGATACTCTTGTTGGGCGAATACAGCAACGTGCATTGGACGTTGGCCGAAGGTCTGCGACAGCTGGGTCACGAGGTGACAGTGGTTTCGGACGGTGACGTGTGGAAAAACTATCCCCGCGACATTGATTTGCGCCGCAAGGGCCGGAGCAAGTGGAGCGGATTGCGTTACTACGCCGACGTCTGTCGCCTGATGCCCAAACTGAAGGACTTCGATGTGGTGCAACTGATAAACCCGGTGTTCCTTGAACTCAAGGCGGAACGCATCGGACCGTTCTACCGCAGGGTACGCCGACAAAACCGCAGCCTGTTCCTCGGAGCTTTCGGCATGGACCACTATTGGGTGAAGGCGGGAATGGACTGCCGCACGTTCCGATACAGCGACTTCAACATGGGGAGCCATGTGCGCGAGAACGCAGACAACCGGATTTGGATAGCCGACTGGCTGAAGGGAGCCAAGGGAAAGTTGAACGAACTGGTGGCCAGCGACTGCGACGGTATCATTTCAGGACTTTACGAGTACGATGCATCGTACCGCCCTTACTTCCCCGACAAACTGCGGTTTATTCCTTTTCCCATCGATTTGTCTTCGCTTACGCCCAAGGCGGTGCGAGATGACAAGAAGATGAGATGTTTCATCGGTGTGCAGCGCGGACGTGACGCCTACAAGGGAACAGACATCATGTTGAAGGCATTGGAACGGGTGCAGCGGGAATTTCCCGAATCGTGTGAAATCGTGAAGGTGGAGTCTGTGCCTTACGCCGAATACGAACGGCTGATGAACAACAGCGATGTGCTGCTCGACCAGCTCTACAGCTACACACCGGGGATGAACGCCCTGTTGGCCATGGGGAAAGGCCTGGTCGTTGTGGGCGGAGGCGAATCGGAGAATTACGAGATATTATGCGAGCGGGAACTGCGTCCTATCGTAAATGTGGAACCCAATGAAGAGAGTGTTTACGAAGCCTTGCGCCATTTGGCAGAACATCGGGAGGAGATTGCCGGTTTGTCACGTCAAAGTGTAGCATATATCCGTAAACACCATGACCACGTGAGCGTGGCCCAACGCTATCTGGATTTTTGGACGGAACAGATGAATAAAAAAGGGTTGTGACGGAAAAAGCGACCGTTCAGCAACCCCACAAAGCTATACGCCAAGCACCGCGTCCGCCATGTCGCGTATAGTGATATAATATCCATGAAACCATACGGCTACTTCTGTCTGGAGCGATGCCTAGTGCGCGATTGAGAGTCCGTCGGGCATCATCGGCATGTCCTTCGGTGAACAGAGTACCGGCAACAATGGCTTCACGATAGGCTAAGGCACGCCAGGCGCGACGCTTGGCTTTGCCGGCAAGAGTGACATCGGACCGTAACTGCGACTCCACACTTTCAAAAGCTACCATCAATGATGCGAAAGAGGCTGACAGGGATGTTCCCGTCAAACTGTCATCGTGCTGCAACACCCGGTGGTACACGCGACAGGCATCCCACACCATCTTTGGACGCGAAAGAAGTACACGGACACCGAGCTCCCAATCGTCCCAAAAACGCACGGAGGCATTCCATCCGCCTTGTTGACGTAACCATTCGGTACGGAAAAACATGGACTGCGTGGCCAATTGTCCAGTAAGTATCTGACCGGACAAAGTGAGGCGTTTGAGGTATTTCCGGAGAGTTTCACAGCCGTCGGGCCAAACCATGCGTGTAGCAGTGGCTACGACATCAGCGTCGTGTTCTCGCAACGTTGCAACAGCCCACGAAAAGAAATCGGGAGACAGTTCGTCGTCGCTGTCGAAAAAGTATACCATTTCACCGGAAACTTCCTGTAATCCTCGATTTCGGGCAACGGCAGCACCAGGTTTTTCTTCGTTCAAATAATGTACGGTTACGTTTTCGACAGAATGGGATTTGAAGAACGCACGAGCCACTTCCTCGGAATTATCCGTGGAATGATTGTTCACGAGCAATAACTCAAGCGGGCGGTAGTCGCTGTCGACGACACTCTGCAACGTCTTAGCCAAAAAAGCAGCCCTATTGCGATACGGGATAACGACGCTTACGAGCGACATTGGCAAATGTATTTTATTCCCCGTGTCATTTCGCGCAATGCAGAATGAGGATGAGGAAAGTGTGAACAGAAATATACGAACTTGAAACAACGCAGCCATGCACTGAACGGACCATGCATCAGACAAAGCACTGCTCCCTTGGCACGTTGGACACTGGCATCAGTTGCCATACGCATGCCTGTGGTTTGCGGGTCTGTACGCACCACTACCAACGGGAAGTATTGGATGTTCAATCCGCAGCGATGGGCTTCCCACAAGAATACTTCTTCCTCTCCTGCCCCAAGAAATGGTGCGCCCAAGCCAAAGCGCTCGTCAAAAGAGGGCAATGACGAAGTGCGGCGAACGGCGATTTCGAACGAAATAAAATAGGTGCCACGCGGTTGGTCGGCATAATGGAACGGATATGAAGCATAATTGCGAATGGGCTTACCTTCATAAGTACAAGCCTGAAAACAAGCAATGTCTAAAGACGGGTTGTTCTGAAACGTCCTGATGATATGGTCAAAACAAATGTTTTCGTAACGAACGTCATCGTCGGCTATCAACAAGATATCGGCACAGGCATTCTCAAAAGCCACGTTACGGTTACGCGCCAAGCCCTTGCTTTCGGTGCGAACAAAACGTACATCATCGCGAATCAGCCTTGGATCATCTGCCAAGTTGTCAAACGAAACGTCAGTGCATTGCCACGCCACCAGATAGCAAACATCATCGCGTTCGGGCAGCAGGATGTCGGGAACACGCAAAAGACCTTCGTTAAGGGTACAAATGGCGATTTCGAGCGTCATCGCAATAGTTTTTATCTGTTTTCTGTCGTTTTAATGTAAGCGATGCCTTCCAACTGCCTTCTGAAAACCGGGAAGAAGTGACACAAACGCTTGCGGCTTCCTGACAAAGCGAAGAAAAAAGCACGCACATACGCCCGCCAACCATAAACATGATATAATAACGCACCATAGGAACGCTGTACCTTACTGTCAACATATATCATGCGAGGTACGTAGAGTGCCGATGTTTGTACTATCGGCAACGCAAAATAACAGATGTTCAAGCCGCAGCGACGAGCATCGTCTAAAAAGATTTGCTCTTCATAACATGTCAACTGTTCTGCACCCAACCCGAAACGCGGGTCAAACGTGAGTTTACCTTGCACTTTCTCCCGACGGCACACCATTTCCAACGTCAAAACGGGTAACAATTCTGAGAATGTTGTACACGGTCCTTCCTCTGCCGTGTAATCGCGCAAATCCCGTCCTGCATAGGTTTGAGCTTGGAAAAGCGCAATGTCTACTCCTTCAGGATACGATTCGAACACGGTGAAGATAGTCGCCAGACTGTCGGACAAGAAACGCGTGTCGTCGTCCACGAGATAGATTAGATCTGAAGTAGCGTATTTCAAAGCATTGTTACGATTGGCTGACAAGCCCTCACCTTTCAGTGTAACCACAGTAACATCGTTGCGTTCAGTCAAAGCCTTGGGTATCTTCGAGAGATAACTATCGTCGGTGTATTGAAACGAGACTACGTAGTGCACACGTTCAGATGGTACCATCAACATATCAGGTATTCGCACGATTCGTGCGTTAAAAGTACATATCAGAATGTCTATTTTCAACATGTGAATTGGTTTATGCAGTGTATGATTCGGTTCATCTTTGTTTCACTTAAAGCCTGATGCAGCGGCAGACTGAGTTCCTCCCGACTGATGCGTTCGGTCACGGGCAGAGGGCCATGATGTAGCCATGCGTATGCCGGCTGTTTGTGTGGAGGCACAGGATAGTGGATATTTGTCTGGACGCCCTTCGATTCCAAATAATCTTGCAAGGCGTCACGTCGGGGACAGAGGACAGGATAAACATGATAAACACTTTTACCTCCGTCCGTCAAACCGGCATAAGGCAAATGTACCAAAGGATTCGATATCTTTTCATCATAGAAACGGGCTTTGGCCTGGCGTAATGCGTTATCCTCGTCCAAACGGCGCAACTTTACCCGCAAGAGTGCAGCCTGCAATTCATCCATACGCGAATTAATGCCTTCACATTCATAATGGTACTTGCGACACATACCATAGTTTGCCATCATGCGTACCTGCTCGGCCAAACGCTTGTCATCAGTCACTACAGCACCGGCATCGCCGAGGGCGCCCAAGTTCTTCGTCGGATAAAAACTGAAGGCCGCAGCATCGCCCAGGCTTCCGGCACGCCGTGTTCCCTCTCGGTTCCAAGCCCCATGGGCCTGCGCCGCATCTTCTACGATTTTGAGATGGAAACGTTCAGCCAAAGCCTGCAGAGCAGCCATGTTGCATACACGACCGTAAAGATGCACCGGCATAAGTGCCCGTGTCCGTGGAGTAATCAAGTTCTCCACCTGTTTCTCATCCATTAAGAAGTCGGCAAGCTTCACATCACAAAGCACTGGACAGAGCCCTGCCCGCGTGATGGCCTCAATCGAGGCAATAAACGTATGCGCCGGAACGATGACTTCGTCACTGTCGGCCCAACCGCAGAGTTGTTTGTATGCAGACAGTATCAATGTCAAGGCATCAAGGCCATTTGCCACTCCTACAACGTACTTGGCACTGCAGAACACCGCAAATTCGCTTTCAAAAGCGGCCGTTTCTTCGCCCAACAGGTAACGCCCGGAATGGAGTGTGCGAGCCAGTCGTTGCTCCACTTCTTTCATGTAGGCCAAATTGACCTGATGCAAGTCCAGATATTTTATTTCCATACTCCGGTCACAACTCTATTTCATATTCATCATAACATACACCGCGCCCTCCGAAACCTTCTTTTTGGAATGTCAGGCCTTCGTTGAGCACTGCCCCGCCCTGCTCCGTCGATATTCCGAAATCAAAATACCGACAGAAAGGAAAACGGTCTCTTGTATTCAGTTCCGTCAACAGTAAATCCAGCGCGCCACATCCACATCCCTCATCGCCCGAAGCAATATATTGCAAATGGGCCACACGTGCCGTCACATACACCACACATCCGGCCAGTACCGTGCCGTCGCGTTTTACCGTGAACAGACGTATTGCCTCGGGAAAACGAGAGCGCAACAACAGTATTTCAGCCAGCGAATGCACGGGAACACGTCCGTGGCGCTCGGTCAGAACGGCAGTTAAAACATTCCAGAAAGCCTCCCAATCACTTTCTGCCGAAACTTCCTCTACAGTCAATCCGGCTTTCAGAGCCTTCGTGTGGCCTCGGCGGCGCAGGGTGGTCACCTTGCCCGTCCCTATCTCCATCGCCTGCGACACACTGCGGCCTGTCAGTCGTCCGCCCAAGCGAAAAACAGCATACAGGTCTTCCTCGGCCAATGTCGTATGGTAGATGTGGGGTACGGGCTTATACACAAACCGGCGGCAGTCCGTCATGCGGCGCAGCCAATCGGTCATTCCGGTCATCATCTCAAGCACTTCGGCAGCCCCCACGTTGTCAGGCGTCAGCAAGCCGCCGTAGGTCAGGCCGCCGTGCGATGTTAGCACACCGTCGGCCAATGTGGCCGGCAACACACCTCTCACGCAGTCGTGTTTCCCGTCGATAAACAGCAGTGAACAGTCCATAAAACGGTCGGCATGGTAGTCCATGTAATTCCGCAAGTGCAAAAACGTGCCTTGGCGTGACATTCTCACCGCCGCATCCCACCTGCCGGCGTCATCAGGGCTGTAACGTACTATCTGCATCCCATCTCCCTTTCAAAACTTTCGTAATCGTTGATGTATCCTGCCTCATCGTACGCTCCGGAAGCCAGCACCACACAGGCAGTGCCCGGTAAAAAATCATGAAGCCGGCACCACACGCCCGCAGGAATCACAATGCCTTCATCAGCACGTCTCATCCGGAACGTACGTTTCTCCTGTCCATCGTCCACATCGATGTCAAAGCCGCCGCTTACGGCAAAGACCGCCTCATGACACGTACGATGGGCGTGACCTCCCCTTTCCTCGCCTTCAGGTACGTCGGTAATCCAGAAAACGCGCCCTACAGCAAAGGGAATGTCGCTTAATATTTCGGCAACACACAATGTGCCACGCACGTCATCGTGACGCGCCAGCTTTATCAACCCACATTCAGGTCCGTTGTTGCTTATCATTTTTCTCAAAGCCATTTATTCTGCAAAGATAATAATTCCGTCACAAAGCAAAGGCCACAACAGCATTATCTTTTCAGCCTCCACAAGAACGACTGTCCGTGTCGCACTACACGCGACGTATATACTCCAAACGGAAACGGACTTCGTTTATTCTATATCTGACATATTTTTTTCTAAGTCCGATATAGATTTTTCTATATCGCAGTTCGTTTTTCACAAAATGCTTTGCACAGCACACAACCGGCACGCTGTGATTTTCAGACACCATTCGGAAGCCTCAATGAGGGTCAAAAAACACCGTTCAAAACATTTTTCAGCCGACATGTCAAGAGTAAGACCAAAGTTGTCCAAGTTCACAAAAACTTCATACCATATCGTCGCCTGAAATTACTTTTTGGAAAACTTTTTGCCCTAGCTAAAATTTTATTATACTGATTTACTGCGTTTTAAAAAATTAAATGGAAAACTTTGAAAAAATTCCGCTGTATTTTCTTGCCCAATTTGGAGAACTATCGTACTTTTGCATCTGCGCTGAAATGTTCATTCCAAAATAATTTTTGGTATGGATATGGCGTTTTTTGGCACGATAACTCAATGCGACTATACTAATAATAAAATAATAATAATGAGCACATCCATTTCAATCGTCAAAAGAGACGGCAAGCGGGAACAGTTCTCGCTGGAAAAGATTAAGAATGCCATCCGCAAGGCATTCCTTTCGGTAAGCAGTTTTGCAAGTGAAGAAGACCTGACTAACATTCTGTCACGCGTGACTATTCAGAACGGAATGTCAGTTGAGGAAATCCAAAACCAAGTGGAAATTTCGCTGATGGCCGAACGCTACTTCAAGGTAGCAAAGTCATACATGCTTTATCGTCAAAAGCACATGGAAGACCGCGAAACGCGCGACCACCTGCAGTTTCTCATCGACTATTGTTCGGCCGAAAACGCCGCCACGGGCAGTAAGTTCGACGCCAACGCCAATGTGGAGAACAAGAACATTGCCACACTGATTGGCGAGTTGCCCAAAAAGACGTTCATCCGGTTGAACCGCCGGCTCCTGACAGATCGAATCAAAGAGATGTATGGAAATGAATTAGCCGAGAAGTATTTGGATTTGCTCAACCGCCACTTCATATATAAGAACGACGAAACTAATCTGGCCAACTACTGCGCCAGTATTACGATGTACCCCTGGCTGCTTGAAGGAACTGTTCCTATTGGAGGCAACTCCACGAAACCGACAAACTTGAAGTCATTCTGCGGCGGATTCGTGAACATGGTATTTATCGTATCAAGCATGCTGAGCGGTGCATGCGCCACACCGGAATTCTTGATGTACATGAACTATTTCATTGGCAAAGAATATGGCACAGATTATTGGCAACGCGCCGACGAAGTGGTAGATTTGTCAAACAGAAAACGTTCCATTGACAAAGTTATCACCGACTGCTTCGAACAGATAGTCTACAGTATCAACCAACCAACGGGAGCCCGTAACTTCCAAGCCGTATTTTGGAACATCGCATATTATGATAAATATTACTTTGAAAGCCTCTTCGGCGAATTCTTCTTCCCTGATGGTTCAAAACCAGACTGGAACGGACTCGACTGGCTGCAGCGTCGTTTCATGAAATGGTTCAATCAAGAGCGCACAAAGACGTTGCTCACTTTCCCGGTAGAGACTATGGCACTGCTATGTGAGGACGGCGACGTGAAAGATAAGGCTTACGGCG
>JAEEGI010015033.1_pt1 | contig 16168 bp, 14 predicted proteins | sample 8958751 | NCBI WGS metagenome assembly JAEEGI01 (sample SAMN16246545, study PRJNA631951) | gut metagenome | biome: gut microbiome; feature: rumen; material: KS-attached | host: Bos | place: Iran: Karaj | collected 2018-10
TATTCCTGCAAACGAGTTGATGATATTGCGGCGCGGAATATCGTTCAGCGTTTTCGAGCTCTTCTGGAAAACAAGATCCTGACCTTCTTTTGTCGTTGATGTGTCGTCTTTTGTGTTGCTTGCTCCGGCTGTCGGACCCACAAGGATATTGCCGTCAACAGTAGGAGTTACAAGAACGCCTTTGCCAAGCTCGTCCGGTGGCTGAAAAAGCGTATGGTTCGCAAGCGACGCGCAGTTGCTGTCCAAAAGGAAATATTCGCCGCGCCGTGGTTTTATCTTGAACTTCCGCGCGCCTGCCATTTCGCTTATTTTGTCTGCAAAAAGCCCTGCGGCATTTATAACGCAGCGAGTTTCAATATCGGCGTTTCCTGTGTGGATAATCCAGTTTCCGTCGCCACGATTCGCGCCGCTACCAGCACCTGCGCCATTTTCGCCAGACGCACCAGCGCCATTTTCGCCAGCATCTTTGGTGCCAACACCGCCAGACGCACCCGCGTTGTCCGCACTCGAAACCCCGTCCGGCCGCGTAATACCGTGCACTTCCGATTCCGTAAAAAGCTTCACACCGTTTTGCACTGCATTTTCCGCAATCGCCCACGTTGCCTGATACGGACTCACAATTCCAGCAGATTCCGCCAGCAATGCCCCGCAAGCCTCCTCATTCACGTTAGGCTCAAGCGCGTGCAAATCCTCCGCAGAAAGCAGCTTCATGCGCGGAACACCGTTTTTTATGCCGCGGTCATACAGTTTTTTTATGTGCGCCAAATCAGCTTCCGAAAACGCGATTACAAGCGACCCGATATTTTTATAGTCAAAGTGAAGCTCTTCCGCCCACTTCGCGTACATGGCTGTTCCCTGAACGTTCAGTTTTGCCATGAGCGTTCCAGGCTCCGGGTCGTATCCCGCGTGGACAATACCCGAATTCGCCTTGGAAGTACCGCACGAAACGTCGTCCGCTTTGTCTATAAGGCATATTTTAAGTTTGTATCTGGAAAGTTCCCTCGCTATTGAGGCACCGACTATTCCCGCCCCGATAATTGCAATGTCGTAAATCATATTCAGCCCTCTAAAAAATGTGCTTTTACTAGTTTACGGCAGAAAATGCGGGTTGGCAAGAGATAATAAGGGCGTTCCCGACGTTCAATCGCAAGCGATCGAACGTCGGTCAGGCTTTTCGGGGCTTCGGCTAACGCCTACGAACACGCTGACGCGTGTTTTCGCTTACGCTCACCCCTACAATCCTTAACGCGTGCGCTATCGCGCATTACTCTGCTTTTGCGAGGAATACGGTCGGTTTTGTTTCGTTTATGACTTCAGTTGTAAAAAGCTCGTCGAGCGCAGCTTTGTAATTAAGAATACCGGAAATGTAATTCAGCGTCTGCTTTGGCGTTCCGTCTTTTTTAACCTTGCCTGTTCCAGCGTTGTACATCGCGAGCCCCGCGACTTCGTTGCCCGCCGTCTGGATGCAAAAACTAAGATGAGCAAGACCGTAGCGCGCGCTTACATAAGGGTCAAAAAAGTCTTTGTCCGCAATTTTCGGGAACGACTTGTTGTTAAGCTGGAAAAGGCCACGGTCAATCGAGCTGTTCGTGTTCCTGTTGACTGCGCTCGTTCTGTAGCGGCTTTCTCCCCACGCAAGCGCAAATGCAAGCGAAAGCGAAATATCGTTTTTTGCCGCGTAAGTAAGGATTGCGTCCGTTACCGTGGCATTACCTGTAAGCTGCGTGTAAAACTGGACAACAGCCGAACGCGTGCTTATATCGCGATAGTAGGCAAGCCCCTCGTCCTTCACGGTTTTCTTCAGAACCATCATTTCATCGACTTTTGCGGAAAGACTTTCTGCTTGCTGTGAAACGGAAACAGACATTGCGTAATTTGTCGGACGATATATTTCTGAAATAATTGTTGCGGATTCAGTTTTTGTTTCTTCGATTGAATCCATAAGTTCTGCAACGGCAGGCTGGGCTTTTGGCGTGTTTGCTGAATCTGAATGACTGTTGATAAGCGTAAACGAATAAAAAACAGAGATAAAACAGAGAATACACATTCCTGCCAATAGTTGCAGAAAAATCACCTTTTTTATGTGTTCTTCTGACATAATGCGCATATTATGTCAATCTGAGCGGAATTGCGCAATAGAATTAGTGCGAAAAATCATGAAATAATGCGAAAACTTCGCGTTTTTTTTGAACACTGCGCAGTTTTGGAGATTTTTTGCGGAGGGGATGGTTGGCGGACGGGTTGGTGGTGAGTGGGATAGGTGGCGAGGGGATTCCGGCGCAAAATCGCGCCGTCGCTACGTCCATAAAAAAACGCACGTTTACATGATATCCATGAAAAACGTGCGTTGTAATGCAGATGGCGCGAAGCCCCACTTGAAGCCCCGTCAGGAACCCCGCGAGGCACGACCCGGCGAGCAGCGAAGCTGACCGCCGGATGAGTACATATTATTTATTTTGTGATTGTTCTTACCGTGATTACGCCGTCGATGCCGCGGATTTTCTCGATGATGGAGTCGTCAATCGCGTTCTCTACATCGATGATGTTGTAAGCGACGTTCGCGCGGTTCTGGTTGACCATTGCGGCGATGTTCATCTTTGCGTCTGCAAGGATTGTCGTTATCTGGCCGACCATGTTCGGAACGTTGCGGTTCGCGATGCAAAGGCGTGTGCCGTCCTGTGGAATAGGCTCGTCCATGCGGCACTTCGGGAAGTTGACGGAGTTCGTGATGTTTCCGTTCTCCAGGAAGTCGCGGAGCTGTGCTACAGCCATGAATGCGCAGTTGTCCTCTGCCTCTGGCGTTGATGCGCCAAGATGCGGCAGACAGATAACTTTATCGTTCTTAAGAAGCTCTTCATCGGCGAAGTCTGTTACGAAAGACGCGATTTTTCCGCTTTCGATTGCGGCAAGAACATCTGCGTTCACAACAAGCCCGCCGCGCGCAAAGTTAAGAAGTCTTACGCCTTTTTTCATCATGGCGATGCGGTCAGCGTTGATGTAGCCTTTTGTATCGTTTGTCTGCGGAATATGAATCGTAACGTAGTCCGATTTTGAAAGCAGGCTTTCAAGGCTTTCTGCCTTGTGTACCGCGCGGCTCAAAGACCATGCGGCATCAACAGAGATGTACGGGTCGTAGCCGATAACATCCATGCCAAGTCCGATAGCCGTGTTCGCAACCATTGCGCCGATTGCGCCCAAGCCGATAACGCCGAGTGTCTTTCCTTTGATTTCCGGTCCAACGAACTGGCTCTTGCCTTTTTCTGCCATGTCTGGGATAGCGTCTCCGTTTCCAGCGAGGCCTTTAGCCCATTCAGCGGCTTTGTGAACAGGGCGGCTTGAGAAAAGCAATGCAGCGATTACAAGCTCTTTAACAGCGTTGGCATTTGCTCCCGGTGTGTTGAAAACGATAACACCACGCTCTGTAAGCTCTGGTATCGGGATGTTGTTTGTACCGGCACCTGCGCGTGCAACAGCTTTTACGGTCGCCGGAATGTCCATTGTGTGCATATCTGCCGAGCGCACGAGAATTGCGTCCGGGTTCAGGATTTCAGAAGCGATTTCGTAATCATCGCGCGGGAAGTTCGCCAATCCGTCTGGTGAAATCTTATTAAGTGTCTGTATCTTATACATTTTAGTCTCCTTGAGTTTGCGACGGGCGTTTCATGCACCCGCCGCAGTTTTGCGACTAGTTCGCTTTTGCGAAGTCGTCCATGAACGCTATCAACGCTTTTACGCCGTCAAGGCTCATCGCGTTGTAAATAGAAGCGCGCATACCGCCAACAAGTCTGTGTCCTGCAAGGTTCACAAGCCCTTTAGCAGCTGCTTCCGCAACGAATTTCTTGTTGATGGCAGTCGCTTCATCGCCCGTGTACTTTGTAAGGAACGGAATGTTCATCAAAGAGCGGCTTCCAACCTGTGCCGTAGCATGGTAGAAGTTTGAGTTGTCGAGATAGTTGTAGAAAAGCTCAGCTTTCTCGTTGTTTCTCTTTGCCATTCCCTCTGCGCCGCCGTTCTTCTTAATCCACTTAAGGACCTTGCCCATCATGTAGATTGTGTAGCATGGCGGCGTGTTGAACATTGAGCCGTTGTCCGCATGTGTCTTGTACTGAAGCATTGTCGGCGTGTTCTCTACCGGCGGTGTCTCAGGAATAAGATCCTCGCGGATAATTACAAGCGTAACACCTGCCGGTGCTAAGTTCTTCTGTGCTCCTGCGAAAACTACGCCAAACTTGCTGATATCAAGCGGCTCAGAAAGGATGCAGCTTGAAGCGTCCGTTACGAGCGGAATCTCTGTTCCGTCAGGGCGTTTTGCTTCCGGGATATAAGCCCATTTCGTACCCATGATTGTGTTGTTCATCGTGTAGTAGAAATAGTCGTAGTCACCAACAACAGGCTTAACTTCCGGGATATATGAGAAATTCTTGTCTTCTGATGTGGCAAGAACATCAACGGTAAGATATTTTTTCGCCTCTGCGATAGCTTTCTTTGACCAAACGCCAGTGTTGACGTAAGCTGCTTTTCCACCTTTCTTAAGATTCATCGGAATCATTGCGAACTGAAGGCTTGCGCCGCCCTGAAGGAAAAGAACCTTGTAGTTTTCGGGCACGTTGAGAAGCTCACGAACAAGAGCCTCCGTCTCTGCGATAATCGGCTCGTAAGCCTTTGAGCGATGGCTCATTTCCATTACGGACTGACCTGTTCCGTTGCAATCGAGCATTTCTGCGGCGGCTTCTTTAAGAACTTCCTCTGGCAGGGCAGAAGGTCCTGCGGAAAAATTGTAAACGCGACTCATTTTTGTCTCCTCATTTATCGTGTGCTTAAATTCTGCAATGCGTCGATTACAGAAAGATTTTCAACGGCTGTCGTCTCCGGTAAGCGCAGTATCGCCGTCGTGCAGTTCACTATTCCCCGGATTCCGCAGGCGGCAAGCTTTAACGCCATTTCCTGCGCTGAAGATTCCGGTACAGTAAGGATTGCATATTCAATACCGAAGCTTTTTATTACAGACTCCATTCTTGTCGTTGTGTACAAAGGGAACGGAGTTTTGAGCGTTTCCGTGCGGTTCACGCTCGTGTCGAAACCGGCATCAATCCTGAAAGAGCTGCCCGCAAAACCGCCGTAAGCAGCCAGAGCCGCCCCCAGTTTTCCAAGCCCGACGATACAGCAGTGCTTTTCATCAGTTCCAAGATTAAGCTTTCTGCGTATTTCGTCTTTCAGAAGTGCCGTTTCGTACCCGGTAGGACCGGAGCAATGTATTCCCAGAGAAGAAACATCACGCCGGACGGTAAAACTCGTCCAACCCGTGTGTTGCTGGATTTCGGCGGATGAAACTGTTTTTTTGCCTGATTTCTCAAGCTGCTCAAGAAGCCTTACAAGCCGGATAAGCCGTTCTCTTGTAGGCTTTGAAATCTGAAGTTCCACTCCCATTTTTGCTTCGTCCTGCGATACGTTGTTGTGAAATATTTCACAACTTGTAGAAACATCGTATCATGTAGCAAAAATAGTGTCAATTGAAGATGTGTATTTTGTTGTGAAAAATTTCACAGCTAAAAGGGCGGAGCCCCGCCCTCGCTCCAAACTCCTCGACCGCCATTCGGCGGTCTGTGGTGTTTTCCGCTACCCACCCTCTGGTTGTTAAATTACTTTACCCCGATTGTACAGAGCTTTCCGCGCAAAATATATCCGATTTTCTCGTAGCATGCGTTTGACGCGACATAATCCGCATCAGTGTACAACATAGGCAGATAACCTGCTTTTTCGACGATTTTTGTAACTGCATAGACAAGATTCTGCGCGTAATGGCGGCGGCGATATTCCGGATATGTAAACACAAGTCCAAGCGAAGCAAGCTTCCCGATTGGACCGAATGTGCAGCTCGCCACATTTTTGCCATCAGCGTTTTTCCAAAAGAACATCATCCCTTTTTTTATTACTTCTTCGCTTTTGTAGCGATACTCTTCAATAGAAAGCTCCGCAGTTCCTGTTTGCTTTTGGAACTGCTGCCTAATTGCGACAAGCTCGTCCACATCTTCTTTTTGGCACTGGTATATTTCGCCATCAGCAATTTCGGACGGTGCGGGCGGAATCGGGTCAGGGCAATCGTAAGCCATCATGTTTATTGTAATTGAAAGCTTTTTTATTGCTGAAGTATTGCCGTTCGTGTCGGTCGCCTTTTCGGCGGATTTTCGAATAAAATAGTCCGCAAGGTCATATTTCATGTTCAAAGTATGCGCACCGTCCAAAAAGCCGTTTTCTTCCGCAAGCTTGAACGCCGCCGCCATAACTTCTTCCGGGGCATTGTCCTCTGTCCAAATCCACACAGGATGCGGCTCGCTGCTGTGGCACAGAATAATATTCTCGTGGTCAGAAAGAATCAGTCTGCATTCCGTTTCAAGAATGCGCCTCAAAACAAAAAAAGTGTATCTGTCTTTTTCCAACAACTTTAAATCGCGTTCATCAACAAAATTATCCATCAAAAGAGTGTCGCATAGATTTGTTTTTTTGTGGAATGTGCGCAAGGGCATGGAGCGGTGGCGTAGCCAGCGTCCGCAACAAACGAAGTGAGTGAGGACGCCGCGCGTTAGCAAGCCGCGGAACGCCCGACCCCGGCGGGCAGTTATGCTGGCCGTCGGGGGTGCGCCCATGCGTTAGTATTTTTATTTAATTTCGTAAATCCAGACGTTGGCACAACGTCCTGTTGTGCCAACTATGCGAGTTTTGTGCAGAGCGCACAAAACTCATCAGTTTTTGTGTGCATCCATGCACACAGATTTTTTATTTGATTTCAACGACCCAGTTTGCAGGTGCTTCGAGGCGGCCCATCTGGATTCCGGTGAGCGTGTCGTAAAGCTTTGACAGAACTGGTCCCATCTCGTCTTTTCCGCCGTTGTAGACGATCTCTTTGCCGTGGTCGTTAATCTTTCCGATCGGGGAGATAACAGCCGCAGTACCACAAAGACCGCACTCAACAAAGTCGCCGATTTCGTTCTTGTTAATCTTGCGCTCTTCAACTTCCATACCGCAGTAGTCTTTTGCGACTGTAAGGAGAGAGCGGCGTGTAATTGACGGCAGGATAGAATCTGACTTTGGTGTTACGAGCTTTCCGTCTTTTGTTACGAAAAGGATGTTCGCACCACCTGTTTCTTCTATATAAGTGTGTGTAGCAGGGTCGGTGTACATATTCTCCGCAAATCCGCACTTGTGAGCATCTACGATGTTGTAAAGACTCATTGCGTAGTTAAGACCGGCTTTAATATCACCTGTTCCGTGAGGTGCGGCGCGGTCAAGGTCAGAAAGGCGTACTGTGATCGGTTTTACGCCGCCTTTGAAATACGGACCAACCGGTGTTACAAGAATGCGGAACTGATATTCGTCCGCTGGCTTTACTCCGATTACAGGGCTTGAACCGAACATGTACGGGCGGATATAAAGCGTTGCGCCTGTTCCATAAGGCGGAACGTAATCTATGTTAGCTTTTACTGTTTCGATAACAGCCTGGACGAACTTTTCTTTTGGGAATACAGGCATTTCAAGGCGGCGGCAGGAGTTTTCCATGCGCTCACCGTTCAAGTCCGGGCGGAACGTAACGATTCTTCCGTCCTGTGTAGTGTAGGCTTTGAGTCCTTCAAAACAAGTCTGCGCATACTGCAGAACGCCCGCGCATTCAGAAATTACAACTTTGTCGTCATCTGTAAGGGCTCCATTATCCCATGCGCCGTTTTTGAAGTTAGCTACGTATCTTTTTGCTGTCTTTATGTAGCCAAAGGAAAGGTTTGACCAGTCGAGATCAACTTTGCTCATTTTTTTGCCTCCTATTATCGCGCGAGCAATTGCGAGTGACTTTACTAATACTTAATAATCTTAAACCATATTAAAAATTCTTGCAAGTGGAAGCGAAAACTAAACGTTATCTTAAATTTTTTAAAAAAAAATTTTCACTTTTGTGATATTCGCCCTGTAGTATGCTATCATACTTAGTACAAACCTGTTGCGTTAGAAAACTTGTTGCAACAGGAAGAGAGTTTTTTTATGTTTTTGGAGGTTAAAAATGAAAAAACGCTTGGTAGTGCTTTCTGTATTGGTAGCTGCTCTGCTTCTGTTCACATCTTGTCTTGATTCGGACGGAGTTCTTTCTGCTAAGAAGTACCTTACAATGCCAGCTGAAATAGCTAACATTCCTGCTGGTTCTACGCTTGCGATAAATGTTCGCCCTAGTTTTGGCGTTCTTCCGCCACCAGCTGATGTCAACGAGCCGTTCACAAACGATTGGGTAAAAGAACCAGAATTCAACGAGTGGTTCTCTATCAATGGCGGTGCTACAGAAGGTCGTCTTGACGAGTATGCTTTCGTAAGAGGCGGAGCTGATGAAGCTTTCATTAAAGAACAGGCTGAGGCTGTTTTTGAGTATTACCTGACAACACAGAAAGGTGTTTATTTCCAGCCGAATGATGATGACCAGAAGGCTCTTTTTGCAACAGCTCCCGCAGATTTCAACTATGAAACCTGGCCATATGAGCCAGTACTCGTTGCTGGTGGCGAGACACTTGCTCCTACATTCGTAATGGCAGATGACCCGGCAACAGCTGATTATACTCTTGATGTTTACTACAGCTTCGAAGGCGATGTTAATCAGGTTACAGAATTTGAAAACCCAGACGGCCTTTTCAAAGATTACTGGGATGAGAATAAGAGATACGTAAAGCAGGCTGGCGATGTTTACCTGTACTATCGTGTATTCACAAACTTCAAGCTCATCAACAATGCGACAGGTGATGTTGTTTGCGAAGCTTTGACAGAACAGGGCGATGCTAACATTAAGAAGAATACAACTCCATCTATTTCTGGAGAAATCTTCCTTGGAAACACAGACGATCCTGCAGCTATCCTGAACGCATACGATTTCCAGGATAAGGCAGTTGACTTGGTAATCGAGTCAATTCAGAAAGTTATTCCATGCCTTAGAGTTATGTGGTTCTGCAATGCAGACGATATGACAATCATTTATCCAGAAACAGCTGCTGAGTAAGCGTTAATTTGATTGCCGGAGCTTTTCTGGCAAAAGCGGAAGCCGCATTTCTTTCGGGAAGTGCGGCTTTTTTTTCGTCTATCTGGAAATCTCTTCTTTTTTGCGTTATTTTTTTAAGATAACACTGGTAACACTTTTTTACCTCCATAGTGTTTGAATTTATGAAAACAGGAAATCATTGCGCAATGAAAAAAAACAACGATGCGGCTCCAGTTTCGATGAACGATTTCGCCGCACTGTATGAGAAATACGGACCGATGGTGCTTCGCCGCTGCCGGTTCCTGCTTAAAGATGAAGAAAAAGCTCTGGACGCTATGCAGGACGTGTTTGTCCGCATTATTGAAAAGCGGACGTCTTTGTCGTCTGTGTGTTCCAGTCTTTTTTATACGATAGCCACCCGTGTTTGCCTGAACAAAATTAGGGCAGACAAAATACGGACAGGCCCTTCAATTGAGAACCTCGTCGTAGAGATTGCCGATAACGTAACGGCAAATCACGAAGAGGTAGCAGATACATCGGCTCTTCTTGATGTCATTTTTGCGGAAACAAAAGATGACACAAAAGAGATGGCAGTCCTTCACTATGTTGACGGATACACACTTGAAGAAACTGCTGAAAAAATGAATATGTCGGTGTCCGGAGTGCGGAAAAGACTTTCTGTACTAAGGAAAAAAGCCATAGCGTGCGTAACGATGGTTATGGCTGTCTTTTCAGGAATTTTGAATACCGGCAGGAGATAGGTACTATGGGAAAAAGAACGAGAATTCTTGAGCAGATCAAAGCCGGGGAGCTTCCAGCTTCTGAATACGTCAAACTTGGTTTGGACGGTCAGAGCGGTGCGAATCTTTTTGAGGAGCTTTCCGCATTGGAAAAATCTGATAGGGAGATACTTGCAAAATATCCGGCTTCAGTGGTTCAGTCAGCGGTCGCCGCAAAACTTTCAACCTCCAAGTTTACGAGAAACCGTTTTAACTGGAACATCCAGCATATTCTTGCTTGTGCGGCAGTTTTTTGCCTTGCGCTTATGATTCCGTTTTTTGTTACAAAGGGAAGCAGCACTAAAATGTCAGAGACTGTCGGCGTTACGCTTGAAAGCGCGACGGACGAAAGCCGGGCAAAAGGTGTTGGTTCGCGGATTTATCTTTATAAGAAAGTCGGCGACAATGCCGTTAAGCTTTCTGACAGCGACAGCGTTTCTGCCGGCGATATAATTCAGATAAGCTACATTGCGTCCGGCGCGAAGTACGGGGCTATTGTGTCTGTTGACGGCAATGGCGTTGTAACGCAGCATTATCCTGAGTACGGCTATATGTCCGCACTTCTTGAGACGAATGGCGAGATTCCGCTTGACTATTCGTATCAGCTTGATGATGCGCCGTCCTTTGAGCGGTTCTTGCTTATAACCGGCGACAAACCTTTTACAGTAAGTGGTATTGTAGATGCTGTTGATTCTTTTGATAATAAAAACCTGTCCATTAAGGCAGATTTTTCTAAATATCTTCCAAAGAACACAAAGATAACAGAGCTTTTGCTTCTTAAAAAATAATGCATTCGGGCATACAGGAGATGAAAAATGAAAGCGACAAGAAAAAGTGCAGTTATACTTCTGCTTTTGATAATTTGCGGAGCCCAGATTTTTGCCGATACGGCAGTAAACGGAGCCTCCGGGGCATCAATTGAGCGATATGCTTTGTACGTTGCGTCGAACAGAGGCGGCGCAGGCAGAGAGACGCTTAAATATGCGGGAACGGATGCAGAAAGTCTTGCAAAGACGATGATAGAAATAGGCGGTGTTCGTAAGCAGAACAGTTTTATACTGATAGATTCTACACGCGAAGAGATTGAAGGCGCGTTCGATAATATTACTTCTATAATAGAACGCAATAAATACAAGGCAAAACGTGTTGAATTCCTGTTCTATTATTCAGGACATTCTGATGAAGAGTCGCTTCTTCTTGGTGACGAGAAATACGGCTATTCCGATTTGAAAGCAGATATATCGAACGTGCCGAGCGATGTTCACGTCGTTATGCTTGATTCATGCTTTTCCGGAAACTTTATCCGCGCAAAAGGCGGCTCCCGCCAGAAGTCGTTCCTTGTTGACGATGCTTCGGTAGTTCAGGGACACGCATATCTTTCCTCCAGCTCCGAAAGCGAAAGCTCACAGGAATCGGACATTATCGGGGCTTCATATTTTACGCATTCGCTTATTTCCGGTCTGCGCGGAGCCGCCGACACATCGGGGGACAACCGTGTTTCGCTTAACGAGCTTTACTACTATGCGTTCAACGACACGCTCGCAAAAACGGAAACTTCCGTCATAGGACCGCAGCACCCTTCGTTCAACATAACGCTTGTAGGCTCAGGTGACCTTGTGCTTACAGACCTTTCCGATGCGGAAGCTATGATTGTTCTTCCGCCGGAAGCAGAGGGCAGGTACCTTGTCCGCACTTTGGACGGAAAGCTTGCTTCAGAGGTGAATAAAGTTCGTGGCAGCCAGCTTTCAATAGCGTTACCGGCGGGGTATTATTCGGTAACTGTTATTACGGCTGTAAGCACAGGCCAGATGAACGTAAGGCTTGTCGCTGGAAACTCATTCACGCTTGCTTCCGACGGAATTAAGCAGATTCCGCTTACAGACGGAGTTGCGCGCGGCGGTGCGGCTTTGTCCGGAGCATCGGATGTGGCAGTTGGAGCGGCGGCCGGTGCTGCGACCACAACCGCAACAGCAGCTGCCGGTATTGGGGAAACTGTCAGCAGCATAATCGGTGGCACTTTGGAAGCCGTTGGTTCAGCGTTGTCAGAAGCCGGAGCGGCTTTGTCTGGCACTTCCGTAAACAGTTCGTCACGCGTATTTGGCTATGATGATTCATCACTTGATGATTCTGAGCGAAGAGTTCTTGAACGCGCCAGGGAGAACGCCGCGCGCAATTCAAAGACATGGAAAAACTCAGACTCTTCAGATGAGTTTACTAGTTATGCTGCTGAATATGTTGAGTATGATCCTTTTGAGTTCGCTGTAATTCCAGGGGTGTTCCTTCCTGAAGAATATCCCAACGTCAACTTCGGCCTTGGTTCAATTTACATAGCCAATGAAAGAGTTCGCGGTCTTCAGATTTCAGGCGTTGTCGGCGTAATAAAAAAGGAGTTTTCTGGTGTCCAGATTGCAGGTTTTATGAACAAACTTGACGGAACTGGAAGCGGCGCTATGATTTGTGGTGGTCTGAACCTTGCAAAATCAGATTTCCGTGGTGTTCAGTATGCAGGTTTTGCCAACTTGAACACAGGAAACATGCGCGGTACACAGATTGCTGGTTTTATGAACAGAGTTTCAGGAGATTTGGCTGGTATGCAGGTTGCAGGCTTCCTGAATATTGCCGGTAATGTACAGGGCTCGCAGTTCGGTATCGTGAATATCGCTGAATCATGCACAGGTGCTTCTTTTGGATTGTTCAACTACATAAAGAACGGAATTAACTCTTTCTCCGTTTATTTTGAGAACGATCAGCTTGGATTCCAGTATCAGGGCGGAACGAATGCCTTCTTTACGACATTTCTTGCGAACATAGATGACTTTGGCGATGATTTTGATTATGCGGTTCTGGGTTATGGTATTGGTTCCAAGTTTGGCGGCGGCTTTATCAATTTTGACCTTGAGTTTTTAGGAAAATATATTCTTGATGTGAATTATCTTGAAACTCAGTATAAAGACAGGATTTCAGTTCCGAACCTTACAACAGAAGAGAAAGAAGCTATTCGCAATGAAGCGATACATAATTTTTCAAAGAGATTTTATCCTTCTGCAAGGATAACGGCAAACATGCGGTTCGGAAAACACTTTGGAATATTCGCTTCGTTCAACGCGGATTTGCGTGTGAACGGTTGGAACGACAAGGCATTTGATTACTGGGATAAAGAAATGTTCCATTTTGATTTCCCGGTTGCTGGAAACAACTGTACGGTTCGTACGTACTGGACGGTTGGTATAAAGTTCTAAATATTCACAAAAACTAGTCCAATAGGACGCCCGCTACATTGAAACTGCGGACAGTTAGTGCGGTGAATAAGGTGATTGACTCGATGGCGGGGGCGTTACGGGGGATAACTGAAGTGTTTTTACCCCCGTTCGTGGGGGTAACGAAAGACCGCGAAGCGGGCGCCCTACGAGCATAGCTCTCCGGGAGACTCGCTAACAACAGTCCAGTGGACTGTTGTTCCCCCGCGCATTGAAACGCTTCGCTGGCAACGCGCGGGGGCGCTCCCTAGGGGGCGACTGCCCCCTTTTTTTCTAGAGTGCTTTGTTGATTTCTTTTGTTTTCTTTCTGTAGTACATTGTGAAAATCGCCCAGATTATTACGTATACTACGATGAAAACTCCGAACCAGATGAGTGTGCTTGCTACAGTGTGCGGGAACCATCCGCAGAAGAAGCCGGCAAAGAACATAACGATTGAGTTGATTATAAAGTGAAGCGCGGTCTGTCCCAGAATGCTCCACTTATCCTGCTCAAAAATAACGGTCGTTGCTGCGAAGGTAAGGCCGATTATTCCGGTGATAAAGTACTGCGCTATTACGGCAGCTATCCTTGTTTTTGTGTGTTCCACTAAATATGCAGAAACCGCATAGAAGTTGCCATCGCCCATAATAAGGCTTTCCAGTATAAGTATTGTCTGTCCGATAAATACTCCGTAGATAAATCCTAAAATAGCTCTCTTAATAATTTTATTAGTTGTTTTCATTGTTCTTCCTCCTGACCATGTTAAGCTGGTCTTTAATCTTGTTCATGTATCTTCTAGAAACCATTGCGTCTTTTCCGTTCGTAAAATTCACTCTGATAATGCCGCTGAGCGACATATCAAGTTTTGTAACATTTGAAAAGTTCACAATATCCGTGTTCGAGATTCTTATGAAATCGGTCCAGCCGCATTTCGCAGCCAGCTCTTCAAACTCATAGAGCCTCATTTTTACAAGCAGCGTTTCGGTTCCGTCGCTGTCGCGCGAGGTTCCAGAAGCGGATGTGCCAGATTTGCCCATGCCGCCGTAGTTGCCAGAACCAGCCGAGCCCGTGCCGCCTGTCAGCGCTTCCATGTACACCTTTTTGTCCGCGCTGTAGATTCTGAAAATGTCGCTCTGCTTTACCTGAATGCAGTAGTCGGCATCCCATCCGTTGATGACTGTGTTCCGTCCAGTATCGTCCATCCGGCTTATTTTATCCGCGATGTCCTTTATGCCTTGTGTTTCGCAAGGCGTATGAATCGTGCAGAAAGGTGTACCGCAGTCTTCTATCTTTATTTGTGTTTTCAATTGAAGCTCCTGAAACCTATTGTAAACACAGGGCTTGAAAATGAATAGCCTTCAAAAGCGGATTTGTCTCCGCCTGCAAGAAGTATGTTCCGCCCCCCGAACTCTAGGACGAACGCGGCCCTTTGGTGATACTGGAACTCGAAGCCGCCGCCGAATGTAAGGTTTATCATCAAGGGCAGAGAGAAAAAATCGTGACCTGAGCACGAGAATAGTCCCAAAGAGCCGCTTATGAAGCCGTAACATCTTACGATGAACCCAGTACCGTTTGTCCGTCCGCCAAGAATCAGTTTGTTGCCGATTTGTGCGCCGCCGAACTCCAAAGGATCAGGATGTGCCGAGCTGCTTCTTCGTAAGGTGCCTCCTTCGCCCTGAATAAAAAAGCAGTCGCGCATGACAAAGACTTTTTCTTCCGGACGGCAGTTTATTCCAAACTCACCATAGCCGCCGTTTATGTCTTGCCCGCAGCTCCAGAATCCGCCGCTTACAAAACGGTAATTCATGTTTGCAGAAGAAAAATCCTGTGCAAACCCAACACTGCATAAAAATGCGACCAAAACTAAAATGATTGATGTCCTTTTCATGATTCGGAGTATATCGGCTTTCCTTTTTGGGGTGTGGATTTTTGCGACAAGTGGCAGTTTATTGAGACAAGTGGTAGAAAAACTGATTTTTTATAGGCGCGAAGCTACGGCAGCTGCGCTACCTTCTCAGTTTTCCGGTCTTCCACGGCCCGCTAACGTTTGGTCTTTTTGCCCGCGAGCGGTCAAAAATCCTCGCCTTCGGCGACCGTTCCAGCCCGGCGCGTGCATATTATAAGCAATGTGTGTGCGTACTCGTTCTTGCGCCCGGTTTGGCGCGTGCACACTTGAAAACTCATTGCGTGCCTTTCCGTAAAACTGATATAATCATGCCGCCGGGAGATTTTTAATGAACCATCTTTTTACTAAAAAAGATATTTGGGCGTTGGTATGGCCGCTGATGATAGAACAGCTGCTTGCCATCACTCTGGGAATAGCTGACATTATAATGGTCGCGACTCTTGGGGAATCTGCCGTATCCGGTGTCTCTCTTGTAGATTCAATTTTCATTTTTATAAACCAGCTTTTTGCCGCGCTTGCAACTGGCGGCGCTGTCGTTTGCTCGCAGTATATCGGGAAAGGAAGCCCGGACATGGCGTCAAAAACGGCGAAACAGTTGCTTATAACAGTTTTTATAAGCGCGGTTGCCGTTGCCGCCATCGGGTTTGTGAGCATGAACGCGCTTCTTGGCGCTTTGTTCGGTAATATTGAGCCAGCCGTAATGGAAAACGCGCGGACGTATTTTTTCTGGATGCTTATCGGGCTTCCGTCCGTAGCTGTTTATAATGCCTGTGCCGCACTTTTTAGGGCACAACGAAACTCGCGTATTTCTATGTTCACGGGCTTTGTTATAAACGTGCTTAACATCGGCGGCAACGCGATAATGCTGTACGCTCTTCATTTCGGGGTTGAAGGCGTTGCTATTCCGACGTTCATCGCGCGGACGACGGCGGCAGTGATACTTTTGGTTTTGTTGTACGAGCCTGCTGCGGCGAGTTTCAGAGCTTCGAGTGTGGGGCAGCCTGCGCGAGGTACTGTGAGTGCGGGGGCTGGCGGTTTGTTGCGAGATTCGTTAAGTATTTCAAGCAGTACGCGCGGCTCGGCAGATGCGCAGTCTGGAGCTTCGGACGGCTTTTCTCGCACGACCCTGATTATTTCCATAAAAGGGATTCTTCGGACGAAGCCGGATGTGTATCTTATAAAGAAGATTTTGCAGATTGGCGTTCAGAACGGCTTGGAAAACAGCATGTTCCAGCTTGGAA